>Ga0233425_10008984_pt1 | contig 12930 bp, 4 predicted proteins | sample Watercolumn_Towu_2_FD_181712 | JGI IMG/M metagenome (GOLD analysis project Ga0233425, IMG submission 181712) | Freshwater microbial communities from Lake Towuti, South Sulawesi, Indonesia - Watercolumn_Towuti2014_140_MG | ecosystem: Environmental > Aquatic > Freshwater > Lake | place: Indonesia...
TTCCATGCGGCAGGCTACTCAAGGTGCACGTCATCCACGAAGAACACGGCCGACTCGGTACCGGCGCCGACGAACCCGCACCACGTGCAAAGCCTGAAAGCAGGACTTGGGAACGGCAGGTTTTCTTCTGCGGTGACAGAACTGCCCGCGCCGGTGATGCGCAGTGAATACGTTGGCGGCTTTGCTTCTCCTTCCTCGAATTCGATCTCCACCCGTAACCAGCGGCCCGGTTCGTATTGACCGACAGTGACCCACGCGGGCTGGCTGGGACTTCCGGCGACCTGCACTTTGCCATCGGAACTGAATTGCACATGCGGGCCCGTCGCGTACTGGTCACCGGGCTGTGACCCGCCATGCCAATCGCGAAATTCGAGGCCGATCGTTGCCGGTTGTGTTGCGTCGTTCTTCAAGAGACACTGCATGCGCACTCGTCCCTTGCCGGGCATTCGCTGCGCGAACCAATGCGGCTTCCAGGCTGTCGCGTCCGCGGCATCCACGAAACGAAGGCAGCATTGACCTGCCCCTGGTTCCTGATCGGTTACCAATACCTCCGCGCCACCTTCCTTGGGAACCGCGCCCGCGGGACTCTCGGCGACTTCATAGTCCTCGAAGTCTTCGAAAAAAACCTTTGGTGACGGTGAGACGGCACGCTCCACCACGCGATGGGTGACATTCTGCGGCAAGGAACGCCACGTTTCCGAGCCGCGCAAGCCTGTGTCGCTGACATCGATCGGCTGAAAACCCAACTTGAGTGCCGGTGAATCCGGCCGCAGACGGAAGTCGCGTTCCCCGGCATTCACGAAACCAGGATCGGCGACGAGGGAGTTCTGGTCGCGCCCAGTCTGCTGCCAGGCGGCCAGTGACCGCCGGTCGAAGTCCGGTGTCGGCGTCGCTTCGCTCCAGTAGCAGTTGTGGTCCGCGGTCAGCTTGCTTCCGTCTTTCCAATTGCTGCCCCAGAGCATGCGGGGATTGGCGTTGTAGATGATGTTCCGTTCCAGGTGCGCGTGGTTCGTGTCCGGTTCGTCATTGGCATTTCGCATCCACTGGCCTTCGTTCGAGTAGGCAAAGATGTTGTTCTGGACCAGGTTGCCGGAGGGATACCCGTAACAGTGCAAATGCAGGCCGCCGTCGCGCGTGTTGTAGACGATGTTATTCTCGACGCGGATCTCGGAACTACCTGCATCGAGATAGATGCCCCAGCCGCCATAGCCTTCCGGCCCGCGTTCGAACCGCGTGATGTCGTGGATGTGATTGTGATGGAGCACCGTGCCGGGTGAGACTCCGAGCGTGTAGATGCCTCCGATGTCGTTGAGTACACCGTTGCCAAGGTGATGAATGTGATTCCAGCCGACTTCGTTGTGGTGGGTATACGCAGGGGCGCGACCAGTCCAACTCCATCCCAAGTGCACACCCATCCAGCTGAAGTCGCAAATTTCGTTGTGCGTGATCTGGTTGTAGCTTGCGCTGCCACCGAGGAACACGCCGCAGCCGGCGCGAAACAGCCGGCCGCCGTCGTGAACGAAGTTGTTCTCGATGACATTATGGGCCGTCAGGTACCAATCGGCCGTGCTTGCCGGCGTACCCTCCGACAGGTAGACGCCTCCGCCGCCGAGGTCGTGGAAGTGACATTGGCGGATGATGTTCGAGGCACAGCCCTCGCGTAAGGAAATCCCGTGCTCGCCCAGTCGCGTGAACTCGCAGTTCTCGATGATCGAATGGCGCAAACCCACCGCGAACAAGGCTCCCTTCTGCGTGTGTGCACCCTGCACGCTGTGCGGATAGTCCCGACCGAGGTCCGCGTCCGCGTGCTGAAACGAGAGGCCGCGGAAGACCAGATGTTCCACGAACGTTCCTGCCTCAGGCGTGCCCCGAAATGTCAGCAGAGGCGTGGCCAGGCGCGGCGCAATGACCTCCGCGTGCTCCATGTCTTCACCGGGCAGCGGATAGTAGTAGAGCGCCCCCTGGGCGGCGTCGAGATGCCATTCACCGGGCGCATCCAGCGCCCCAAATGCGCCTTCAACGAAATAGCGCACCTCCGAGCCAAGAAAGAATATCCCTGCCGGTCTCGCGAAGGTGATCCGGCGCCGTTCGCGATTCCATTGGCCGATGTAGTTGAAGGAGTTCACCCAGTTGTGAAAGAGCACCACGGTCGCGCGGGACGTGTCCTGCAGAAACGCCAGATCGTCTTCCTGATATGTCATCCCGAGGCACTCCGGGTACGCCGCGTTCGTCAGACTCAGTCGCTTCGTGTAGAAATAGTCTCCTTCGTTCGGCGTGCGGGCTCGCACGCGCCGCTGGCCGCCAACGAACAGCTGGTAAAACGGCCGCCCCCGCTCGCGCACCCACGGCACGTCGGCGACCCACAGTTTCTCGTCATGTCGGCGCCAGCCTCCGATGAGCGTCCCGCCGCTGACGATTGGCCGTTCGTCCTGGAATGCTGACCAAGTGACGGGCCGCCCTTCTCCGCCCGAGTCGGCTGCGGAGAACTCCAGCGGTTCCGCCAGTTCGTATCTTCCCCCGCGCAAATGGATCGTGACCGGCCCTGCGCCTCTGGAAGTGCGCGCCGCATCCTGAGCCCGCGTGAGGCTGGCAAACGGCTGCGACTGTGTGCCGGGATGAGCATCGTTGCCGCTGGGCGCGACGTAGAACTCCGCTGCGTGCGACCCGGACGTAAGACACGGCAGGAATCCAGCCAGCAGGCATGTCATGACGACTCTCATAAGGCACGTTCCCTTTCTTCATTTGGGTGCCGGTGCCGTCCCCGCACGCAGTCCAGCATGCCATTGTGATGGGCCAGCGCAATCACGTTGTCAAGACTCCGTGATCCGCGTCCCGTGAACTGCCAGGCTACTCTGACGCACAGCCCGCTGGTATGCTCTGAAGCGGCGGCCCTCAAGGCGGGTCGCAGGTCGACGTGAGCACCGTGTCTGCTGGACTTGCAGGAACTGAATCATGAGGCGATTTCTGTTGGTCTTGGCTTGGGCAATGCTGAGCCTATCGAAACCAGTTTATGCCGAAGACGCCACCGTTGGTCCACCAGTTCCCCTGATGCTGGTCCCGAATTTTCACGACGCGGCCATGGGCTGGTTGGTGAGTTATGCCCAGGAGCGGAACTTCGGGCTGTACAACTACCTGGCTCATCTGGACCGCGTGGCCGCCGACCCGAACTACAAGTTTTCGTTCTCCGAAATCCCACACCTGATCACGATGCAGGAATTCGAGCCGGCGCGGTTCGAGGAATTCAAGCAGCGCGTCGCTGAAGGGCGCGTCGAATTGGCCAATGCGTTTGTCCTGGAGCCGACGGTGAGCCTGTCCGGCGGCGAAGCCCTGGTGCAACAGGGTGTCGCGGGATTGCAGTGGTACGACCAGACGCTCGGTCGGCGGCCGCGCTACGCCTGGATGATCGACCTGTGCGGCTGGCACGAGCAGATGGCACAGATCAGTGCGGGCCTGGGACTCGAAGCCTTCGTCTACTGCCGCTACAACCCCACCGGTCCCGAACCGCAGAGTCAACCGCAGCTAATGAACTGGGACGACGTCAAGTGCGGAAAGGCCATCCACTGGATCGCCTCGCCCGATGGATCGCGCGTGTTGGCAGTCAGTCCCGGGCTGTATTGCGACGTCGAGTTCCAGCCGCTGTTCCGTTCGGAGCGGCGGCTGACCGACGACGAAATCCGCCCCTTGATCGCCGCGGCAGAAGCCAATCGGCAGCGGTTTCCGGCTGGCTGGCCGCTCTTGATTTTCGGTGGTGAGTGGGATTACTCGCGCCCGTTCCTGTATCGCAATTATCCGGCGGAACTGATTCCCGAGTGGAATCGCCTCGCGCCGTCATTGCCGCTGCGAATTGCCACGCTGGGGGAATATCTCGCTGCGATCCAGCCGTTTGTACGCGCGGGAGAACCGGAACTTCCCGTGGCCGTGACTTCCCGAAAATACGGGTGGGCTGCATTCTGGGTAAACGTGCCGCGGATCAAGCAGCGATATCGCCGCACGGAGCATCGTCTGCAGGCTGCGGAGGCACTGGCCACGATCGCGAGTACGACCGCCCGCGCTGCGTATCCGGCACAAGAATTGGCCGATTCCTGGTTCCTGATGGCGATGAACATGGACCGTAACGTCCTCTGGGGTGCGGGCGTGGATGAGTCCTTCGCCGACGCGAAGAGCTGGGATGCCGAAGATCGCTTCGCCTACGTCGACGTTCAAGCGGATGCGGCCTGTCGCGCTGCGGTGGCTGCCCTGGGCCGACCCGCTGCGGACGCGATGGTGCTTTTCAATCCGTTGAGCTGGGTGCGCCGCGATCCGGTAGAATTGCACCTCCCGCCAGGCAAGTCACTCGCCGATGCAGCTTGCCAGGCTGGGGAGGACGGATACGCGTTCACCGTGTTGCCAGCAATGGAACCGCTGGCGACAACCTCGGCCAGGCTGGTGGCGGGCGAACCGGCGACGGCCACTGCATCCGTATTGCCGCCCGTCATCGCCAATCGGTTCTACGAGGCGCGGATCGACCCGGCGACGGGGGCGCTGGCCAGCCTGAAACTGAAATCCTCGGGCCGGGAGATGCTGGGGGGACCGGCCAACACCGTGCATGCCGAGGGCAAGAGCGACGTGCACAATCTGCCCGAGAAATCGCTGCGCACACCCGTGGCCAACTCCAACCAATTCCCGCCGTCGATCACCGTCACGGAAGGTCCCGTCGCCACGGTCGTGCAGATTCGCAGCGGGTTTGTAGGCGAAGCCAAACTATGCCGTACGATTCGCTTCTACCGCGAGGCCGCGCGAATTGACTTTGACACGATGATCGAGGACGCGCCGGCTGGTACGATTTTGAGCGTCGAGTTTCCGCTGGCAGAGCCCATCCGCGAAGTTCGCCGCGGCATTCCCTACGGCTTTTCGACTGCGCGCGGGCCCGGCGGAACGGCTTCTCTGCCGGGCATCGCCACCGGAATTGCACCGGCGATCCGTTTTTCGCATTATGCACTGGCGGGAGGAGGCGGCCTGGCGATTCTCGACCGCGGCATACCCGGTCGGGAACTGGTTGACAAAACGGCGATTCTGCTCTTGCACAACTGCTGCGACGCGTACGCGCTCTCCTGGCAGATTCACGATGAACTGTTCAGTCGTCCCTCGCAGTGGCTGAGCGGTCAAGGGAAACACCGCTTCCAGTACGCAGTATTCGCCCATGAAGAGGACTGGCCGAACGCTGCTATCGCGCAGCGGGCGTGGGAGTACAATTGCCCGCTCGTGACGATTCCGGGTACGGACGCAACTCCGCAGCCGTCGGCCGTCGCAACCTCCGCGAACCTGCTTCTCGAATCGCTGCGCCGCGTCGGGGACGAGATCGAGTTGCGGATGGCTGAGTGCTTGGGCATGCCGGGCAGCGGTTCGGTAACGGTCAACCTCCCGCACGACGGAGCCTGGCGCACGGACCTCCTCGGCCAGCGCCGAGTGCCATTGGCTGCCGGACCGGAATATAAACTGGAAGTTCGCCCGCAAGAGATCGTGACACTTCGTCTGCGCGCTGCCGGGTCCGTGCCTCCCCTCGTCGCCCTGACCAGTTTCGAGAAATTGATCCCGCCAGAAAAGCGGGCGTACATGCGCGCGACCAAGAACCCGAAGCTGGTCGGACATCCTCCGGAGCCGGCCACTCGTTGAGTGCGGCGAGGCCTGGTCCGCTGACAGCTGCAGGTGGTGACGTTGCCTGGTTCCATTGTTGAAAGGAACTCGTTTATGCGCCCTATTCGTCTCGCCGAATCCTGGTTGTGTGCGGCTGGCACGTTGCTTGCGGGCAGCGTCTGGTCGGCTCAGCCCAATGCTCCGGCGGTCGTAGTGGTGACCGACCAAGTGCTCGCCCGCGATATCGAGCCGCTCGGCCTGAATATCGGCCCGCTGAGCGGTGGCACGAACAATGCCACGAATCAGCTGTTTCCCAATCCGGGATTCGAGCCGATCGTGCTGCGAGAGATCCAGCGCGTCACGGCGGGTGGAGCAGGCTGGTTCGAATTCGACAACATCACGTACTACGAACTGCGCGGTCCCGGCTTCGGCAACGGCGCTCGTGTGCGGTTCTTCCGCCTGGTGGACGAACAAGGACAACCTTTGCCGTTTGACTCCCAGAGGAAGCTGGACGTGACTCGCGCCCACCATGTGCTGGACCTGGGAGAAGCGAAGGTACGAATGCCCGACTCCCAACATCCCTTAGGCGGCTGGGTGGCAACGAAGTATGGCGATGCGGGCTCCGGAGGTGGTGAAATCCGTTACAACACGTCGTTCACGGACCCGTGCTATTACGCGGGTGAAGGCGAGACGGGCTGGTATGTGGTGAAGGCTGTGGATACCTCGGGCAACGAATCGGTTGTCTCGCGCGAGGCGTCTGCCACCCCGTCCTCTCAGCTTGCCAGCGGTCCGCGGCTCGTCGGCAACGGCGGCCGACTGCCCATGGTGCGCGCCGGGGCGGACTATTGGGCCAGCCTGAATGCGGTCGGCGGAACCAAGCCGTACCGATTCAGTGTCACGAGCGGGACATTGCCGGAGGGAATCCAGTTAGATCCTCTCGGCGGCCAATTAACCGGCGTTGTCCAGGCGTCCCCTCAGGATATCGCCGTCACCATTGAAGTGCGCGATGCCACCGGGCAAACCGACAACCGCGTGTTCCGCTTCAATGCACCGGCTGACATTGCCGACAAGAATGACCGGACAGCACCCGAGCCACCCAGCGATTTGAAGGCCACGCCCGGCAACGGTTACGTGACGCTCACCTGGACAGCAAGCAAGTCCGCCGACGTCGCCTTCTACAGAGTCCTTCGTTCCGATGTCCCGGCGGCTCAACAGCAGGAACGCGTGTATCTCGATTCCCGATTCGCGCCCCGGCCTGGCGATCACGCGTTCATCTACTTGCGAACGAACGAGATGCCTGCCACCGCCTCGCACTTCCGTGTCCGCACTGCCAACAGCGGCAGCGCCCGGACGCACACCTTGAGCTCGAGAGAATCCTGGACTTGCCGGCTCGTTGCGCATCCTGATCCAATCCCAGCGGACCTCCCTGATCGCGGCGAAACGTGCCTGGAAATCACGGCCACAGGGCCCGAGCGCGTCAGCGGCAATCCGGCCGTCTTCTATCCGTGGCAGGGATACACGGGGGAGGACAAGTGGTACAGCCAGCTGCATCCCAACACGAAGTACCGCGTCGAGGTCTGGTTGCATCAGGACGGCAACCTGGGTGATGACGGCAACGTGTACTTCGTGCTCAACGGCTGCTATCGCGACCAGAATGCCCGCGAACCGTGGACGACGACTACCGAATGGCGGAAGCACGTTTATGAATTCACCTCCCCGCCGCAATATCCGACCGAAGGCGGTCATTCCGGGCCCGGACTCTCGTTCACGGGGCCCGGCAAGCTGTATGTGGACAACTTTCTGTTCTATCGCGTGGACGATGACCATCCGGCCGTACAGGTGCCTGTGAAATTCGCTCTCGACGAAGTGCTTGCCAGCGCACCCCCGGCAGGCAAGAAGGGCTGCCTGCGGTTCTACGGCGTGGGCTTTGGCGACACGTCGATGCAAGCCAATCTGAACTGGCACAGTGACAGTACCTATGTGGCCGACTGGTATACGGCGGTCAATCGTTCGCTCCTCATGACCCTGCCGGCGCAAATGGAATACGCCCTACGCACCGGCAGTCGCCCCGAGAATCGCATGGTGCCGATGTTGACCGTCATTCCCGACTTCTTTCCGGAAGAGTGGCAGGCGATGGTGGAGTACCTGGGTGTGCCGTATGACCCGGCCGCCGGCGACACTCCGCAGTCGAAACCGTTCGCCTGCGCGCGGTATCTCCAGCGCGGCAAGAACGGCACTCCTTGGACGGATGAGTTTCGCGAGATCCTCATCGAGATCGGCAATGAAACCTGGCACAACAAGGCACTGCCGATGTGGGACGGCTTCGGCTGGACCGGCGCAGTCATGCAGGGGGGCAAGGAATACGGCCTGTTCGCGCGGCATATGATCGATGAAACCGTCATGCAGATGCCGGCCTGGAAGCAGTTCCACCTGGGCCGGAAGATCAAGTGGGCGCTGGGCGCGAACTACTCCACGGATCTCGAGTGGGGCTATGGCGAGCTGGCCATGGCGCAAGGCCCCCGCGCCGCCTACCTTGGCCACGCCAACTACGTCGGCCCCAAATGGGAAACGGGAGACGCCGCCGAGAAGACGTTTACGGATGACGGTGTGCAGAAGACTCTGCTGGCCTTCCTGATGAATGAAACGGCCAAGGCGACCGTGGACGGAGCCGCCAAGTCGCGCGACCTGCTGCAGGCGTCGGGCAAGGCCGACTACGCACTGATCTCCTACGAAGGCGGACCGTCCGGTTACGATCACCGCGATTTGAACAACAAGACCAGCGAACTCTATGGCAAGTCGGAGGCCATGGCCGTAGCCGCACTGGATGCGTGGCTGCACTCCTCGGTCGTGGGCTACAAGCACCAGTGTTATCTGGGCTACCAAAGCGGCACCGGTTGGTCGAGCCACACCATGCCCGAGGCTGGCGGCTTTCGCGCCCATGCCGGCTGGTTGGCGCTGAAGATGCGGAACCGCTTTGCGAAGGGGGACCGCATGATCGAGGCAAATGTGACGGCGACTCCCGCGCTGACGATCAACGACAAGGTATGGCCGTTGGTCGGGGCTTACGCGATGAAGGACGAGTTCGGCAACTATTCCGTGTTTGTCCTGTCCCGCAAACTCGACGGCCGACATAGCGGCACCGACCTGGGTGACGGCTACACGCCGGTGACCCTGAAGTTGCCCTTCGCCAAGGCCAGGAAGATCACGCTGCATACGCTGGCCAGGCCGGACGGCTCCCCAGTCGATCCGCGCGAGAACAATTTCGATGCCGAGAAGATCAAGATCATTTCTCGCGAGGTTCCTGTTGGCGCATTCAAGAGTGACTTCGTGATTGAGGCGACCACAGGTGGCGGCGCCCGCGGCCTGCCTCCTGGCGGTATCTTCCTTTATGTCTTCGAAGGTTGCGAACCGACAGCGCGATGATCGGCAACGCACCGGATACTGCTGCGTGCCGAGGGCGTCGGCTGCCAGGCGATTTCATTGACGCGGGCGGTCGTAAGTCAGGACCTTTACCGAACCGACGTGGTCGCGAAGTTGGCTCCAGGCGTGCCAGGCCGGACGCATCTGACCAGCCGAATACAAGTGCGCCTGGTCCGCGTAGTGCGGTGATTCCGGACGCCGCGATTGACCAAACGGCACGATACTCCAGACCTGGATCGGATCGGTCAACTCGACCACGGTCGGTATGACCTGACCGCCGTCGAATACGAAGCGGCCGTTCTGGTCCTTGTTCTGCGTGCCGGTGGCGCGCAGGCATTCCAGTCCGCCAAAGAACCCGACGTCACCATCCAGCGGCAGATCCAATGTGCCGCGCCGCAAGCGCAACAGCTGCCCCCACGGGATGAGCGGGGAGCCGAATCGCTGCTTGAGATCATCCGCAGCAGCCCGCAGAGCCTTGACTGCGTCGAGTTGTTCGGCGGCAGTCTTCGGAGCCCCGTACGCTTCGTTTTCGCCGAATGCCTCGGGATGCAGCGCCCGATACTGCTCGCGCCAGTAACGAATGGCGGTAGCCCCCACGCTCTCCTTGCGGACATGGTAATCCCAGTCGCGTACGGCATCCGCCATCATCTTCATACTCAGATCCGGATCGGCCACGTGTTGCTTCTGCGCCTCGTAGGCTGCCAGCAGCGCCGGTGCCCAAATGGGTCCCGCCGGGGCGTAGGTGTCGAGCGCGAATGCACGAGCCTGTTCGAGCGTCACGTTCTGCAGGGTGGGCAGGACTTCGAAACAGCGCCGGCCGCGCCCGCGCCACGTTCGGCCATCCGGCACGTAGTGCCCGCAGACTGCGCCCGGTGGATAGTCTTCCGCCTTCAGAGTGTGTCCATCTGTGACGTAATTGGCCGCCGTATTGCAGCTTTGCAGCCAACCGCTGGCCGAATCGTGCACCTGGGGCAAAGCATCGAACGCCACTCTTCCTTGCCAGTTGCGCCGCGAGCGTGTGCCATCGTTGAGCAGGAGCGCATGGTAGGCCCCATCGCCGCGCAACGGGCACTGGCCTGTCTGGATGTAACCGAAGTGGCCGTCGCGCGTAGCGTAGGTCAAGTTAAGCAGCGACGCCTGATCCATCCGCAACGCGTCGCGGATCTCGTCCGCGGACTGCGCTCGGTTCATGGCCAGCCACTGCTCCAGGCGCAGCGTCTCGCGTACGCCGCAGATAGCCCCCACCAGCACACGACCCTCGGATTCCGCCACGACCGGACCGTGGACGCTCTCTCGCATCGTGATCGAGCGCTGTTCTACCTCACCGGAGGCTTTCTTGACGGCAATCGCGACCTCGCGGATCACGAGGTCGCGCCACGCATCATCGTACCAGTACTGGTTGCTGTTGCTGGGATTCATCTGCAGTTCGAACACATCGGATGAATCGGCACCGCCGGCCGTGCCTGCCCAGGCCACGCCATCGGTATAGCCGAGCCCCACGAAGGGCAAGCCGGGCAGCGTGAAACCGCCTGCCTGCAGCCGCCCCGTGTGCACGTGGAACTCCCACCACGACGTCATGCCTTGCGCGGGCCAATGTGGATCAATGAAAAGGATGGGGCGTCCGGAGGCGGTGCGCGAGGGTCCGATGGCCCACGTACTCGATTGATTGGGGAACGCGAGTTGCGGAGGCGGTTGTTTCAGGCCGGCATTTACCTTGACCTGGACCACACCGTGGGACGGCAGCACGTCGCTCCAGCGTAATAGCGAGATCACTTGGACGGGGTCTGCTTCCAGCGCAGTGCGGCATTCATCGGGATGGTCGCGCCGGTAGTCGTTGAGTCCATCGCAGAAGGCTTGCAGAAAACGCTGCGTGCGCCGCGGGCTCTCGCGCCACGTGCGTTCGGCCGTCTCGGGGACGCGCCACAAGTGCATGATCCGATCGACAGCCAACGCTTCCTCGCCAGACAACTCGGCCCTGCGTCCGCTCGCCGTGCGCAAGTTGTCAAAGACCTGCGTCCCCAGATCCTCGCATTGGGCCTGAGCGAGGGCGTAAGCGGCCGCCTCCTCCGAGTCGGCATAGACATGCGGGATACCGTATATATCACGGTAGATCGTGGCTTGCAGTGCGAATGGCGGAGCGGGCTGAGGGGGCTCTTTCCGGTACGGTTCGGCTGCTTTCTCCACCAGACCAGCCACGACCGCGAACGCGGCAGGGTGGTTCCCCGCGTCGTAGGTTCTCCGCGCATCGGCTAACTCGGCGCGCACGCCATCAACGTCGTTGCCGAAACTGCCGGGACGAACCAGCAGCGAATCGAGCAGCGTAACTCGCTCGCGCCAAGTCGTCTCGGTGACCCCGGATCGTACGCTGGCTGTCAGATACTCCGCCAACAATACGGGAATGTCATGTTGGTGCGGCAACCCTTGCTCGTCCGGCTTTTCCTGAAAGCCGCTGGCCCGCGCGTTCATCACCGCCTCGACTTCGGCGATCCGCCGCACGGTACCGTCGGGATAGACCAGACCGGACGCTGAGCGGAACTGATCGCGCCCGATGATCAACTGCCAGACGGTGTAACCCACTTCAAGTTCACGGAGTACAGGGAGACTCATTTCGTAAGTCGAGCCGGCCGCCGGATTGCAGCACTCCGATACGATCCACGGCTTTCCCGCAGCGCGCGCCTGATTGCGAGTCCCCGTCAAGTCCGCTCGAAAGGCCTCAATGCCCCTGGCATAGCTGTGGCAGGAGAGCACATCGACCAGGCTGATCACGTCGCTGTTGTCCCACGTAGCCACACCCACCGTGATGGGATGCGTGGAGTCGTGTTCCTTCACGAGCGCGCAGAAATGGGCCACAAACGCGTCGATCAGCGACTTGCCTTCCGCGGTCGCTGCCAGGTGAGTCGCGGTCGGCTCGTTCATCACATCCCACAGGGCAATCCGTTTGTCGCCCTGGTGCGCCGTTACGACGGCCGTAGCGTAGGCGTCCAAATCGGGCCACCACTGTCTGTCCATGCGATCCGGGCCAGGGTTGGCGACCCAGATGTGGCGGCTCTCCAGACTGGGCGCCACACCGAAGCAGGAGTCGAACAGGATGGGCAGGACTTTCAAGTGATGTGCGTCGGCAGTCGCCAGGAAATCTTCGAAGTTCCTCAGGAACGTCGGCGGGTCGTGCTGATAGACCAGCGACTGCAGGAACACCCTCACGCAGTTCAATCTCATTCGTCGGGCGTATCCCAGTTCGCGATCGATTACCGCATGGTCGTAATGCAACCACATTTCAACGTCAGTCGCGGCGTACGAGGGAACGTAATTGGCACCCCGCATCCAACGGAAATCGTCCCGCCGCTCGTCGCCCGCGTGGACCGTGCAGGTGGCCAGCGCCAGCAGGAACCCCAGAAAGGCATAGTGTCTGTTTCGCTGCGATCGAAGGGGGCAACTCATGAGGTCCTGTCCGTTCACGGAGTGGTTGGGTATTGGGCAAGAATCGTGCGCACGCTATTCTGGCTTGGAGCAGCTCTCCAGGGAACGGGCCGTGAACCGGCGATGCGAAATCGAGAGGCAACCCCCGATGAACCGAATTCGTACTTTCTGCGGCTGTGGAGTGGAATGGTCCAGACCGGCCAGTGAATCACGCAATGGCCGACGGGACCGGAGGAGGATATTGCTGGTCCTCGCACTTGCCGCCGCGATTTTCGCGCCTGGCCGCGTGAGCTGCGCCGCTGCGCCGACTTCTGATCTGTCCGTTCTGGGCTCCGACTATCCGCGTGTGTTCTTCTTTCGCGCGTGCGAGTCGGGACCCTCGCGCCCGGGTATGACTTACGAGAAGTGGTCCGCCGAATTCGGTCGGCTCTCGGGCATTATTGGCAAGTGTCTGGATGAGGAAGTCGTGGGCCGGGAAGC
>Ga0233425_10008985_pt1 | contig 12930 bp, 8 predicted proteins | sample Watercolumn_Towu_2_FD_181712 | JGI IMG/M metagenome (GOLD analysis project Ga0233425, IMG submission 181712) | Freshwater microbial communities from Lake Towuti, South Sulawesi, Indonesia - Watercolumn_Towuti2014_140_MG | ecosystem: Environmental > Aquatic > Freshwater > Lake | place: Indonesia...
CTAGACTATGGAGTGCGGCCATTTATTGCCGCTTTCCCCACCTTGGCCTGCTTTGGCCCGCACGGCGGCGAAAGAAGGGAAAGAGGGTGATATGGGGGAAAGCGGCGATGAATGGCCGCACTCCAAAGGGTGACAGAACGCAATGTTTCAGCGGGGTTTGCGTACTCCGCCCACACAGAACTTCAGGCGAATCGTACAGGTCGGAATTTCTCATTTCTTTCGGCCGGAATGGCGATAGAAGCGAGTAGAGGTTTAACGCCTGCGCAGACTTTTCGTATTGCGCAGGAGTTGCGGGCCGCAAGTCTCTTCTGACACCATCTGTTTTCCAGCGAAATGACCCCACTGTGGGGAACAGCCAAGCAGTTGTGGCGGGGGTATGTCCGCCGCGACCACAAGGAGGGGGGATCGTGCGCATCATTCGTCAACTCGCCCCATCGAGGATTGGCCCTGGATTGAGGCTAGCGGCGGCCGGCCTGCTCCTCATTGGGTTGCCCTCCTGTCAGTCCTCGCACCAGCCTTCGATCCGGACCGAGGCGAACCTGGATCCCGGATGGCCGCGGCCCAACCCGGTCTTTCAGCAGGTCTCCTGCGACCCGGTGAAAGGTGAAATCCCTAAGCTCCCCGGCGCAGAGGAGTACGCGCACGACGACGAGGGCTGCGCCGATTGCCACAGCGCCTTTGTCAAAGCGTTCTTGGCCGACAACGTGCATCGCAACGAGGGCTGCGAAGCGTGCCACGGCCCGGCCAGCAAGCACGCGGAAGAAGGCGACCTGGCCGTGATCGTGAGTTTCAAGACCATCAAGAACCCGGCCGCGCTGGCAGAAGTCTGCCTGAAGTGTCACGAGCAGAACCAATGCACCGAGGGCGCGCGGTGGAGGACCTCGAAGCACGGGCGTTCGGGCGTGACCTGCGTATCGTGCCACCGCGCCCATTACGACGTGCCGCCAGGCACGAAACCGTCCGATAAGTCCAAAGAGACGGCGCGTCGCCCCGGCCGCTTCGCCATCGCGCTGGCCTCGGACCAGGCGCCGGCCGGCGAGGAAAAAGAGAAGCCCAAGCCAAAACAGCCGTCGCTGCGCGGAACCAGCAACCACTTGGGCGCGGCTGCGCCGGCGCAATGCTACCGCTGCCACGGCGATAAGGCCGACCTGCAAAGGACCGCCGGACCGCACCAGGTCTGCGGGCCCAACGGGTTCAATTGCACCACCTGCCACGATCCCCACGGAAACGTCAAGGAGGCCTCGCGCAAGGATCTGTGCCTCACGTGTCACAAGGGCGCGCCGACCATGGCCTGGCACTCCTCGACCCACGCGCACAACGGAGTGGCCTGCACCGACTGCCACAACCCGCACCCCAAGGCTTGCCTGCCGCAGACCGTGGGCATCGATCACTACCAGGTGCAGCGTCCCAAACGCCTGGCCATGGCGGTCCAGGAGCCGCAAGCGTGCTACAAGTGCCATGCGAAAATCTATGGGCGGACCCAGATGCCTTCGCACCATCCGGTTCTCGAAGGCAAAATGGTCTGCTCCGACTGCCACGATCCACACGGCCAGGCCCAGGGCAATCTGAAAGAGGAGACCGTGAACCTGCTGTGCTATAAGTGCCACGCCGAAAAGCAAGGGCCGTTCGCCTACGAGCACCCGCCCGTGACCGAGCGCTGTACGATCTGCCACGAGGCCCACGGCACCGTGTCCAACAAGCTGCTCCGCCAGCCGCCGACCTTCCTGTGTCTGCGGTGCCATAGCGGACACAACAACACGCAGCGAAACCTGGAGGCCACTCCGGCGCTGAAGGGCGAGATGTTCACTGACTGCACGGCCTGTCATAAGGAAATCCACGGCTCGGACCGGCCGTCCGCGGGTGGCGTCGGGGGACGGTTTACGCGGTAGCAGGAATTGCAGATTGCAGATTGCCAATTGCCAATTGCAAATTGCCGATGAGACAGGGGGGTAACGATGTTGCGTATCTATAGGGTCCGCGCCGGCTGCACCGCAGTCTTGGTTCTCGCCGGCCTGGCGATTTGGACTCGCGTGGGGAACGCGCAGGGCCAGACGGCCGATCGGTCCCGACAGCAAGACACCGTGGGCGTGGCCATTGCCGAGGGGCCGGCCAAGGAAGCCGCGCCGCCTCCACCGGCCGCTGGCGCGAAAGACGCCGCCGCACCGTCCCCTGCCGAATCGCCGTTCAAGGAAGAGACGCCCGAACCGGCCCCCAAGACGCCTGGCCAAGGACCGGCGGACAAAGCTCCCGACAAAGGGCCGGCCGACGCCGCGCCCGACAAGGAACCGGCCCCCAAGGGGCCGGAAACCGCACCCGCCGGCACAGTCGCGTCGCCCCCGGCGCGCTGCCTCACCGACGAGGACGTATGCGCGATGTCCGACTTCATCGCCCGCTTCGGTTTCTGGGGCTCTTCCCACTCCGGCAGCCCCGCAAAAGTCGGCGAGTACCAGGACCTGGGCAGTTCGCCGTTCTTCGACGTGGATGGCTTTCGCAGCAACGGCAAGAGAACGCTGGATTACACGATCACGGGGACCGACAACGAGTCCACCGCGGCCCGGCTGGATTTCTACCAGCCGCGATTCCGGGCCAATCTCGACTACCAGCGCTACCCGCACCAACTGGGCCACGATCCTCTCAACCAGTTCGTCGACGTCAACCGCGCCAACAACCTCCCCCAGGACAGTTTCCAGACCGTCAAGGAGGATCTGAACGTAGGCCAGGACTACGCCATTCGAGTTCAGGAGCTGAAGGCCCGCTTCAAGGGCCAGGTGACCAAGGACCTCAAAGTCCGGCTGGACGTGTGGGGAATGGAGAAAGAGGGCACGCGCCAGGCCGTGGCCTCGACGTTCTGCTTCCGCTCTCCCGACCACTATCCGGGCAGGAAATGCCACGACCTCAGCCAGAGCCAGCGCATCGACTGGCGCACCACGGAAGTCAAGCCCGTGGTGGAGTGGGACCTCGGCCCCGTGGTGCTGGAATACTCGCGCCCCATGCGGTCGTTCAGTCAGGACGACCAGGTCGTCACGCGCACTTACCAGGGCACGGCATTCGGCTCTACCGACGCCCCCGTGGACCTGCCCTACGCCGTGGTGCCGGAGAGCTTTACGCAGATCGACCAGCTCAAGATGAGCGCCGAGTTGGGCTGCGACGACAAGTTCTATACCCTGCTGTTCCTCGGCAACACGCACAAGGAGTCGGACGCACTGCCGCCGGGCAATCCCCCGGAGCGCGTGGGCAACCGGCACTTCGGCGGCGCGGACGTGCGCTGGACCAACACGTCGATCGAAAACGTGACGATTACCACCTACGGCCGGATTGTCACCGAGACCAACGAGCCGGTGGCCTTCGCGATCCACGGCGAGGAGGACACCCCTGACACGAACTTCAACGTCCTCGACCAGCAGCCGATCAACTACCAGCGGACCCAATTGGGTACGAAGGCGCTGTGGCGGCCGTTCGGACGCGGCTTCGGCCTGGGCGGACTGGCCATCGATGGCGGCTATGAGTACTCGGTGCTCCACCGCACGTTCGCCACGTTTCCCCTGGAGCGGCTCGATCCGCCCCCGCCGGTCACGGTGAATGAAGAGAACACGATTGGCAATATGGTGTTCCTCGGCCCATCCGTGCGGTGGTCGGCCGCCTTCGACACCTACGCGCGCTACAAGTGGTACGGCTTCCACAGCCCGCTGTACGCGATCCAAGAGGCATCGGGCGCCACCAATAGCGCGCTGCCCGACCACGAGAACGTGGTGGAAATCGGCGGCACGTGGGTGCCCAGCGACTGCTTCATGCTCAACGCCTGGTTCAGCGTCGACGTGCGTCAGAACCACGGCGCCGGCAGGTTTGATGAGCAGGATTATCCCTTTGGAGTCAACGGCTGGTACGCCGTAAGCGAGAAGTGGTCGCTCTCCGCGGGCTACGCCTATTACACGAACTGGATCAACCAGACCATCAACATCGGCACGCGCAACGACCCCGACACCAGCATCGAGGCGGCCAACCTGCTGCAGACCCAATGGAAATACGGCGGGCGCGCCTCGGTGTTCAACCTGGGCAGCACCTATCGCGCCACGCGGCGGCTGAAACTCGTGGGCTCGGCGGAGTACGTCACGGGGATCAACTCCGCCTACCTTGTCTCCGGCCCGGCGTTTCTGAGCGACGTCCCCTCGCTGATCGCGCAGGACGTCCAGACCACGCGGTTCTCCGCCGGCGCCGACTACCAGTGGCGCCCGCGCATCGGGACCTACTTCCGCTACGTGCTGTTCGACTACCGCGACCGATCGGCGGGACTCAACAGCGGCACGTCGAACATGTTCCTGGGCGGCGTCAGCGCGATCTTCTAGGCCGTCTCGCGGCAACAACGGGACTCCCACGCCCGAAGAGAAGGAGCTTCTTCTTCAAGGCATCAGTCGTTCCATGGAAGGAAGCATGTAGTCGGCACACTCCGTGTGCCGGACGTCGGGCACACGGAGTGTGCCGACTACATTGAACTACGACAGTTGTTTCCATCGCGGTCCTTAGCCGTACAACTCCTCGACCCGCACCCCGCGGGCGCGTTCTTCAATCCCGGCCGAGTCGAAGCGGCCCGGGAGCAGGTGCTGGAGATTGGCCGCGGCCGCGGCCATGCCAAGCTGCACGGCCTCGACAATGTCGGCGCCCCGGCGGGTTGCGCAGGCAATGCCGGCCGTCAGCGCGTCGCCGCAGCCGATAGGGTTGACGACTTCTCCGGCAGGAGGCGGGTAAAGACGCCAGGCGCGCGACAGCGACGTGACCCACACCGGCCCGGCCCCCTGCGTGATCACCACCCACTGCGCCCCGCGGCGGTTCAACTCGCGCATGGCCGCGAGGAGTTGGTCGTCGTCGCGGATGGGCCGGCCCATGGTCTGACCGAGTTCCTCGCGGTTGGGTTTGACCACGTAAGGCTTCAAATCGAGGCAGCCCAGCAGACCTTCGCCGCGAAAATCGAACACGGCCGGGCACCGCGTCTTCTCCACCAAGCGGCGGTAATAGGCGGCGGGCGTTCCTGCGGGCAGCGAACCGCTGAAGGCCGCCACGTCGGCACGCGCGGCTTCCTCCGCATAGACGGCCGCGAACTCCTCCAACTCGCCTGGCAGCAGCGGCCGGCCGTTCTCGACCAGTTCGGTAATGCTGCACGCACCACGGTCGAGGATCGTGGTGCAGACCCGCGTGGCCGACTGGGTATGCACCCATCGTCGGCCAATGCCAAGCTCCTCCATTTCACGGTCGATCTGGGCCGCAGCTTGCCCGCCCACGGTGGACAGCATCAGGCATTCCTCGCCCAACAGGCGCACGGCGACCGCCAGATTCACCACCTTGCCCGACGTACACCAGGCGACCTGGCTGGCGCGGTTCACTTCGCCCAGCCGGAAATGGTCGAAGACCATGATCTGCTGCTGGGCCGGGGTCAGGCCGACGCACAGGATCACAGCATCTCCTCCAGGATGCGGGTCAGTTCTTGATCGGAAAGCTCGCGCGGATTGGCGGTCATGCTGCTGCCTCGAGAACTCTTGACGAGGTCCGGCACCTGCTCGGGCTTGACGCCAAGTTCCGACAGGCGCTCGGGCACGCCGACCCGGCGGCACAGCATTTCGATCTCGCGGATAAATACGTCTACCGCTTCCGTTGCCGGCGCCCGGGGGACGAGGTTGAACACCTGGCGCGAGAGTTCGGCCAGTTCCGCCTCGCGCGCCTCGCGATTCACGCGCAGGGCCACTGGCAGCATCACGGCGCAGGCCAGACCGTGGGCCACGCGGCAGTGCGTGCCCAGGGCCGGGGCCACGCCGTGAGCGAAGCCCAGGCCGGAATTTGCCAGCGCCATGCCCGAGAGCAGCGCAGCGTAGGACATGCGCTCGCGCGCCGGGCGCGACGTGCCGTTCTGCACTGCCTCGGCGATTGCGGGGACCGCCAGTTTCAAGCCTTGCACGGCCAGGGCCTGCGGGATGGGCTGGGCCTTGCGGGAAATGTAGCTCTCGATGAGTTGCGTGATGGCGTCCATGCCGCTGGCCGCCGTGACGTGGGGCGGAACGGTCACGGTCAGCTCCGGGTCCACCAGGGCGATCCGCGGCAGGATCCGCTCGTCGCGCAGACTCTTCTTGAAAGGCGGGTCGTACGAGGAAATGACGGCGTTGCGCGTGGCCTCGGCCCCGGTGCCGGCCGTCGAGGGCATGGCCAGCACCGGCAGCGGCGGCTCGACGATTTTCAGGTCGCGCCCGACGTTTTCGAGGTAGTCCTTCACCGTGTCGCTCTGGCGATTGGTGGCCATGGCGGCGACGGCCTTGGCCAAGTCGATGGCCGCTCCACCGCCCACGGCCAAAAGGACGTCGCTGCTTCGCACGCCGCGCCGGCGGAGTTCCGCAGCCGTGCGGTCCACGTCGGCCACGTCGGGCTCGTGCAAAAGGCTGCCGACGCGAGAGGACTCCACGCCCTCGGCACGCAAGGCGCTCTCGACCTCGGCCAGGACGCGCTGGGCGATGTCGTCGGGCAGGCCGGAGATGATCAGCACCCGGTCGCCGAGCGATTTGGCCAGCGAGCCGACCTCGCGCCGCCGGCCCCAGCCAAAGGCAATGCGCGGGGCGGAAAAGTCATAGAGGATTTGGCTGTTCATGGTGTTGCTCCGTAGGGTAAGCGTCCTCGCTTGCCCAACCTCCACAACAAGGTTATCCGGGTTTGCGTGGTTCGTCTACCCGATGGCAAGAGAACCGCGAACACGTCGAGCTAAGAGCCCGAACGTATCAGGCTGAAGGCCTGACGTATGGGAGTGAAATCGGAGGGCGCGGGTCACGCGACTTCGCCCGCCTCGTGCCCTAGAGCTTCCGTCTTCAGCAACTTGCCTTGGTCGTCGTAGACTTCGACGACGTTGGTCTTGGCCACCCAAGCGGCATACCCCCCGTCGAAGCGGTATTTGTGCCCTACGAAATAGCGGTCCCGTAAGAGAATCGTGCGGATCATTGAGCCCGGGGCAACGCAGAAACCCATTTCGTTGAGCATCGCCGCAACCACATCGTGAATGGAATTGCCAGGGAGCATGGGTGGCCTCTCGGTGTTTGTTGTGGTTCCCTAACCATCGGTTTCTCATCGGGCTGGCATTTGGTGGGCCTAATCGGCACTTTGCAGTTTGTGCAAGTTGCCTAGATTAACGGTTGTGGGTGCTGATTTTGCACAAAAAATGATCCGAACCAACTGATGTTGACAAACGTATACTGTTTGGTAAAATAGAACAAAAATGAGGAGGAATAGATCATGGCGAAGAACAGACTTGCTGATTTCGGCCTTTCGGACACCAGCGTCCCGCATCGCGATGAGCAAGTTCGCGAGGTCCACTCCATTGGCGAGGTCCTGGAGGAACTGTTCACACAGTACCAGGCGAGGTTCCCGGGCCTGAAGATCGTTGTGCTGGAGACCCCGGCGACCGCCGCGGTTTGAACGGCAATCGGCAAAACCATTTCCCCTGCAATAACACTCAAGGAGGACCATCATGCTCGTGCTTTCACGAAGAATTGACGAGGCCATCGTCATCGACGGCCGCATCACTGTCACCGTTCTGGAAATCCGCGGCAACCAGATACGCCTGGGCATTGAAGCGCCGCTGGAAATGCCCGTGTTTCGGGAGGAATTGCTGGCCCTACGGCCGGCGGCATTGGCGGCGGGATGAAGCGGCGGCGGACGCGTGTGGCCATCGGTAGGTTCCGCCTGCCGGGCGGAACCCTGTAGGGTAAGCGTCCCGCTTGCCCAGCAGCACGGCGGACAAGCGGGGACGCTTATCCTACACTGCCGGGGGTTTCGCCCGGCAGGCGGAACCTACTTCTGGCCGGACACCATCGGACTGCCTTCTTGACCGAGGCGTTGGGGTGGATTAGAGTCGTAGGCGCGGTTCTGCACGCCAGCCAGCCCGCACTTCCTACCGATCTTCCCCCACCCTTCCACAGGAGCCCTTCATCATGCAACACCGTTCACCGACCACTCGGCGGACATTCCTCAAAGGACTTGGCGTGGCCGGTGCCGCGGCCGCGGCAGCCCCGCACGTCGTGCCGGCGCGCGTTCTGGGCGCGGATGCCCCCAGCAACAAACTGAACATCGCCCTGCTTGGCGCGGGCGGTCGCGGCCAGGGGATCCTGCCCTGGAGCGAGAACGTCATCGCGGCGGCCGATGCCAATGCCGGTCAACTCGCGCGGCTGAAGAACTCCAAGCGTCCGGGGGCCGAAAAGGTCAAACTGTACGAGGACTACCGCAAGCTGTTGGACCAGGAGAAGTCGCTGGAAGGGGTGGTGGTCGCGGCCGGCCAGCGCTGGCACGTGTACATGAGCAAGGCGGCCATGCTGGCCGGCAAGCACGTGTTCTGCGAAAAGCCGCTGTGCCACAGCGCCGCCGAGGCGCGCGAGATCCGCGAACTGGCCAAGAAGTGCAAGGTGGCCACTCAGATCGGGTCGCAGGGCGGCTCCAGCGGCAGTTTCCGCCGCAGCATGGAGGTCATCCAGGCCGGCGTCTTGGGACCGGTTCGCGAGGTGCATTGCTGGATCACGCGCAGTTTCCCCAAGAGCGCTGCGATCGACACCAACGAGGACCCGATTCCCGAGGGACTCAACTGGGACTGCTGGTGCGGCCCGTCGAAGGTTCTGCCGTTCAAGAAGTACTACTTGGGCGGGTGCCTGGCCTGGGGCCGGTGGCTGGAGTACGGCGACGGCCATCTGGCCGACATGGGCGCGCACGGGCTGAATCTGCCGTGGCGCGCACTGAAGCTCGGCACGGTGCTCAAGGCATCGGTCGAGATCCCCGAACCGCTCAAGGACAGCTACCCGTCGGCCACGAAGTTCCGCTGGGACTTCGCCGCGCGCGGGAACATGCCGGAGGCCGCGCTCTACTGGCACGACGGCCCCAAGGCCGGCCCGCCCGAGGAGTTGGGGAAGGAACTGCTTTCGACCTACAAGAAGGTGCCGAACGACGGGGTGCTGTTTGCCGGCGAGAAGGGCATTTTGTTCTCAAACGCCTGGGGCGTGGGCGGCGTGGTGCGGCTGAAGGGCGACGAGAAGTGCCGCGGCGTGCTCGACCATGAGGCATGCAAGCCCGTGCCCGCCACATTGCCCAAGGGCACGGACCACATGGGCGAATGGCTGCGCGCGGCCAAGGCCGGCGAGAAGACGTTCCAGGGCTTTGAGACGGCCGCGGACATTGCCGAGATCGCCATGGTGGGCATCATCACTCTGCGACTGGGCAAGCCGATCGAATGGGACAGCGAAGCCCTGAAGGTCAAGGGCATGCCCGAGGCCGACCCGCTGGTCCAACGCGAGCCGCGCAAGAAGTGGCTGTAAGGCCGCCGGACCTGGATGGCTGGGGCATGGTCTCATGCCCTGCCATCCCTTATCAGGAGCATTGACATGCGTGCGGCGACACCGCAATCGGGAAGTACGTGATAGCAACAGAGCTGGGGGAAAGAACAGAGTCTCACGCAAAGGCGCAAAGACGCAAAGGGGATCTTGCTTAGATATACGTTGCCGTCTTTCCCTAGCTTTTCCCAACAGAGGAGCCAATTGATGCGATATCCCTTGGCCTTGTCCCTCTCGGTCCTGCTCGTCGGGCCGGTCTTCGCACAATCGGCGAAACCGGGCGATGAGGTGGCGAAGTTTACGCTGCGCGAAGCCTTCGGCGTGCAGCACCCCGACCAGATCGTGGCGTTCGATTTGCGCGCGGCCTTTGATCCGGCGAAGTGCTATCTGCTCGGCCCGGCCGGCACGGAAGTGGCCTATCAAGTGCTTGGCGGCGGCAAGCAGATCGCCGTGCGCACGAACTTGCCGGCCTCGCGCGTCACCATGCGCCGCGGCCTGGGCGCCACCTGCGAGTCGCTGGCGAAGAACTCGCAGTTCAACGCCATCGGCGTGGAAAAATGCCTGTCCATCGACGGCCCCTTTTTCGTTCTCGGCGACGTGGTCCAGGTGGACGGCGCCAAATTGCCGGAAGGGCTCGCGCGCGACACCGACTACTACGTCACCAAATTGGAGTTCCGCGAGGTGCAGGGCTGGGGCTACTACTTCGCCGGCCTCTCGACTACACCCGGCGGACCGGCCATCCCCATTGCCAAGGCCGGCGAGAGCGCCGTGCTGCTGTCCCAGGCACTCACGGCCGATCCGGCCGGCGGCCAACTCTATGTCCACGCGCATGGGCTGCCCAACGGCTCCCCGGTCACGTTCCGCACTCGCGGCGAACTGCCGCAGCCGCTGCGTCCGGGGGTCGCCTACTATGTCTGCAACGCCACGGCCGATCGCTTCCGGCTCAGCGCCACGCGCGGCGGCAAGCCCCTCGAACTGCTCACCGCCGGGCGCGGCCTGCACGAGATGCTGATCGAATGGACGTGGACGCTCCACAGCGGGCACGCCTCCAAACCGGCCGCCGGCGTGACCGTCGTGCCGCGACCGACCGAGAAGCTATGGGAGATCGTCAACGACCGGCTCGGGGTCCGCATCCCGGCGTCCCAGGTCCCAGCCGACCCGCTGCGCGCCCCGGCCCCGGTGCAGGGAGTGCGCTTGGCCAGCGGCACGTGGACCAGCACGGGCCCCAGCGTCATCGCCTTCACCCCGGGCACGCGCGTCACCCGGCTCACCACGAACCTGGTGGAGAACGGCCCGCTGAAGGTGGTTGCCGAACTGGTCTATGAGTTGGACCGCGCCCAGTACAACTACGGCAACACCGTGGTCTGCCCTGCCGGGCCGGGCAAGTACACTTGCCGCATCGAGGTGCTGGACGGCCAGCCCTCGGTGCTTTTCGAGGAGGACACCGACTGCCAGTTCTCCTACCACCTCGACTTCAAAGGCACCACCTTGAACCAGGCCCGATACCGCGGGCACTCGGTGCGCGACAAGGTCTATGGTTGGCGGCCCGACGGCAAGAAAGTGGAAAACGAGTCCACGGACGCCTTTTTCGATCTGCCTTTTGATAAGAACTACGCCTCATTCTACATGTCGAGCCTGCCGGACGGCTGCATCCGCTGGATGCACCCGTGGGACCCGTGGGCCGGCGACACGGGCATGTACTGGATGCTTTTTGACAAGGACGGCGCGGATTCCAGCCCGCTGGTCGGCTATTACGACGGGCGCGCCTCGCGCCTGCGCAACGCCGGGGCCGTGGGCGTGGGCGTGTACACCAAAGCGCCAGCCAGTGGCGGCCCGAGCGCCGGCATCACGGTCCAGGCCTGGCAGCGCGGCCCGGACGCACGCGCCTTCCCCAATCCGCGCTGGCAGTGGCGGCTGTTCCTGGGCCGCAAAGGGCCGGACCTGCGCGACTGGCGCGAGATTCAGCCCATCAACCTGCAAATGAACCTGCACAGCGGGATCAGTCTGAGCAAGATCGCCCCTCTGACCTTCGACTTCCAGGAGCCCGCGGCCGGCTTCGGCGCCATGTACATGCCGAAAGAGGCGGCAACCGACGTGGTGCGCCGCCTGCGCGAGGACGAAGCGTTCTACCGGGCCGCCTACAACACGGTCACCTACTACCGCGACCTGATCGACATGGTCCGCGACCCCTCCGGCGCCCGCGTCCACCGCATGGCCGGCGACCTGTGGCGCGGAGCGCATGACGCGCTAAACACGCTGGTCAACCGCGGCGGCATCCTGGGCGCGCACGGCTTCGCCTACTGGCATGCGGGGCTGGACGCCAGCCGCGCCCTGCTGAGGATCGACCAGGTGCTGGCCTCCGACAAGGCCACCGAGGCGGACAAGCTGCTGGTGCGCCAGGCCGCTGTGTTCTATGCCGCGGCCCTGTGGGACGACGATCACGCCCCGCTCTCCGTGCCTTCGGGCGTTAACCTGGGTACGGCCAACATGCCCGTGCAGCAGCAGGGCTACCGCGACATGTACGCCCTCTACCTGGCCTCGCACCCCATGATGCAAGGCCGCGCGCAGGGCGTTCTTGAGCGTGCCCTCTCCATGCTCCGCGGCACCATCAACGAGCATGGCGCCCACATGGGCTGCACGCACTACATCGGCGCGGCCAATGGCCCGCTGCTGTCCACCCTGTTGCAGCTCAAGCGGGCGAAAGTGGCCGACGTGTTCAAGGACGAGCCGCGCCTCAAAAGGTACGCCGAGTTCGAAATGAACTTCAGCACGCCGGTCGATCCTCGTTTCGGCCGGCGCGTGCGCCCCTCGATTGGCGACGCGTGCCCTGGCGAGGCCACCGAGTTCCTGGGCATGTTGGGCACCGCCTTCGCCGAACTGGACCCGGCCCTCTCGCGGCGGCTGATGGGCATGTGGAAGCAGTGCGGCAAGCCGCATTCCGATTTCCACGGGGCCACGACCTTCAAGATCGACGAGCGCCTGCCCGAGGCCGATCCGCGCCTCGGTTGCTATCACGCCGAAGGATGGTACTCGGCGCTGCGCTTCGGCTGGAAAAAGCCCAACGAGACCGTGGCCTGGTTCGTCAACGGCAACTGGTACAGCGACCATGCCTCGAACGACCTGGGCGAGGCGATCATCTACGCCCTGGGCGCGCCGTTGTCGCTGGATTTCGGCACCATGTACTCTCCGCCATCGCCCGGCGGGTTTGTGCATAGCGTGGTGTTGCCGGAAGCAGCCATCGGGGCCGACTGGAAGCAGGACCCGCCCGACGTGACCAAAGGCCCTCGCTGGGGCGGCGCGAAGGTCCTGGACTTTCAGGCGAAAGACCGCGAGGCCTGGTCGAAGGCCGGCTTTGCCCTGGGGAAGTCGGCGTGGACGCGGACAGTGAAGGTGGCCATGCTCCGCGACGACCTGGCGGCCATCGGCCTGCGCGACGAGTTCAATACGCCCGAGAGCAGGGTCTTTTTGCTGAACCTGATGAATGAAGGCCGGATCGACACTTCGGAGGGCCCCAAGCAAGTCGGCGACAGTTTTGTAGTCCGCGCCGGCGTGACGAAGTTGCATTACACCGGCCAGGCGTTTCCAAAGC
>Ga0233425_10008986_pt1 | contig 12929 bp, 6 predicted proteins | sample Watercolumn_Towu_2_FD_181712 | JGI IMG/M metagenome (GOLD analysis project Ga0233425, IMG submission 181712) | Freshwater microbial communities from Lake Towuti, South Sulawesi, Indonesia - Watercolumn_Towuti2014_140_MG | ecosystem: Environmental > Aquatic > Freshwater > Lake | place: Indonesia...
GCCCCGACGGGAGCGCCGGTCCGTGGATCAAGCGGGACAACGAGCTTGTTTCGCTGCGTGACTGGCTTTGCGACGCGCTCACGCCAATGGCCCAGCGCAGCACACGTAACGTAGCCTTGGCCGAGCGGGTCCATCGAGACCTCGTCAGAAGCGGCGTGCTTCCGCGCGATGCGCAGGATGCACAGCGGGCGGTCACCGAGGAAATGCGCGCGCGCATTCGAACTGCGGGCAAAAGCAATCTCAGCCGCGCCGTTTCTGAACTCGTGAATGCAGGATTCCTACGCCGCCACTATCAGGGCTATCGCATCGACCACCAAAACCGCGGCGGGCAACGCCACGCCGTCTATACATTGGTTGGGGATGCGCGTCTTCTCGGCCCGACAGCTCGCGCGCCGAAAGCGTCGGTCCAAGGTGAATTCGCGTTCACGGGACAAGCGAACTTGCATCCAGCCTGCAGCATTTGAATAAGATTGCCGTCAGGATTGATTGACCTCGGCTATCCCAGCCTGACGCAGAAAATCAGCGGCCCCTAGGTTCATGTCGATCTCCATTCCGGATCGGAGCCAATGATAGACGAAAGGCAGGAGCAGCGGATTGCTGGTTCTGCGCTGGAATATGCTGTTCTGAAATTCGCGCGACCGTCTTTCGCATTCGCTGTCGTCACAACCTCCCGCGAGCGCCAGTTCCCATAATGCTTCAGCCTCCGCGCGGGCCAGTTTCTGAGCATCCGCCGCATCACGCTGCCGGAAAGCATCGCGCACCGCCCAGGACAGAACCGGGGTTGCTGGAACGAGGACCGTGACAACGAAATCGGTGAAGGGCAGATTGAGGGCTAGCCCGGCAGCTACCAGCGTGAGCACGATTGCTACCGCCCCGGCGACCAACAGGAAACTGTAGTTTTCGCGCAGCTTTGCGTCATACCACAGGTTTGTTCGCTGGCAGATTATCCGCGCTAAATGCAATGGCGCCCGTCCAACAGCAGCCGGATACCAATCGATGAGCTTTGCATCACCCTTGGGCCATCGCCGATCCGCCTCGGCGATAATCTCCGGTTCAAGCGGCTTGCCGGCGGCGAATTTGCTCCATGGCAGTTTTAGAAGGTCGCAGTCGAACCGCTCGCAGATCAGAGCCGCAGTCTTCAAGCGGCGCTTTAGGGCTCTGTCGAGAAATCCGATGTCGATAAGCGTGAGGCTGACCGATACCGCGGCGGCGACCGGGCGTATCGCGGGCATGAATAGCGCGACGATCGCCATCACAACCGGGACAACGACAGTCAAAGTAACCTGCACCAGCTGCAAATGGGTCGCGCGCCGATAGATTTCGGACCGGGCCCGCAGCAGGCGCAAGAAATGCGGTGTGTTCTGACGCTCAGCTATGTCGTTCATGGTCATTCAATCACCACATGGAACGGCGGACTTTGCCCGACAAGGACATCGTCGGCCATCCTGATGATGAAGGCCTCGGCGAGATGCACTCCCCTATAATGAAGCTCCTCCCACCGCCGTCCATTTTGCTGGGGAGTATAGAAGTCGCCGCGTCCCTGCCGCAGTGACAGCGCCGCAGCGCCGGTGTTGGTGATGCGCCACTGTACCCGAAAACCACTGGGCAACAGCTGTCCTCCGCCGATCCTTGCTTCGAACCACAGGCCTCCCCGGCGAGGCAGCACCTCCCCTGGCGTTACCACCCGAATAGGAAAGGAATTGCGGGATTGATGCCAGGTCGCCGTGACATGGACGTCGCGCGACACGTGCGCCGCCTTGCTCCAGCTAGGCTCGAGCATATGCGGGGGACGGTAAAAGAAGTCCGGGAGGATCGACACGCCATAATCACGAACGACCTCTACCAGGCTGTCGAGATGAGCGGCTGTACTGGTCAGCAAAGCCCGCACTCGCGACACGCCCTCCACATTGGCCTTGGAAGCTTCTACCACTTCGCCCTTGGCAAAGGCTTCCCCGAAAACACGGCGCCACGCGGTGATGCTGGAAGCGCGGTCTTCCGCGAGATAGGCCTCGTCAATCCATCCACGATATTTGTGAATGAAGGACCTGAAGTTGAGATACTGGGTATCGGTCCAGCTGGCGGCAAAATCCTCGCTCGAAAGCTTCGGGTTCTCCACTCGCGGCTTGGCCGGCCTATCCTGCAGCCAATCATCAAGCCGTCCGATGACCGTCCGCAAGGTGGTGGGGACATCCGAAAATGCGTCGGAATCCTTATCATACCAGTGAATCTGCATGCCCAGCAGCGTCGTGAGCAAAACCGAAGGGCAGGTGAACGTGGTCTTGATGTCCCGGAGATACTTCATCAACCGCGTCACTTTGCGGAAGCTGTTTGATCCCGACAGCGTGTTGCGCTCACGGAGCCAAGCCGTGAATTCGACCGGTTCGCTCGCATCGAAGCGGTCGGCAGCACGATTGCAGACTTCCAAGCTTCCGTCATATCTTCGCGATCGAACCAGCGGGGCAATATCCACCTTGCGCTCCCCGGGATAGGTGACTGTGACACAATAATCCCAGGTTTTGGCCTTGGAGCCATAGACGGAGCTGTCAGCGAATGCCTTTCCCAGCTTCGCGACATAGTCCTTCGCGCTCCAGCCATCGACGGGGTCGACGACAACCAGCAGGTCGGCATCGAATTCGCCGCCATCAACCGGCTTGATAATCGTGTCGTGCGCCCACGAACCCTGCTCTTCAAATCCACGGACCCGGGGGGACCATTCGCACTGGCGGATGAAGTTCCTGATCGCTTCCACGTTGGATTCAAGCAGGTCGATGCGGGTCTGATTGAGGTTGACCGTGTCTTTGAGAAACGACGTAAACTGAGAAACCAGCTTCATGTTATCGCCTCAGGCCGCAAGAGCGATGGTCGTGCGCTCCGCACGATTGAAGGCGAAGCCTACCGGCGTGGCCGCGCGCGTCCGGAAAAATGCGACCGTATCCGCGTCTAGTTCGACGCGGTCCAGAGGGCCGAGAAGCCAGCTCTCCCCATAGATTTCCAGCCAAACCTCTAAGTGGCGTGTCGCCAACCCACCGAGTGCGAGAATATCATCGGCAGAGACAGACGAATGATTGGTAGCCCGCAGGCAGCCATCGATGTCGATGATATGGCGGCCTATCGCGGTCCTGTTTACGCATTTCATCCTATCGTCTCCGATTCGGTTGTCACACCGCCACAATCGGGGATGAGGGTGACAAAAACGGACACCGTTAGGAGAATCTGATTCTCATCTGCGATCTGAAGGCAGGAGAGCCTATCAACACGTGAGGCGGCGAGTTTGGCGCGGTCAAGTCAGACGGCGCAGGGGTTTACACCGCGCTATCGGCAGTAGTTACAGGTGTGGATCATGGGCCCTCGTGGCAGCTGGTACCCATGCGCACCTGATCAACGCAGACGACCGGTCACCAGCACGACATAGCCCCATTGCCGTGACGTGGCCGATTCTCGGTCCACCAAGTCGGGATAGAAACGGATGACCGCGCTGACCTTTAAGTCGGCGTCAGCCCTGCCCGCGCCATATTTTCGGGCAATGACACCCACCTGCCGCACTTGCCCCGACCGGTTACGGTGCATCAATGAACGACCGGCAAACAGGCCATGGCCGCCCAATATAATCGGATCGCCAATGTGGACCTCCCCCTCGATATAGGCTCGGCAAGCGGCGGCGTCGGGATTGAAATTGTTGATCCGCGATGTCCAGCCCAGATCCACTTCCTCAGGCGAGCCGACCAGCAATTTGCTCTGCGTGCGCCCACCGGCAAATCGCACGGGCAGACGTCGTCCCCAGCTTTTCTCCCGCTCCCCGACGAAGTGCCACAGCCCGCTTTTCGCCCGGGTCATAGCGACATAGAGTAACCGGGCTTCCTCAGCGGCGTCGCCGGACAGGTCGGTCGCCCTTTCCAGTAAAGGGAAGTCGGCGCCCGACGGTAGGATCACGACATCGTCGAATTCCAGCCCTTTCACCTTGTGGATGGTGGAGATGATCGGCGCCGCTCCGGCGCGACTTCCCGACAGGCGCAGCAGATCATCGCTGCGCAGTTCCTGCGTGAAGCGGATCAACGTGGAGAGATGGGGAAAGGGGCGCTCCTGACAACACAGGTCCCAGAGCGCCATGAAGCCGTCGATATCCCCGGTTTCATCGCCTTCGGGGAGGCAGGTCGCCTGCCGGAAATCGCGCTGCAGCCGAGCCCGAAGATCATCGGACAAGAGCACGTCGCCCGCCGCCGCCTCTTGCGCCAAAAATTCCAGCCAAAGCGCCTGATGGCGTAAGCTCGCTACACGCAGATTGGTGCTGCCCTGTACATGGATGCCCGGGATGTGCGGTTGTAGCAGGCGGTGCGCTTGCGCCACGTCCGCATTGGAGCGGCACAATATCGCCAGCGTCCGCCCGGCAGAGGGGTCAAGACTCTGCCGGATTGCTGATACTTCGTCGATCGCCTCCTCCAGTAGTCGACCACTCCAGTCGAAACGCTGCCCGACGACTTCCTGCGAAGCATCGCGGCGAGCGCCAAGCGACGTGGTCTTGAGGCGGCGGTCGTGCGGCTTCCCATGGAAGAAGCCCGCGATCATCGCTTGGCTGCGCTCGACGATCGGGGCGGCGGACCGGAAATTGACCGCCAGCAGCAGCTGGCTAAGCGCCTCGCCGCCGAAATCCTGCACGAAGCGATCGAAATAGCGTTCTGAAAACTCGCCTTGCTTCCGATTCCAGCGCACTATGTCCTGATCGTCATCGCCGATCACCATGACGCCCGCGCGCGCACCGCTGCCCAGATACAGGTCGTGCAAAATCGAATAGATGTCCTGCGTGACGTCCTGGAATTCGTCCACCAGGATGCAACGAACATCGCCGGCGACCGTGCGACGAAAGGCCGGATCAGCCTGCATGCGTCGCGCGAATTCGGCCAGCACGTTCAGCAGCCCGTCCTCCTGCTCCTGCACCCCCTCGCGCCCCAGATGGCGCAGCGCAAAGCCATGGATGGTCGAGACCCGCAGCCGCGCGGCATAGGAAGCATAGCCCAGCGAACGGAACAGGCTGCGGATCCGCCGCCGGATCTCGAACACCACAGCCCGGTTGAAAGCCAGGACGACGATCTGTTCGGGATGGATATGTTGTTCCCGGATCAGATGCGCGATCCGTCCCACCAGTACCTGCGTCTTGCCAGCGCCCGGGCCAGCATTGACCAGCAGGTGCCGATCATAGGGATGCTGCACGACTGCCCACTGCGCAGGTTCTTCGGACTGACGGAAAAAGTCGAACAGTTCCACCGCGCGGGTCGCGCGCAACCGTTCCTGCATCTGCGCGATGCGACCGCCACCGTCATTCTCTTCTTCCTCGATCTCGCCCAGTTGGGTTTCGAGGAACGCCTTCAACCGCGCGGCGTCAGGGCAAGCGAAATAGCCGGCGACGAAGGCTTCCTGCGCTTCGGGCCTCAGGTTGACGAAGACCTCCATCGCCAGATTGCGGGCTTCGGCCAGTTCGTTGGTTTCCGCCAGGTCGGCCCAGACCTCCTGTTCATCCCCTTCGTCGGCGACGTCTTCGTTCAGCAGCACGACATGCGACATTTCGAGGATATCGACGGGAATGCTGACCAGTTTCAGCGCCGACAGCAGGCCGGCGGTCCGGTGCAGGTCCCGCTGGTCGAAGCGCCGGTCCGCACTGGCCGCCTGCACACAGTCGATCAACTTGCCGATGGCGATGCTTCCCTGTGGCGCGGAACGGACCACCGCAAGGAGCGCCTTTGCCCCGGCGATCATTGCTTTGCGCCGGGCCATCGCCTTGCCGCCGGCGGATGGGGCCAGCGTCGCTTCCCACAGTAGCGCGCCGTCCTGGGTTGTCACCTGCCGCAACTTCACGTCGCAGGCGCGCAGCAGCGAACGCAGGCCATTGACATAAGCCGCATCAAAGGCCCCGGCCTTGCGCTCGGCGAGCTTGCCCGCCTCGACCCTTGCCCGTTCGTCGGCGTCTTGGGGCAGGGGCGGCGGCTCCCTCAGCGGGGAGAGATCGACCAGCTGCCCAGGATCAAAGCCGAACATGCCCCGTGCTTCGAGCTGGCGGATGACCATCGAGGCAGCGGCATCGACCAAATCCACCAACAGCGCGATCTCCGCTTCGGGGTGAGAGGCGAGGCGGCGCCTGGAAAATTCGATTTCCCGCACCAGCGACAGACCGCCCAGCCTCTCCAGTTCGACGAGGGTCGAAAGCACGGCATCGGGGGACGGCATGCTAATGGCCTGCAGGCGCAGCTGCGAGATGTTGATGACCGCTTCCAGTGCGTCGGAGTCCGCAGTGTCCACCCGCGTCGACGCCGTCGCAAGGACGGGCTCGCGCGTGCGGATGGCAAAGCCGATCCGGTCGGCCAAACGCTCCAGCATCTGACGAAGACCATTCTTGCGGGCTGGCGCATCATCCGCCCCGTCCTGCTCCTCCTGTGCGACTATGTCGAGACCCAGCAGCATGGCGGCGAGTTCCCCCCGCGCGCCCACTTCGCCGACCAGCGAGCGCAGCATCTGCGGGTGCAGCGTGACCGTCAGCACGTCGCGCAGCGACGCGCACAGGCTGAGCCGATCGGCCCGTTCCAGCCAGTAGAGCGCCATGCGCATCCGGGTCGCCGCCGCGCGCCGTTCCGTATCCTTGTCGACCCGGTGATAGCCATGCGCCGGCACGACGGAAACCAGTCCTTCCTTGCTGTTGATCGCATGGACGCGGATCTCCGCATGGATCGCTTCTATCGTCGGGCGAGCCAGCGCATTGCGCGCGCGCAGGTCCCGGATGTGGTCGAAATCGGGCGGCGCCCAAGGCAGGATGGCGGACAGGCTTTCCAGCCCGGCCCTGTCCCGCTCCGCTGCGCCGCGCCCGATGCGACCGACCTCCTGCAGATAATCTTCCAGATAGCCGGGCGGCGACGCATGCACGACCCAGTGGATATCGGGAATGTCCATGCCCATGCCGAACGCCTTGGTAGCAACCAGCACGTCCAGATAGCCCAAGCGGAAATCCGAATAGACTTCCTCGCGCACGCCGACGTCAAGGCCTGCATGATAACAGCCGATGCTGGCGCCGGTCGCATCGGCCAGCTGGTCGGCCAGCCTGTGGGCCAGCGCGCGCGCCTGCACGAAGATGATCACGGCGCTGCGCTGGCCAGTGGCGGCGCGGTTGCGCAGCGCCTGTCCAATCACGTCTATCATCACAGGCAGACGCGCCGCCAATGCCGTGTCCGGATCGCCCCCGGCCACCCGCTGCGGGAGGATGGCGATGTGCGAACGGATCGGGTGGGCGAATGTCTCCGGCCGCACCAGCAGCGGCAACTCGTGCTCGTCGCCCGGCGCGCCAGCGAGAAAGGCGGCCAGCCTTTCCCGGTCGGAAGCCGTGACCGTGGCCGAAAGCAAGAGGAAGGGTGTCGCCTCGCTCCCCTGCCATACACGACACTGGCGCCGCAGCAGTTGGGTGGCGTAGAAATAGTCGGGGCGGAATTCATAGCCCCACTGATTGACGCAATGCGCCTCGTCGATGACGACTTGGTCCAGGCCCTGGTCAGCCTTCATGCGCTTTTCCAGCACCGCCAGAAAATCCGGACTGCGCAGCCGCTCGGGCGCCACATAGAGTAGCACGATGCGATGATCCATTACGCCCTGCAACACCTCTGCGACCTCGTACGGGGTCAGGTCGCTGCTGAGGTAGTCCGCGGCGAGGATGAAGCCGCGATCGCGCAGATCCTCCACTTGGTCGCGCATCAGCGCCTTGAGCGGCGAGACCACCAGCGTCAGTCGCCGGTTGCGCAAACCCCGACACAGCGCCGGCACCTGGAACAGGACCGACTTGCCCTCCCCGGTCGGCAGGGGGACCAGCACATGGCTGGCCCGATCACAGATGGCCTGCATCGGCGCCCGTTGGCTGGCCTTGAAACCGCCGTCCGCCTGCCAGTGCCGGATGAGGAAATGCTCCATCGACGCGACATCGGATGGCGCCTCCTCCCGCTCCAGCCGGAAGGCGGACAGGAGGTTATCGAGCCGGGCCTGCTGGTCCGGCTCGAGCGGCTGTTCGGGCAGTGGCTGGATATCGAACAGGTCAGCATGGGCACGACCGGATGATGCCAGCCGGGAATCGATCACCACCGCTGAACCCAGCTGCATCGACGCCAGCCATGCAGGCAGATGGTCAGCCAGGAGCGACGGCAGGCTTTCCAGCAGGTCCGCCGTGCGCACGAACTGAGGCAAAGGGGCGGGCGTCTCCGCCGCAAGGCCCGGCCGGGTCAGCGCGCAGCCATGCCATTGCTCGATCGGCAGCGCCTCCACCACAGGTTGCAAGGTGACGTCCGCTGTCTCGGCAAGCGCACGCCAAACCGGCCAGCTGGCGATGTGATCGATGATCACGTGCCCCCGGCGTGCGGCGCGGCGCAGATGTTCCCGCCGGCTGCGATGGGTCGGGCGCACCTCCCCTAGGCCGATCTCGGCGAGACCTGTTTCCAGCAGGTCAATCATCCTTCGGCTTTCGCTGCTACCGACCAGCAGGATCAGCGGCGCGTCGGGCCAGCGCCGCGCCACGTCGCGGCAACTTCGCAGCACATCCTGCCAATAGGCCGCTTGGTCATGGGCATGCGGGTGCAGCAAGCTATGGCGGCGGGTCGCCAGCACTGGGCGCGGGACGGCGGCGCCGGCATTGGCGGGGACGCTATGCCATGCCCCTTCGGCGAGCGGCAAGGTCGCGAAGTGGCGCAGCCCGCCCCGGGGATCCAACACATGCGAAGCGCGGTCCGGCATCAGCCAATGCATTGCGCCATCTCGCCGCGCAACGCAGGTCAGCGATGTCATCGACCAGTCGCGCAGCAACCCCCGCCATTCATCCGGCACGTCGTTGGCCGCATCCTTGAGCACCAGCGTGTCGAGCGTGCCGACCAGCGCATGCGCATGCGGATCAGCATCGCGCCACCAGTCAAGATCGAGGGGTAGCGGCGCGATCCGCAGATGCCCAGTGCCGTCCGGTTCCCGACAGGCCCGATCCAGCGCCTGCGCCAGCGCGGGATCACCGTCCGTCAGCCAGGCAGGGATCATGTTGCGGCGCACGCTGATGCCCTGCCGGGCCGCCAGCCGGACGACGGCCAGAACCACGACCGCCGCAGCATCAGGCATCGCCGCGGCGCGCATTTCCTGTTCCAGCGATGCAGGGTCGATTGCCCGGCAGTCCAGCGGCAGGACTGCGCCACGACCGGCAGATATCATCGCCACGCCGGGCACCCAGTCGAACGCACGGGCCTGATCCGGGGTCAGAAGCAGCAGTCGGTCCTGCGCGGCAACCTGCGCCAGTTGTTCGGTTGCGCTGCGCGCATAGCTGACCGTACCTTCCAGCGCCTGCGCCACTGCGGCCAGTAGGTCAGCGGGATCGGTGAACTCGCCCAGCAGCAGCCGGCGGACAAGATCGCCGGGAAGGTGCGACAATTGCGCCCGAAACAACGCCGCCGACGCCAGCGCATCGCCATCGGCATGATGGTCACCGCCCAGTGCGTGAGAAGCCGCGTGCGGCGCGATCAGCCATTGCGCCAGCAGCGTGTCCCAGATCAGCGGCGTCGCCGACGTCCCTGTCACCCGGCGGATAATCGGCCAGTCCCACGCCAGGATATTATGCCCAACGACGATCGCCGCAGCCTCCGCCCGCTCCAGCAACCCAGTCAGCGCAGCGTCAGGGGTCTCGCCAACCGCCCCTTCGCGATGGAGCAGGCTGCCCTGCTCCCCCTGCGCGCAACCCACTTCCCAGATGCGCTGCCCGTCGCTTTCCAGATCGATCGTCAGCGCCTGCTGAGTCAGCACCGCCCGAATGTGATGCGCCTGCGCCGCGCCAGCCGGCAGCGTTTCAGGCCGGGCGCGCCAGTCGGTCAGCTGCTGCGCCTGCCGATCGGGTGAAAGCCGATCGAACTGGCCCAGCGCCAGATGCGGATTGATCGCCAGCCAGGCGTCCAGACCCGAGCCGGTCAGCAGCGCATTGCCCGCCAGCCGCTCCAGCCAGTCATGAACGAAGGGGTCGATCGACAGGCCGGATTGCATCACCCGACTGGCTAGTTCCGCTTCGGCAGCCTCCGTGCCAGTGAACCACGCGCTCCAATCTTCCGCCGACGCGTCGGCAGTTCGGGAGAGGAGATGCCACTCCATCAAATGCATACGCAGCCCATGGTTGGCGAGGGCCACCCATTCGCGCCGGGGTGCACCGAGCGCCAGCAATTGCCGCATCGAAAAGCGCGTCAGGTCAAAGGCACGATGCAGATTGTCCGGCGTCCACCGCGCCGCGAAGTCATAGCGCGCCCGCGCCAAGCGGTCCCACAGGGCGCGCCCCTCCATTTGTCGCGGCGGCAGGGTCGCAATGCGGTCCTGCAACAGGCTTTCCAGCACAGGGTCGCAAAGGTCAGACGGCGCATTGCCGTTCCAACCGATGCCATAGCCATCGGCCCGCAGCAGCGCCCACAGGGCAGGCCAATCTAGCGCGTTCAGCGCTTCGCGCCGCAACGCGTCAAGATCCACCTGGGTCAGACTTTCCGGTAGATGGGGAATGTCGGGCAGGCTGCGCCAGCGTACAGCTTCCCTACTGCGCCCGTGCCGAAGATTGCTGGCCACAATGAACAACATGCGAGTGCCTGAATCGGGTAGCGCTGCATCGTGATCACGCTGCCCGGCCCGGCCCCTAATATGGAAGAACAGTTCCTGCCCGCCACTCTCCGACCTGACTAAGCCAAAGCCCCGGGCGGGCTCGACACGCGCCACTGTGCCCACCAATGGCAATCCAAGGACGATCGATTGCGGATCGCGTCCGGCACCCCGGGATGAAGGCGACGCGGCTGGGCCAGGGCGTGCCCGATGGCCTGTCGGATTGGACGGCACCAAGACTGCCAACTGATCCTTCAGTGACTTCACGCTTCAAGGCTCCTAATAGCCCAATATTTCTCCATGTCTGCCGCACCGGGCCAGCATAGAGCATGAAACCAAAGGGCAGAATGAAGGCTATCGAGCATTCAATAGCAAAAATTTCCTGACGGACTCCGACAGCATGATGATTCGGGATAGGCAGACATCAGATGGAATCTGAAGTGTGATGCACCTATCACGTCTTTATCTATTGGATACAACATGAACTGAGGTGATCGCACTTTCTCGGGCAGGTCGGCGGCTAAGTTAAGCTCAGCACATATTCGTCCTTCGGTCGCTTGACCGCGGCGCTCGTCCAGGCCGGCACAGTCATATTTGCGCTGTCTCGCAGATCACGAACGCAGTCCCCTAACTGATTGTGCGTGATCACGCATCCATCGAGTACGCGCGGCCAAATCTCCTTCCAAGCAAGCCCTTTGGGCTCGCTGCGGAGCAGATCCACCAAGGCCACTCGAGCAGCGACGATGCCACCAGCAATTTCAAGCGCGCTGCGCTCCCCTGGGTCAATGGAATTGGGGCTCGCGAAAAGATCGTCCATTCCGGTCTTCTGGCGCCGCGATTCCGCCATCCTCGCGGATTTGTAGGTGGCCTGCGCTTCGAGTGCCTTCACATGTGCGTCACGGAACACCCGCAGGCCGACCGGATGTCGAGATAGATAGATGAGCTTGTAGAGGGGGCGCGCCGAGGCGGTCTCATCAACCGTCAGCGCCGGGGCATAGACGTATCTTCCCATCTTTCGCAGGGCCTGACGGGCGCGGTCCGTGATCGCCGCTTCGCGTTCCTGTCCTCTCAGATCCGCAAAATCGTTTCGCCAGCTGCCCTCCCCATCGGACAGCCCGCCAAGCCAACCCTCCAGCGTCGGCATGCGATCCTGTGAACCGGCAAACCGATTAGCGAACTGAAACATGAAATTGAGCAGCACTTCGGTGTTGTTCGGTTCGATCAGGCATTTGAATTTGCGAACGTCGGGAACACCCTTGGGATCGATGACTACAAAGCGGAAGGCCCGAGGGGGAATGGCCTTGGCGATTGACGCGGCGTGTTGCTCCGCCACACCAGAGTAACAATGAATCTCGATGTCAGGGAAACGCTCCACGGCCTCAGTCAGCGCCGCGTAATTGGGGTGACTACACGAAAGTGACGTATCTGCACGCTAAGGGCGAACAAATCCGGTACGATGCCAGCAGATGCTATTCGCAGGCTTTCCTGCCCCTTTTATGTGGTGCCGCCCTACGGGCGCCGATATGGGAGGGCGGCAATCCGATTGACCAACGATCGAGGTAGAACCCTGCTCGCCAAATATGTGAGCTGGTTGCCCATCCCCGGTATGGCGAAGGATTGCCGATAAACCAGAGCGTGGACTGCATGGGCCGCGCACCGGTCAACGTCCATCAAACCCAACCTCCCCCACTTCAAATCGCTGAGGGCAGCCATGTCTGTGTCGATTCCACCGGGTGCAAAAGACCCAACACTCACTCCCGTCCCGGCAAGCTCCACGGAAAGCGCTCGCATGAGGGTGCTCACATAGGCTTTCGACGCGCCGTAGACCGCTTGGAAGGGCACGGATGTTTCGCCCGCCAGGCTCGACACGGCGATTACTGAGGATTCAAACGGCTGCTCCCTGAAAATCGCAATCAGGCGAGCCAGCAAATCCGTGAAACCGAGTATGTTTGTTTCAATTACCTCGGCATAAGTGTCGGCACGGCCTGCATCAAATGAACCAACGCTCGTCATTCCGGCAACCAACAAAGCGGCTGTTACTTGCAATTCTGCAACCTTAGCCGCGATTTTCTCCCTGCCCTCGATTTCACGTTGATCAGCCACTATAATCTCGCACGGCACATTGAACCGCTCGTCAATTTCGGTCTGTAGCTCCCGCAAGTTGTCGAGCCTTCGTCCAACAATCAGGGGCTTGGCCTGGTACGATGCCGCCAAGCGGAGGGCGGACGCTCTGCCCAAACCGGTCGAAGCCCCTGTGACCAGCACCCACGAGTTCTTGATCGCCAGCGGTTTCACGCGTTTTCCAG
>Ga0233425_10008987_pt1 | contig 12926 bp, 25 predicted proteins | sample Watercolumn_Towu_2_FD_181712 | JGI IMG/M metagenome (GOLD analysis project Ga0233425, IMG submission 181712) | Freshwater microbial communities from Lake Towuti, South Sulawesi, Indonesia - Watercolumn_Towuti2014_140_MG | ecosystem: Environmental > Aquatic > Freshwater > Lake | place...
TGCTTGCGTCCTCAAATCCAACAAATTCGAGGAACTCTTTCTTGTAAAGCTTAAAGGATTAAAAAGTTTGCAGAAAGGGTTTCTCTAAAAAGAAACCCTTTTTTGTTATGGAGGTACAGCATGCAAACTTTAAGAATGAAACAAACGTTAAAGAGAGCTGGTTGTTGCTGTAAACCAGCAAAAAAATTTAAAGAAAGTGAAAAAAGTACAAATTTTTTTAAAAAACTATGTACAATGCTGAAGAATATAGTATAATAGTTACACATTCAACAAAAATTGAATGTAAAAATCAACTCCTTTAGCGAGCTCTGATTGTTTTTTAACAACTTGATTTATCTAGGTTCGTAGCTCAGAGGCAGAGCGTTGCCCTTACAAGGCAAATGTCGGGATTTCGAAATTCCCCGAACCTACCATTTAATCGTCGGGTCGGTTGGAGAGGCGACATCTTTACAAGGTGTACAAACCGGGTTCGATTCCCGGGACGGTTACGGTTACTGTGACTTGATGTATTGGTTAGTACGCGAAAAAAGTCGTCTGCGCCTCTTGTTTCGAAAGAAACCGTTTGTGGATGGTTATCTCACGCATAAGGGCGAAGACCAGGTTCGAATCCTGAGGTCACAACCAATTGGAGAAATGACAGAGTGGACTATCGTGCTACCCTGGAAAGGTAGAGGACCTGAAATATGGTTCCGTGGGTTCGAATCCCACTTTCTCCGCCAAATTTATTGTACATTTTGGATTTTTGTGTTAGAATTTGTTTTTGAATTTTCTGGAGCTGGCGACCCGTAAGGACTCCTTCGATAAGGAGGAAGCTCCATCGCCATCTATGAAAGAAAGCGGTTGAGGAGTTGTTGTGTTAACATCCGACAACAAGACAACTGGAGGATCCGTAACCTCCACCTAAATTTGGGTTTCGAAAGTAAGGATGGGTGGTCCCGTCAGCCGGCTGTAACCCGGTTCCCTCGTGGCAAGCAGTTCGATTCTAGCCGAGACCCACCAATTTGGATAAGCGGGGACGTGGGAGAGTCTCACCTGACTGTAAATCAGGCGCTTCGGCTGAGTAGGTTCGAATCCTACCTTATCCACCAAATTTTTACTCTCGTAGCCCAATTGGCAGAGGCGGAAGGTTTAAGCCCTTCTTTATGTGTGGGTTCGAATCCGACCGAGAGTACAGTGAAACCGAAAGAAAAATGGTTATCTTACTTTTACTGAGAAAAACCCCGTTTTTCGCTTATTTTGTTTCACACTTTGCGGGTATAGCTCAATTGGCCAGAGCGCCGTCCTTCCAAGTCGGAGGTTGTCGGTTCGAGACCGTCTACCCGCTCCAAAATAAAGTTGTACTTTTTGATTTTTGTGTTATAATTATTCCATCAAATCAAAATGATGAAAAAGGATGAACGCTCAACAACTGTTAGACACGCTTCTTAGTCTTCAAGCTCAAGGAGCTAATTTACAAATGTTAGATGTAATGACTCTTCAATCAAGGACTGATGAAGATTACAATTCATGGATGGAAGAAAGCTGGCCTGGTAATGTTGAAGTTAACGGCTCTGAACTGAGGATTTACTAAAATGATTTGTTATAATTCGATGGCTGAAGCTTGGATAGATGATGAAGATGATTCATTTTACGTGGACATGACACCTGAAGGTGGAGAACCTGATTTTGAGTTTGAAACTCAGGAGGAGTTTTGGAACTGGTACAACAGTTCAGATTAAAAAATTGCCGTCGTAGCCCAATTGGCAGAGGCGCTACGCTAAGAACGTAGTTATGTAGGAGTTCAAATCTCCTCGACGGTACAAGTGAAACCGCTTTTTAACGATTATCTTATTGGAAAGAAAAAACTCGTTAAATCTTTTTTGTTTCACGATTTTCCGGAGTAGGAAAACGGTAACCCCAGGGCACTGTTAATGCTCCGCCGAAAGGCAACTGTCCGTTCGAGTCGGACCTCCGGAGCAAAAATTATTGGCTTGTAGCTCAGTCGGTAGAGCGGGTGATTGTTAATCACTAGGTCGGGGGTTCGAACCCCTCCGGGCCAGCATGGGACGAAAGAACATTTAAGGCGAGCGTCATACGTTATTTGATGTCTCAACTTAAAAATAGGTTATCGTAAGGTAACCGTCGGTGACGTAGATCATCGTGCAGCGTAAGCAAACTGGTAAGCTATGAAGCAACCCAGCAAACACTAAAACCGGTCCTGGTAAATATCGAGCGCTCTCGAGGCAGTGGTTTGGTAAAGGCTGGAATTGTTAAGAAGGATGAGGTGGGAGTTGATCACCCACTAATTTCTAAGTAGTCGGCTCCTGTAAAGTTTGCACATCTACATTAATTTTAGAGAGGTTGAAATGTTTGTAAGAGGTTCAATTGTTCGTTCTGTAAATGGTGGTCCTGAAATGGAAGTTTTAGGAGTTTCCAATGATGGAAAGATTATGTGTAGGACTTTTGATGAAACATTTCAAGAGTGGTACATCATTCAAATTTCTCAAGAATGGTTGATGTACGCGTAAGGTTTAAATCAAACCGCTTGGTAACGGTTATCTTTTGGGTAGACTAGTCCGTTTCCTACTTTTTGTTTGATTATTTCTCCGAGTGGGTCAATTTGGTCGACCACTTGCTTTGGGAGCAAGCTTATGCAGGTTCAAATCCTGTCTCGGAGACAAAAATTTTCGGGGTGTAGCTCAGCCTGGTAGAGCGTTCGGTTTGGGACCGAAATGTCGCAGTTTCGAATACTGTCACCCCGACGGTGAATAAAAGTGCTTCTGGTTTCTATAAATATCTTCATGTTAATCATGGAGATACAAAATGGAAACCAAGAAACAACGTGCAGATAAGCGCAAGTACCATTACATCTACAAGACAACTTGTTTGATTACTGGTAGATATTACATAGGAATGCATTCTACAAATGACTTGAATGATGGATATTTAGGAAGTGGAATACGACTCTGGCATTCGATCAATAAACATGGAAAGGAAAACCATCAAGTTGAAATATTAGAATATTTACCTGATCGGAAATCATTATCAAATCGAGAAAAAGAACTTGTTAATGAAGACTTATTAAAAGATACGCAGTGTATGAATTTAGCAACCGGCGGTGAACATTGGACTGGTGTTAATTCTCCAGAAGGCGTTGAAAGACGCCGTCATACTTTTGTTATTTGGGCAGCTTCTGGAGCTGCTGGCGTAAAGCGTAAAAGAGAAGAAGATCCAGAATATGATAAGGCTTTTAAAGAGAGGACACGCAAAGCTTTTGTAAAAGCTAGAGAAAAAAGCAGAGAAAAATATCCTCATGGTATCTTTTATGGACGAAAGCACTCTGATGAATACAAACGAAAAATGAAGGCGACTTTAGCAGAAAGACGGCCTCATGATGGCGAAAAGAACTCGCAATTTGGTAAAATGTGGATTTATAATTGTGACACCTTAGAAAGTGTTAGAATTATGAAAACAGAATCTATTCCAGATGGATGGGTTAAAGGCAGAAAATTTCAACGACCTGTTTTTATTCAACGTGAATCAACATTTTGTCCAATATGTGAAGTTGAATTTACTCCACTAAAAAATAAAAGTCGAGTGAAATTTTGCGGATCGGATGATTGTTTATTAAAGATAAGACAACGATCCGCAAGAAAAGGTCGTCAAACAATAAAAAATAAAGGAGGTTGTTTATGTCACAGCGCCAAGCAGGCCTAAAGTCGTAACAAGAAAGTTTCGTAACATGGCTGAAATTTATCGCCTGTTCTCTAAAGATTGGGAACATGAACTGGATTTTAGCGAGCAAATGCTCTTGGAGCTTTATTACTCAGAGTCATTTGGGGAAATGATTTCAAATCAAAATGGTTACTATCATGGTAAGCGCATGCTAAACCTAACGGTGACCATGTGGAAAGAGGATATAGAACGGGGCTTACTTCGTAAGTTTGAATTATACGAAGACTTTCCTAAGGAATGGGTTGATAAGGTTTTAAAATTCAGTGACTAATGTCAATTGGTAGACGGCGAGCTCTGGAAGCTTGAGGTTCTCGGTTCGAGTCCGAGGTCACTGACAAAATAATCAAGCATTAGCTGAGGTTGATTTAGCACGGCGTTCGGGACGCTGAGACGCAGGTTCGAATCCTGCATGCTTGACAAAAAACATTGTACATTTTGTTTATTTGTGTTAGTATAATATCGTTGGAGTTAAGATGATAGTTTCTCTTGGAGCGCTGTTTATTTTAGGTTTGATTGTTTTCATTGCTCTTCCTTGGTTAGGAATGAAGCTATACAATGCAAAAATTGACCTGAAAAGTAAAGATCAAATGATCGCGGACCTGCACGAACAGTTAAATCGAAGTCGTGAAGATCACGAAAAGATTTTGCATCAATTGAATTTTGACTTCAATCTGATGAATGAACGTGCGGTTAAAGCAGAAATGAAGCTTGAAAAACTTCAATTGAGTTCTTAAAGAATTTGAGATTGCCAACTATCTTAGATAACTAATTATTTCAAGTTGGCGCCCTAGTGGATTGAGACTTGTGGCTCGTAGTAATACGAGAGTAGAAGCGATAATGGGCTGGCTGTAGGACTGGACAGAGACGAAGTCAATTGGCGGGGATGTATATAGAGCGTTAGGAATGTCCCGCTTAGTTCCTAACAAACTTTTGGACGGGTGCTAGAGCTTGGTTTATTGCACCAGTCTTAATTATTTTTCTATAAATAGTTATTTACTTTAAAAATAACTATGACACAATCAAAACCTTGTTCTTGTATAATTTGTAAGAAACTTATTTCTAATTTAGGTATCCCAGGGCATTTTAAATTAAAGCATTCAGCTCCTGCTGAAATGGAACATCAGAAAAAATGTTTTACTGAAGCCGGAAATCGAATTAGAAAAGGTATGAAAGCATGGAATTATGGTTTAACTGGTGATGAACGCGTTAAACACAGTGAAGAAACAAAAGAAAAATTAAGAAATAATCCTAATAAAGGAAAAGGAAAAACGCTAGAGGCTGAATTAATTAGAAAATTAAAAATATCTATAAAAGCCCAGAAATATAATGGTGGATATCGTGAAAATTCCGGTAGAGGTAAGAAAGGATGGTATAAAGGTTTTTATTGTCATTCAAGTTGGGAGTTAGCTTTTGTAATTTATCATTTGGATAATCAAATTCCAATAAAACGATTTGATGGTTTTAGGAATTATGAATTTAATGGAAAAATTAGAAAATATTTTCCTGATTTTATTGTTAATGATGAAATTATTGAAATAAAAGGATATGTGACTAAACAATGGAAAGCTAAGCATTTAGCAAATCCAGATATAAAAGTTTTAGTATTTGAAGATTTAAAACTGTATTTGAATTTTGTAATTGAAAAATATGGAAAAAATTTTATAGAACAGTATGAATAATTTGGAGAGTTAACCGGATAAGCAGGCCGGACCCGACTTGAAATCGGTGGGAACCAGAAATGGTTTGGGGTGCAAGTCCTCAGCTCTCCGCACGAAGAACCGAAATGTAAAGGGTTATCACTTTGATTCATCATCAAACCACTCCCCCTTCACAGAGCTTTTGTTCTTCAACTTATCTTAGCTTAACGGACGCGTTAAGTATGAAACTGGGTGGACCGCTGGCACTACGGCTCCTACATAAATTCCCAACCGTTTAGTCGGGCAGAAACAATAATTGGTGTCAGAATTTTTGGGGACAGCAGAAGACTGCGGATGATCCTGGCAGGATTATTGACTACAAGGGGGCGGTACCCTGGGTCTCCACACTATGAATACATTTGACGAAGAAGCTTGGGATGATGAGACAGAGCAACGTGCTATTTATCTCACCAAAGTAAAAAAGAAAATGGGGTTGCCGCTTGAGGTTATTTATGCTCAGGTTGGTGCTTATAAAGTATCACGCAAAATTGATAAGGATGTGTTAAAGCGAATAATTGAAAAACAACCCGTTTCACCTGTTCTTCGTGATTATGAAAATAAAGAAAAAGAAATTTTGAATACAATTTACGGGAAATATTCAAATGGCTAGCACGATAGCAGAAGCAATGTTAGAAGAGCAAGTTCGAAAGCTTGAGTTTGAAGTAACCAAGCTAACAACTGGAATGCGTAACGCTCTTACAGAGCTTCAAGATGGAGACGTTGAAGGTGCGATTGAAACGCTTCAGCAGTTTGTAAGTGAGTAACAATGGGGTCAGCAGTGGTCTGCGGCGGTGCTTTGCAAGTACTGTGTCTACGAGAGTTCAATTCTCTGGGGCTCCACATATTTCATTGTTCAGTTTTTTACTAAGATGGAAAAAATTTAAATGTTGGTAATAACTGATCCTAATGCCCGAAAAATTCTCAAAACGCTTTCACAAAAGGGCGTATGACGCAACGCGAGATGTTTGAAAAGTACTTTCAAAGACCACGAGATTACTTTCACTTATCCGAAATGAATAGATAAGGTGGAATTTTAAAATATAGTCGTGACAGCGGTTATATGTGTATTAAGAAAGACAGTTTGATAAATCTTGAAGAATAAAGCTAAACCGTCACGTATCGGTTATCATTAGTTCGACTCTAATCTTTCCCACTCGACGGGAAAGACGCCTAGTTGGTTAGGCACCCGATTGTATTTTTGTTTAGCACCTTATAAAGTTGGAGCTTTGCCGACCCATAAGAGCACTTACTCTCATCGGCAATTTTATAGGAACTACAGATGATAGTAAAATTTGATAACGCAAAAACGTATGAAATAGTGAATCTTGGAAGACCAAGTTTGTTTATACCTGTAGATTTTGCTCGTTGGCGTAGAATTCACGAGTGGATCAAAAACTCAGAGATGGAAATTGTTGTATGTAGTTTCTTTTATGATGTTGAAATTTTCTTAAGAAATGAACAACCATATTCAGGAGCTGGGTTTAATTATAATTTCTGGTTGAAACCAGAAGATGCTGAGGATTTTCAAAAGAAAATTCAAGAAATAGCGCGTAGTGTTTAAAATTTGGAAGATTGGGTGAGTGGCTTAAACCGGCGTCCTGCTAAGACGTTAGTCCCTAACACGGACTCACTGGTTCAAATCCAGTATCTTCCGCCAAAATAAAGAGACGCAATATTATGGGAATGGTTTGTACAATTACACGAAAATGGTCTTTCTTAGGAAAGCTTAAGCATTACTTGTTTGAATGCCCAACATTCTGGCAACTCAAACCAGCGTTTAAATGTCCACACTGTGGCGCAACTTATCGTTGTTATTGGGATGGTAATGATATTGGTGGTAAAATCAATATTTGTAACAAGTGCGCTGAAGAATATACACGCTTAGGTGATTGGAATGAACAAAACAGTGTACAAAGCTGACTAACTGTTTATAATAGTTACATTAACAAATACTAAATCGGTTGAGGAGCGACTACATTGCTAGCTTAAGTAGCGCAAGACAACGGAGAATCCGTAACCTCCACCACTACAAATATCCTATGAGGATTTTAGATGATAATGTCAATTTTGGAAACTGTTGGTTGGGCTATTTTTGTTGTAGGTCTTATAATTTTTGGGCCATGGATCTTTATCTTTATGAAGATAACAGGGAAATACCAGCCAAGTGGTGGAGCTGGAACTGGTTTAGGAGAGTTTGCAACTGCTTTTTTTGCATATGTTATAGCTGGAATTGAAGTTGCGTTTATTTCATTGTATTTTCTAATTTGAGAGGTACTTAAAATGTTGATGCCATTTTATATGGTTGCTGGTGCAGGTACGCTTTTAATTTTGCTTTTCTTGTTTTTGTTGAACCCAATAGCAACTGCGGTTTGTATCGTTCTGATAATGTTCAGCGGTCCATTGCGTTATGGTCAATGGATTGATAATAAAATTACCGCTTATTGCCAGCGCCGTCGTCAGCAATAGTAAAAAAATGCGAGTGTGGTGAAATTGGTAGTCACGCAAGATTTAGGTTCTTGTGCCAAAAGGCGTGGAGGTTCGAGTCCTCTCACTCGTACATTGGAAAAATAAATGCAAAAAATTACATCATATGAAATTATTCAAGCTTCAACGTCTTGGGAACTTCAGAAAAACGTTGTTGAATATATGAAATTTGGCTGGCAGCCACAAGGCGGATTATGCTATGCTGAAGGTGATTTTTACCAGGTAATAGTAAAGTATGAAGTGGAAGAACTTCAAAGCGATAATTGAACAGATTGACGTTGATCCTGAAACTGAAGTCTGTTTTTGGACAGATTCAGGAGCTGAGGGTATTGAAAATATCGCTCTTTATGATGGTGACTGTAGAATTTTACGAGGGTCAAAGTTAATTCCGCACGTAAAGTATGGTGAATTCATCGCTTTTGGAAATCCGGGCGATTTTGAAGGTCAGGAACATAATCTCGATATCGTAGATTATACAGAAGATTATGATGATGAGGAGCTATAAATAAAATAGCGGGTTGGAGAAGTTAGTTATCTCGTCGGTCTCATAAGCCGAAGATCGTTGGGGCAGAGCCAACACCCGCTACAAAGACAACCGTTGATATTTGATTACCTTTCTGAAATAAAGTAGTTCAGGGTTCGACTCCCTGCTTGAAGGTTGGTTGCCACTTTTCGAATATCGTTTTTGTTGTCACCTTATTTGTAATACAACCGTAATATTATGGTGATTAAATAGCTTTATTTGTTAACCTTGGAGTTCATCATGACAAAGCTATTGGCAGTAATCACCGTCGTTATTACAGTTTTAGAGGTAGTAACCTCAATTTTAGTTTTATGTAAGCGTTGTCTTTTGATGACTCATCATCCAGTTGCAGCGCTTGCTTAAGAAAAAATACGACAACCGTTGAATTTTGATTATCTTTAATGAAGAAATGGTTCGACTCCATGCCGCGTCGAAAGGCAAGGCTACGCTAGAAAGGCTAGCAATTCGAAATTCTGTTTTGTTGTCAATATTGCTCTCATAGCCCAATTGGTAGAGGCGGTAGTTTCAAAAACTACTTATGTCCGAGTTCGAATCTCGGTGAGAGTACACTGGAACCGCAGTGGATGGTTATCGTTCATATGAAATCCGTTCACGATTTTTGTTCCACATATTGGGGGAATGGGACTGCTTGGGGTGGTCGCTTCGCTTGCACCGAAGATTTCAGCGGGGTTCAAATCCCCGATTCTCCACGAAGTAGTTAGTTCAATTGACGTTGGCTCCACTATAAATATAGTTATGGAAAACTATATGAAGTGGATCAATGTTAAAGGACAGAGAATGTAAACACTGTGGGTTTAAATTACCAAACAGTAAAGCAAATCAAATTGCGAATCACGAGAGATGGTGTAAACAAAATCCTCGTTATTTAGAAATAAAAGAACGTACTGGCAGTAAAATTGCCGATGCGTTAAAAATAAACGCACTAGAACGAAAAGGCGAAATAAAGGTATTTACAGTTGAATGTGAATGTTGTAAAATATCATTCACCGTTAAAGAATCAGAAAACCTTTTTCCGTTAAAAGAAAAATATTATTGTTCGCGGAGTTGCGCTAATAAAAGAGAACATTCTGAAGAAACAAAACAGAAAATTGGAAATTCTTTATTAAAGCCAATCAAGTATAAAATCTGTCCAAACTGTGGTAAAGAATACTCTACTAAAAGTAATGCTTGTTCTGCAAAATGTAGTAGAGAATTAAGACCTAAGAAATATTCTGCTTTACAACTTTACAGAATGAAATGCGCGTTCAATTTCGCGTTAAATGATTTTCCAGATGAATTCGATTTCTCATTAATTGAGAAACACGGTTGGTATAGAGCTAAAAATCGCGGAGATAATTTAAACGGTGTTTCAAGAGATCATATCGTCTCTGTGAAATTTGGCTTTGAAAAAAATATTTCACCTGACATAATTAAGCATCCAGCAAACTGTCAGTTGCTTATTCACGGTGAAAATATTAGTAAAGGCCATAAATGTAATTTGACTATTGATCAGTTAATGGTTAAGATACAGGAATGGAATCATAAACATAATACATATGGAACTGGATTAATTAATAAGCGGGTGTAACTCAGCGGTAGAGTTCTTCGTTGCCAACGAAGCTGTCGAGGGTTCAAATCCCTTCACCCGCTCTAGGACAAAAGATGCTTTAGATTTCTTCACATTAATCAATGACTAGGTGAATTATGTTTCTTGTTGCTGGTAAAAATAAACCAATTGCAAAAGCTCATATCGTAAGTTTTGAAAATTATACGCAGGGCGGTCACTCAGAACCTGTTATTAAATTTCTAACTACAGCTGAACCAATCTACTGGCATTTTGACAATATTGAGCAACGAGACTATGTTTTTAATTGGCTGAAACAACGATTAGGAACACTTTCAATTTCTCTTCCAGGAGATCCAATCAGTGACTGATAGTGAAATTCAAACGCTAATTCGTATTTCATTAAAAGGTAGAACTACAGCAATTTCATCGGCGGCGATTCTAAATGGTATTCGTAATGATGATCCTGATTATGAACGCGGTCGCCAGTTGATTTGGCAAATGGTTGAAGCTGGCGAAATAGTTCGAAAGAAAATAACCAGTTACTTGTCAAAGCCTAATGGAACTGGTTATAGCTTTATTAATGTGTACAAGCTCGCTGGATCGAGTTAAAATACTTTCAAAAGAAGAACCGAAGTTTCAAGATTATCTGCTGACGGATCGTAGTACGAAAGTATTTATCGATTGTTTGCCCCACCCTTCTTGAGCGATTCCTTGTTCTTCACCTTTTAAAAATGCCGCCGTGGTGGAAGGGTATACACAGCAGACTTTTTCAAGTAATTTCACTGGACGAAATTACTTCTGAAAATCTGCCGCCTTCGGGCTTGCGGGTTCAAATCCCGCCGGCGGTACAAACGTAACATTATAAGCAATCCCTCTACTATAAATAGTTTCATTTATAGTAGAGGTAAAAATGAATGCAATAACCTTAGAACAAGTTATTATTGAGTCTATTAAAACATCAAATTCGATGGCTGAAGCAGCCATAAAATCAAAAGTACATTTTAATACTTTTAAAAGAATTGCTATAAAACTTGGAATTTATAATCCAAATAGAGGTGGTAAGGGACATAAAAAGCCTTGGAAAAACGGTTTCTCGCTTGATGATATTTTAGCTGGAAAACACCCGCAGTATCAAACATTTAAATTAAAAAATCAGCTTTTTAAAGCTGGGATTTTTAAGAATGAATGCTCAATTTGTGGAATTAATAGTTGGAATGGAAAATCTCTAAATTGTGAATTAGATCACGTTGACGGTAATAGATTTAATCATAAAATTGAAAATTTAAGAATTATTTGTCCCAATTGTCATTCACAAACTGAAACATTTAGAGCAAAAAATATAAAATAGCTGGTACAAAACTTAAAGTATGGATAGCAAAATGCAAGTGACACCACCTTCAAGATTTAGAGCGTTATCTAGTAACGCTAGAACTCAAGAAAAAGTAGTTAGAATAATTGAAGATAAACTTGTTGATTATAAACATCAACGAAATTTAAAATGCTTAAACAATGAAGATTTGAGATTAAGATTTTGTTTTGAATTTGATCAAGAGATATCTAATTTTGATATTGACTGGATCACTTCATTTTATGAAAGAGCTGGTTGGGATATATTTTGTATTGAGCAAAAGGTATCCGGCACTTACCAAGTTTACTTGGAATCAAAAGCTGTAAAAAATTAAAATGTCAGACAACATACTTATCGCTTTTATAATTATTTTCTTTTTGGTAATTGGTAGTCTTATCTTTATATCAGAAAAGAAACTTAAAGAAGATACAGCTTTATGCGCTAAGGCAAACGGTATTATTCTTACAGATTCTCAAGAACGAAGAATTTGTGTTTATAAAAATGCTATAATTGATATTAAAAGGTGATAAATATGGGTGAAAAATGGTATTGGTTAGCAATAATTGCAGCAATAATAATGTTTGGTTTGTATGAAATAACCGAACTTTCTTTTGATCGTTTGGAAAGAATGCAAAAAACTGCTCAAACAGTGATTGAAAAATAAGTTAACATTTTGCCCTCTTTATGTTATAATTCACACTAGAGGTAAATTAAGATGTTAAGCAAAGATATTGATGAGTGTATGTTGAAGGTAGAGAATACCTTACTGGAGAGATTCAGAGAATTAATCGATCCTTGCGAGCTTGAAAACTTGATTGTTGGAATCAATATGGAGTTAACTCAGGCTTGGTCACTTGGTGTAAAAGAAGGTTTGAAGATGGCTAGAGGTGAAGACAAATGAAATTTTGTCCTGAGCAATGCGCGCGAATTGTAAACACCAATGATAACAAGCTCGATGGACGGCTTGTACGTGTTGTTGGAATTGCTTCTCAGCACGGTGACATAACAGTCTTTTACATTGTTGAATTTAAACAAGCGCCATATGATGTTTGGCGCTGCATGGTTATCATTGATTCATGCTTGGAACCATATGAAGAAACTAACAATTGAAAATCTGGCTAGAACGTTAATTGGAAAAACAGCTAAGGCTGATCACCCAATTACTTGTTTAAATCCTAATGAAACATTTACTATCATTGAGGTGCGAACGGAAGCTGATCATATTTCAGTTAGAGGAGAAAATACATGTTGGTTTGGACAAAATCTTGTAAGTGTAGAGTTTGAATAAAAGTTGTACATCATGCAGTGCATATGTTATAATTATAACGTACAAAAACTCAGGTAGGAGATTAAGATGACACTTTCAAAGGTTTATTCAAACGAAAAAGCACTTGCTGACCTCAACAATGTTTTTAAACTTACTAAGGTAACTAAAGATCAAATTGCAAGAGATGGTTTTACTGTTGATATACGGATAGTTTATGACATTTTAGTTGCGCATCTTACAACGACAAGAACTTACGCAACTCCTGGATGTTGGCCGGTAAACGATTGCTTTGGAAATCCTTTAAAAACAGATTTTGGAAGGATTTG
>Ga0233425_10008988_pt1 | contig 12925 bp, 9 predicted proteins | sample Watercolumn_Towu_2_FD_181712 | JGI IMG/M metagenome (GOLD analysis project Ga0233425, IMG submission 181712) | Freshwater microbial communities from Lake Towuti, South Sulawesi, Indonesia - Watercolumn_Towuti2014_140_MG | ecosystem: Environmental > Aquatic > Freshwater > Lake | place: Indonesia...
CTCCCCCTGGTTCGCGGTGCCCCTGCTGCTGGCCATCCCGGCGTGGGCCCTGCGGGGTTCGGGACGGGCCGAGCTGTTCGCGTGGCTCCTGCTGCCGCTCGTGGCCTTCTCCCTCATCGCCAAGAAGAACCCCTACTACGTCGGCCTGAGCCTGCCCGCGGCCGCCCTGGTGCTGGGCCTGGGGCTGACCTCGATCCGGCGCTGGGGGCTCGGGTTCGCGCTGGCCGCGCTGACCCTGACGGTGGGCGAGCTGCAGTGGCTCTCGCGCAGCTTCACGGAGGCCGGGCGGTGGCGCCCGATCGCACGCTACCTCCAGCTCCCCGACGGCACCTGGGTGTTTCAATCGCCCATGCAGCCCACGCTGACACCGACCCGGGAGTTCCGCCATCAGCGGGAGCTGGATCTCCTCGGCCCCCGGGTGCACGACAGCCCGTGCACCCGGCCGATCGAACCCCGAATCGGCGTGCTGGGCGAGGGCGACTTCCAGGACCTGCGGCTGGCCCTGGCCATGCGGGATCCCTGCGTCGGCAACATCTTCAGTTGGCCCGCGGTGCAGGAGCACCCGCCCACCCGCTGGGTGATCGCGTCCGACCCTTCCTGTGGGCCGGGGGCTTCTGCCGGCGGTCCACCCTCTCCCCGCCGGCCCTGGGAGCGCGAGGTGGAACGGCTCGCGCAGGACCCCCGGGCGGGTGTCATGGCCGCCGACCGGTCCGCCACCCCGTGCCTGGCCCTCTGGGACCTCCAGGAAGGGGCTTCAGGGCGCTGAGGCACCGGGGCCGGCGGTCTCGGCCAGCCAGCGGTCGAGCACCTCCCGGGAGCGCTCTACCGACACGATCCGGGCTGGCCGGCCATCGCTGGTGGGCAGGCTGAAGACCTCCTCGTCCCCCAGCACCCGGGGCGCGGGCAACCAACGACGCAGCAGCTCGCCGAGGGCGGCTCGCTCGGTGCCCTCGAGCTGGCCACGGTCGAGCACCAGGTAGCGGAACCCGAGATCGCCCAGCAGCTCCAGCTCGCCAGGGACCGGCCCTTCGCCGGCGTCGAACGAGGGCCCGGCGCTCCACTCGCGCTCGGGCCCGGAGCGTCGGTGCAGCAGGATGGCGCGGATGCGGGCCAGCAGGAACTGGCGCTCCCCGAGATCGCGCAGGGCGGGGGGGATCAGGAAGTCGGCCCCCATGCCGTCCAGCGTCGGGTGTCCGTGCAGGCAGCGCTGCAGGTAGGACCCGTGGTGGATCACGTCGGCCTGGCCGAAGCCGGGGACCAGGATCACGGCGAACGGCTCCCGGTCGGCGGCCAGCAGGGCGGTGGCTGGCGACGGGGGGCCGGGGGCCGCGAAGGTGCCGAGCTCCTCGGCGCCCCGCCCCTGCTCGAGCGCCAGCAAGAGGACCACCAGCCCGAGGAGTGGGGCCGCGGCGCGATGGCGGCGGAACCGACGCAGCAGCGCCCCGGCGCCCATGGCCGCCAGGGCGACGAGCCCGAGCTGGGCCACGATCAAAAAACGGGCCGGGAAGTGCTGCCGGGCCAGGAAGGGCAAGGCGCGGCTCAGCCAGTACAGGGGCAGGTGCGGCGCGCCCGCCTGGATCAGCGCCCGCTCGTCCACCCGCAGCTCCGGGCCGAGCGCCAACACGGTGAACCCCAGCGCCACCGCGCCCCACAGCCAGCGCTCCCGGTGCGGCGTGGCCAGCAACCCCAGCCCGGCGAGGATCAGCACCAGGACCGAGGGTGAAAGGTCCGGCTCCAGGGTGTTGGCCCAGAAGAGCGAGGTCAGCGCGACCCCGTGGCTGGCCTGGATGCGGTAGGGAAGGTCTTTGAACGCCGGGTCCGCGGCGTAGCCGACCACCCCGCCCAGGGCCCCGTGGGCGTGGGCCCAGAAGGTGACCACGAAGGGCGCCACCAACAACCCGGCCAGCGCGACGATCCAGACAGCCCGGTGGAGGGCAGCGCGTTCGATGGCCCACGGCGCGCACCACGGGGCGGCCAGCGCCAGGAACGGGAACAACAGGACCAGGAAGACACCGAACTCCAGGTTGGCGCAGGCGCACGCCGCCCACAGCCCCCCGGCCAGGGCCAGGCGCCAGGCAGCCCCGCGGCGCAACGCGGCCTCCGAGGCCAGCAGCGCCAGCACCAGCAGCCCCACCAGCGCCTCCTCGGTCTGGCCGTGCCTGAGCTGGACCATCAGCGGCCGGCACAGGCCGAGCCCCACGGCACCCAGCACCAGCCCGACGGGGTGTGCGCACCAGCGCCGCGCCAGCAAGGCCCCGGCCGCGGCGGTCAGGGCCAGGGAGAGCAGGCTCAGCAGGTTGCTGGCCAGGGCCGGATCCGCGCCCAGGGCGACGAGCGGCCAGGACAGGACCACCAGCAGGTGCCCACCGCGGTGCAGCAGGTGGTCGGCGCCCACCGGGAAGTAGATGTCCGTGGAGGAGAACAGCGGCTGACCCAGCTCCACCGCCCGGGCGAAGCTCCAGTAGTGCCAGTAGTGCCCGGTCTGGTCCACGTAGTCGAGCAGGTGGCCCGCGGGCCGCAACGGGATGGGCGGCGCCTGCGCGAAGGACAGCGCCACGGCCAGCGCCACCGCGAGGGCGAGCCAGGGCGCGACGCGGGCCGGGGCCTCCTGGGCGGGCAACCTGCCTCCGGGGTGGGGTGGGAGGGGACGCGTAACCGGGTGGCGCCGCGGTGAGGCAGGCCACGCGACAGCGTAATGACGCCGCCCGAGACAGCCGGGGGTGTGCACCCTCCAGGGGTCCGCCACTCCCGAGGTGCCCATGTTCCACGCCGCCCTCCTCTCCAGCGGGATCGCCCCGGGCAGCACCGTACCGGGGGCCACCCACACGATCACAGGGGCCCTGACCATCCGCGGCGTCACCCGGACGGTGGGCTTCCCGGGGATGGCCGACAACCTCATCCTGGACGCGGTCGTGCTGACGGTGGATCTCGCGGAGTAGTGGCGGGGGGGAGGACAACGGCCTAGAGGCCGGCCCCCGCCAGGACCCACACCCCATGAGCACCGCCGAGCCCCCCACCTTCGCCGATCTCGGGCTCGACCCGGTCCTGCTGTGCGCCCTGGAGGAGCTGGGCTTCGACACCCCCACCCCGATCCAGACGGCGGTCATCCAGCACCTGCTGGCCGGCCGTGACGTCATCGGCCGGGCGCGCACCGGCTCGGGCAAGACCGCGGCCTTCGGCCTGCCCCTGCTGCAGGGGATCGACCCGGGCGCGCACGGAGTGCAGGCCCTGGTGCTCTGCCCCACCCGCGAGCTGGCCCTGCAGGTGGCCGGCGCCCTGCAGGGCTTCGCCGGCACGGGTCCTCTGGCCCTGGCCACCGTCTATGGCGGCGCCCCCTACCCGCCCCAGATCGCCGCCCTGGCGCGGGCCGCGGTGGTAGTCGGCACCCCCGGCCGCCTGCTCGACCACCTCCAGCGGGGCACCCTGGACCTCTCGACCGTCCGTACCTTCGTGCTGGACGAGGCCGACGAGATGCTGCGGATGGGCTTCCTGGAGGACGTCACCCGCCTGCTCGACGCCACCCCCGAGTGGCGGCAGGTGGCCCTGTTCTCCGCCACCATGCCCGCGCCCATCCGCCAGGTCGCCCTGCGCCTGTCGGATCCGGTGGAGGTCCAGGTGGAAGACCGCGACCTGTCGGTGGGGCACATCGCCCAGCACTGGGTCGAGGTCCCCAGCCAGCACAAGCTCGACGCCCTGGTCCGGGTGCTCCAGGCCACCGGCGCCGGCACCACCCTGGTGTTCGCCCGCACCCGCGCCGGCTGCGCCGAGACCGCCGACGCGCTGGCGCGGCGCGGCCTGGCGGTGGACGCCTTGCACGGCGACCTCGCCCAGCCCCAGCGCGAGCGCGTCCTGGAGCGCCTGCGCGCCCGGCAGCTCACCATCGTCATCGCCACCGACATCGCCGCCCGCGGCATCGACGTCGACCACATCTCGCACATCGTGAACTACGACCTGCCGCCCGAGGTGGAGAGCTACGTGCACCGCATCGGCCGCACCAGCCGCGCGGCGCATCGCGGCACGGCCATCTCGCTGTGCACGCCGAAGGATCGTTTTCGCCTGCGCGCCTTCCAGAAGGCGACCGGCAGCGAGATCCAGCGCATGGAGGTCCCCTCCGACGCCGACATCGCGCGGGCTGCCCGCCGCCGGCTGGTGGACGAGCTGCGCGACGCCATGGCCGAGACCGCCCTCGCCGAGCAGGCCATGGACGAGCTGATGGCGATTCAGGGCTGGAGCGAACGTCAGCTCGGCGCCGCCGCCCTGACCCTGCTCGCCCGCCGCGCCCAGGTCGCGCTCGGCGATCTGCCCGACGAGCGGCCTCCCGCCTGGGCTCAGCCGCAGCACAAGGGGGTCGGGGACTTCCACCGCACCCAGGAGGTGGAGCTCTTCCTGCCCATCGGCCGCAAGCAGGGCCTCACCCCGGCGGACGTCGTCGGCGCCCTCACCCACGCGGGCGGGCTCGTGGGTCGCGACATCGGGCGCATCAGCATCACCCCCAGCAAGACCTTCGTGGGCCTGGGCCGCGCCACGGCCGAGGCCCTGCTCGCCCGGGTGGACCACCTCCTGCTGCGCAACCGCGAGGTGCACTTCCACCTGGCGCGGCCCCAGCCCACAGAGGGCGAACCCCGCCTCCACCGCCCGAGCACCCCCCGGCCTCGCGACCTCCCGCTCCGCGGGCCGCGCCGTCCGTTCAGGGACAAACACCGCTAGCGTACACACCCGGACCGGCTCGCGGCCTGCCCACCCCGCACCAGAGGCACCGCGAGGCGGATCGCCCCCGCGACGGACGCCCCCGCGCTCACCGCCAGCACCAGGTTCGCCGCCCGGACCATGGCGCGCAGCGCCGCGAGACGGGCCTCGCCGGGCAGATCCGGATCCTGGAGGAGCGCGCGCAGGGTGTGCTGCAGCGCGAGGCTGGAAGCGAGCAACCCCAGGCCGACGGGAACCACCACGTAGGACGCGAGCGCCCAGCGCCGCTCCCAGCGGGCCCACCGCGCCACCGCGTTCGCCAGCGGGAAGGCCAGCAGGAGGAGTGACGCCCCCGCCACGCCGCGCAGGATGACGGTCCGGATCCACACCAGGGTCGTGGCGTCGAACTTCTCGGTCAGGTGGGGCTGGCCGTCGAAGCCGGCCACCTGGAGCGCCGCGGCCAGGACCAGGAGCGCCGGGATCAAAGCCCACGAGGTCCAGCGCAGGGCCACCGCGACGACGAGGGCGCAGGCGGGGAGGAGCCAGGCCGCCGGTCCGGCTTGCAGGAGTGCCTCGATCATCGGCTTTCCAGGTAGTCGATCAGAGCATGGTCCCTCCAGGCCACGCGCAGCATGCCGGCCGCCAGGGCCAGGGAGCCCAGGAGCAGGAGCACGGCGAGGAGGCGCTGGCGGGGCATGAGAGGCGTGGGTGCAGGGGGTGGACGGAGCGGGCGACCTGCAGGCATCCACCCGGACCTGGGGTGTAGCGGCCGCAGACCGCGCGGGCCAGGGGAACGACCCCGGCGGGCGATGCGGACCGCTCACCCGGTACGACGCGAGATGGAGGTGGCGGGGGCCCAGCGCCCGCCGGACCAGGCCGACTTCGGGCCGACGGAGGAGGAACGCCCGAGGTAGCGAGGTGCCGGTCGCGGTGGAGGGACGAAGGTGACGCGCTCCTACCGAGGGAGCCCGTGTCGCTCGGACGAACTGCTGCGAGAAGCGAAGGGCAGGTCCCGAAGCTACGGGGCGGCGGGAGGTGCTGCCTCCCGCCGCCCGCCCCGCCCCGGGCCGGTCCCCTACAGCTCCTCCTCGAAAGCCTCCACCACGGCTCGCGCCGCGCGCGCATCGCCGAGCTGCGCCACCCCGCGGTCCAGGTTGGCCCGGGCCTCCTCCAGCCGTCCGAGCCGGCGGCCCATGGTCGCCAGCGTGGCGCCGGCGGTGGCGCGGACATTCCGCTCCTCATCGGTCAGGGCGGCTTCCACCGCACCCAGGTCGTCGCTGTAGCGCCCGAGCGCCAGGACCGCCTCTTCGCGCAGCTCCGCGTCCTCACCGTGCACCGCGAGCCAGGTGGCGATCGCCTGGTGCTCAGCGCGCAGGCCGGTGCCCCTGGCCCAGCGGGCGCGGACGACCCGCCACGCCTTGAAGCGAATGTCGTAGTCCGGGTCGTTGAGCATGACCCACGCGATGGTGGCGGTGGCGGTGGGCATGGCCTCGTAGACGGCCACGAGCAGGTCCCAGCGCTGCTCGGGCCCGCCGGTGCGCAGGTCCAGCGGCACGTCTTCGGCAGCCATCGCCAGGAAGTCCACCGGCCCGGACGGCGGGGTGGCGGCGGCGGGCGCCTGGCTCGCGGTAGCCTCGCCCAGCGAACCCAGGATCATGGCGGCCCGTTGGGCGTCCAACGCCAGCTCGGGCTCATCGAGCGAGGCCTGCAGGCGGGCCGCGCCGACCGTCTCCAGGCACGAGGCCACCCGCACCCCGTTCGCCGCTCCGCGCTGCAGCGCCGGGCCGACCACCGCCCAGTCCACCCCGGGCAGCGCCGGCAGCTCGATCCCCAACCCGCCGAGGGCTCCGAGGCCACCGAGACCGCCGAGCCCGTTCGCGACGCTGCCCATGACCACGAGCCCCACGGGTTGCCCGCTGCGGACCGCCTCCACCGTCGAGGCCACGGTCTGGACCTGGGAGACCACGGCGGTGGCGCGCGAGGCCACCTGGCTCACCCGGGCCGCACCCGCGCCGAGCCCACCCGGGAGGAAACGGCCGGCCAGGCGCGAGACCGCCTGCTGGCCGACGTTCCGCGCGGCGCTCTCGAGCGCGACCTTGGCGATCTCGGCCGGGTCCGGCGGCGCGATGCCGAACCCGCCCGGGCCCAGCGGCCCCACCTCGACCCCGGCGGTGCAGAGCATCAGCTCCAGCCAGGCGGGGTCCATCGCGCGGGGACCGTTGGGCCCGGCGCTGGCCGCCGACGGGAGCAGGGCGAGAGCCAGGGCGAGGGCTCCGGCGGCACGGGTCACGGGGCGCGTCGTCTCGGAGAGGACCCTGGAGATCTGGGAGGTGCGGGGGGACATCTTGGACTCCGGTGTTCGGCCCGACGGGATGCCTGGGCGCTTCGACAGGAGGAACCGCGAAGGGCCGTGGACTCACAGGGCACCCGCTCGACCCCGGTCCGGCGGCCTCGCCGCCGAAGGCAGCACCGGTCTCGCCCACGCGTACCCGCCTTGGCCAAGCGTTCGGACTCTCAGCGCGGGACTCCGCCCGCAACCCAAGTGGATCGCAGGAACCCGCGCTGCCCTTTGTTTGCGGGGGAGGGATGCCCTCCCCCGCACCGCTGACGCGTGGGGGGCGGAGCCCCCCGCATTCCCCCGCGCCCTGTTGGCGCGCGCGCCTGCGGCGCGTGAACTACTACCCGCGAAATCCGCGCGTCCCGCGCGGATCATCGCGAGTAGTAGTTCAGATGGCGCGCTGGTGCGCGTGGCTGGGCGAGAGGTCTACGAGGGCCCGAAGCGCTGAGGGTGGGGCAGGCCCGTCGGGCCCCGGCGCGGCTATCGCCCGCCCTCCCCCAGGCGCGCCCGCAACCGCTCGTTCTCCTCGGCCAGGGCCTCGACGTAGATGGCCAGCCGCTCGAACCGGGCCACCATCCACCTGAAACCCGTTCGGCTGGCCAACGGCCCGCGCAGCGCGGCGATGAAGGCCAGGGCTTCGTCGCGGGTGAAGGGAGGGTCGCCGGGTGGGGCGGGCAGGGCGGACTCCAGGGTGCGCGCGACGGTCAGCAGGGGCTCACGAAGTCGAACCGGGGCTTTATGTCCTCGCCGCCGCACTGCGGGCAGCGCCCCTCGTCCGCGGCACAGCGGTCGCAGAACACCTCCCCACAGGAGCGGCACCGCGAGACGAAGAACGGCTCGCGACGTCTGAAGTCGGCCGAATGGGGCTCGCGCCCGCAGCGCGGGCAGTGGTGGAAGTCGGGATGCAAGCGCTACCTCCCCGCCGCCTCGGCCCGGGCCACCAGGTCGTCCCGCTTCTTTTCGGCGGCGGCCACCAGCGCATCGCCCTTGGTGTCGGCCTCGTCCTCCAGCTTCTGCGCGGCCTGGCGAGCTTCCTGCTTGAGCCGCCGGGCGGTCTCCTTCGCCGCGGCCTCGGCCACGGGGTTGCCCTTGGCCTTGGCTATGAGCGCGTCTCCCTTCTCCTTCGCCTCGGCCTTGAGCCGGTCGCCCGCCTTCGCGGCCTGGTCCCGCAGGGCCTGGGCCTGCTTCTCAGCCTCGGCCACCAGCTTGTCGCCCGCGGCGCGCGCTTGCTCGACGGCGGCGCTCGCGACCTCACCCGCCCGGCCGCCCACCACCGCGGCCACCGCGCCCGCCACCGCCTCGGCCGCGCTGGGCGCGGCGATGCGCAGGGTGGGCTTGTCGAAGGTGCCGCCCACCCGCACCTGCAAGGGGAGCTCGCCGCCCTGGGCGGCGCCCAACTGGGAGAGCACGTCGGAGGCCTTGATCTTGCCGACCGGCACCTCGAGGTCGAGGGTCAGATCGAGGGACTGGTCCAGCACCCCGGTGCTGCCGGCGAGGGTCGCTGCCGCACCGGCGATGGCGAAGGCGGTCGGCTTGATGTGGACCTTGCCGTTCTGGATCGTGAACGCCATCAGGCCGTTCGAGAGGTCCAGCGTGGCGAAGTCGTCGTTGCCCAGCTTGTCGCCGAGCTTGCCGAGGAACTCCGGCTGGACGCGGAGCTGGCGGCTGGACAGGTTGCCGCGGGAGAACAGCGTGGCCAGGTCCGGATCGGCCTGGGCGTCCAGGCGGGTCTTCACCCGGACGGAGGTGCCGACGCGCCCGTTGGCCCGCTCGGCGACAGGCGCGATGCGCCGCAGGCTCTCGAACGCCGCCGCGGTCTTGCCCACCTCGAAGTCCACCGCCTCGATCTCCACCTCCACGTCGGCGCTGCGATCTGTGGGGGCGGTGTAGGCGCCGTTCAGGCCCACCCGGCCGCCGAGCGTGGAGAACTCCAGGTCCTGGAGGCTGGCCGTGCCGTCCTTCAGGCGCAGGCGGCCGGAGAGATCGGTCAGCTCGTGCTCCTCGTACAGCAGGCGCTCGACCTCGGTGTCCACGGTGAGATCGAGGTTGGTGGGGACCGCCACCAGGCTGGTGCCGCCCTCCTCCTCATCGTCCTCCCCCTCGTCGGCGAGCCAGGGGCGGGTGTCGAGCAGGTTGGAGCGCACCGCGATGCTGCCGGAGAGGGGTTCGTCCGCCAAAAACCAGCCGATGGGGTTGCTGAGGCGCCCGCTGGCGGCCAGATCCGAGCTGCCGGCGGTGATCTGCAGCGCATCGAGCACCGCGGCGCCGAGATCGAGGCTGCCCTGGAGGCGCTGCACCTTGACGGGTGCCGGGTACGAAGGGTCTTTCCATGTGGCGTCGACCAGGGAGAAACGCCCGCCCGCCTTCGCACCGCGCCCACCACCCTCGAGCTGCGAGAGCCGCCCGTCGATGTCGAGATCGAGATCGAGGGTGCCGCTGTAGTCCACGTCCTCGTAGGGCAACGCGGCGTGCAGCGCGGCCAGGTCCAGCCGGCCCTTCACCTTCGCGGCGATGTCCGGGTCGCTGACCGGGTGGCGCAGCGTGAGGCTGCCGGTGACGGGGCTCTTGGCCACCGACATGGCGAAGCGGCTGAGATCGACCGTGACCTTGTCGGGGTCGCCGCCCGGGTGCTTGAGCGCGAGATCCAGCTCCACGCCCTCGACCCCCGTGGGCAGGTCGGGCATGGTGAAGGAGCCGTCCTTGACCTGCACCGCGAGGTCGAAGCCAGGCAGGTCGTCGCCCTCGGCCGGCAGGATGCCGGAGACCTTGCCCTGCAGGGCCAGCGTGCCGGCGACCTTCACCTCGGAGAAGTCGTCGGTGTAGACCGCTGGCACAAGTGAGAGCAGGCTCCGGAAGCTGGTATCCAGCGCCTGGAAGCCCAGGCCGAGCGCGTAGTCCTCGCCGCGCGGCTCCACCGTGCCGGCCAGCCCGACGCGCAGGTCGTTGAGCGCGATCTTCGACTGGCCGAGCGTGATCTTGCCGCTGCCCTGCTCGATGGTGACGGGCAGATCGACCGCGAGCCGGGCGTCCTTCAGCCAGGTGACGGGACCGTCGCGTACGGTCAGGGCCTCGATGGAGGTGTGGTTGTCGAAGTCGAGGATCTCCCCTGACACCCGCCCGCTGCCGTCGTGGTCCAGGCCCACCGCGCTCACGAACAGGCGGCCCTTGCGGTCGTTGTACTCCAGGCGCCCGTCGCGCACCTCGATGGCGCGCAGGTCGAGGCCGAGCGCCCCGCCATCGCTCGCGCCGGAGGACGCGCTGGCCGGCAGGATGTCGGCGTTGCTGCGGCCCTGCTCGTCGATCACCACCGAGAGGCTCGGGTGGTCCAGCGCGATCTTGCGGACCACGTAGGGGCCACCCCCGAGCACGCTCCCCAGATCGATCACCAGGCGCAGCTCCTCCACCGCGGCCAGCGGCTGGCCCTCGAAGTCCCCGACCCCCGTCACGGTGACCTCCCCGAGCCCCAGCGACAGGTGGGGGAAGCTGCGGAAGAGGCCGAGATCCACGTCCTGGACGGTCACGTGGGCCTTGAGCTGCCGGTTGGCCTGGTCCACCGCGGCCGCCGCGATGCGGTCCTCGAACAGCAACGGGACCAACGCGACGGCCGCCAGGGCCAGGACCAGGGCCAGGAGCAGGGCGATACCCGCGGCGACGAGCAGCTTGCGCATGGGAAGCTCCCTGGTGGATCAGGTGCAACAACAGGACGGCTCGAGCGGCGCGCAGGCCACCTCAAGCCAGCCACGCTCGTCCGGCGCGAGCAGGGGTGAAAGCTCCCTCAGCACGCGCCCGTGGTAGGCATCGATCTGGGCGCGCTCGCCCTCGTTGAGCTGGGCCACGTCCAGCAGGCGGCGGTCGTAGGGGCAGAGCGTGAGATCGTCGAAGCCCAAGAAGATCCCGTGATCGTTCTCGGCGACCTTGACCACCTGCACCAGGTTCTCCACCCGGATGCCGAACTCGCCGGCCCGGTAGTAGCCGGGCTCGTTGGACAGCACGTTCCCGACCTGCAGCGGGGTCAGGTTCTTGCGGAGGCTGACCGAGAAGGGCCCCTCGTGCACGCACAGGGAGGCGCCGACCCCGTGGCCGGTGCCGTGGTTGTAGTCCAGGAAGAAATCCCACAATGGCGAACGAGCCAGCACGTCGAGCTGATACCCGTTGGTGCCGGCCGCGAAGCGCGCGCCCCGCAGGCGCAGATGCCCGCGCAGCACCGCGGTGTAGGCCCGGCGCTGCTCGGTGGTGGGCTCGCCGAGCGCGACCGTGCGGGTGATGTCGGTCGTGCCGTCCACGTACTGGCCGCCCGAGTCGATCAGGAAGAGCCCCTCGGGCAGCAGCCGGGCGCTGCTCTCCGGGGTGGCGGAGTAGTGCACGATGGCGCCGTGCCCGGCGTAGCCGGCGATGGTGCGGAAGGACGGGCCGACGTAGCGTTCGCCGCGCTTCCGGAAACCCGCGAGGACCTCCTCCGCCGACAGCTCGCTGACCCCGCCCGCGGGCACCGCGCCCTCCAGCCAGCGCAGGAAGCGCACCATGGCCACCCCATCGCGGACGTGGGCCGCCCTGATCCCGGCCAGTTCCGCGGCGTTCTTGGCGGACTTCCAGGCCGGGATCGGCCCGGTGGCCAAATGCAGCGCGGCGCCCTTCTCGGCCAAGAGAACGGCCAGGCGCTTGCTGCCCACGGCCGGATCCAGCCAGACCTTCGCCCCCGCCGCCCCGAGCGCCGCGCAGGCCGCGTCGATGGCCTCGTAGGGCGCGAGCACCACGCCCGCGGGCAGGGCGGCGCGCACCTCGGGGCCGACCCGATCCAGCCGGGTGAACAGCGTGGCCTTGCCCTTCTCCACCAGGGCCCAGGCGATGAAGACCGGGTTGTAGTCGATGTCGGCGCCGCGCAGGTTGAAGGTCCAGGCGATCTCGTCGAGCGCACAGATCAGGAGCGCCGCGGCCCCCTCGCGCGCGAGCGCGCCCTCGATGCGATCGAGCTTCTGGGTCACCGTCTCGCCGGCGAAGGCCTCGGGGTGGACCCGCACCGGCGCGTCGGGCATGGGAGGTTGGGCCGCACCCCAGACCAGGTCCACCAGGTCCTCCGGCAGGGGCACCAGCTCGATCCCCTTGGGCGAGAGCGCCTTCTCGAGATCGGCGTAGCCGTTGACCGAGAAGACCGCGGCGTTCACGCCGACCCGCTGGCCCGCGGACAGCGTCTCGGCCAGCCAGGCCTCGAGCGTGGGCACGCCCGGCAGCCCGACCTTGAACAGCTCGATCCCCGAGCCCTCGAGCTGCTGGGCGGCCTGCAGGAAGTAGCGCCCGTCGGTCCACAGCCCCGCCTTGTCCGCCAGGATCGCCGCGGTGCCGGCCGAGCCGTCAAATCCGGTGATGAAGCCGCGCCGCAGCCAATTGCGGGAGACGTACTCGCTCTGGTGGGCATCCGCGCTGGGCACGACCCAGGCGTCGAGGGCGCGCTCGGCCATCAGCGCGCGCAAGGCGGCGAGGTGGGTGGGAATGGACATGGGGGACCTCCGGGGGGGAGCGTTGCTTATCAAGGAACCGGGGGTCGCGGCCCATGCCACCCCGCGTCGCCGTCCATGTGGGTCTAGGTGGTCGTAGGTCGTAAGGTACATCCACCACGGATGGACACACCGCCGTAGGTGTCCTGGATGGAAGGATCGCTGCAGAAGTAGCTCCTGATGATGGTGACCTCGTCACCCGTTCCGCAACTCCCGCCCATGAAGCCGAGATACCCCGCACATCACAGTCCTGGTCGACGCCGTCGTAGGGGACCTCCTCGGCGGGGACACAGGCGCTGCCGGTATCGTCAGGCTTGGTCTCAGCGTGGAAGCAGCCGACAGCACACCAGAGAACGAGGATGGGTGTGGATGGGAGGCGAGCATGTGCCGCTCGGCAAGGGATGCGCGC
>Ga0233425_10008989_pt1 | contig 12922 bp, 14 predicted proteins | sample Watercolumn_Towu_2_FD_181712 | JGI IMG/M metagenome (GOLD analysis project Ga0233425, IMG submission 181712) | Freshwater microbial communities from Lake Towuti, South Sulawesi, Indonesia - Watercolumn_Towuti2014_140_MG | ecosystem: Environmental > Aquatic > Freshwater > Lake | place...
CACCAGCCAGCTTCAGATGGTGGTCAGGCCATGAAGGTCACCGGCATACAGGCGATCCCCTGCCGTGGCAGATGGATGAACTGGACGTTCGTCAAGGTCACGACCGATTCCGGGCTGGTTGGCTGGGGCGATTGCACCGAGTGGGTCAGGGTCCAGGGCCACATCGCTGCCATGGGCTACCTGGCGGGTCTGGTCATCGGCGAAGACCCGATGAACATCGAAAAGATCTGGCAGAAGATGTGGGTCGCGTCGTACGCCGGCGGCAAGGACGTAAACGTCGCCATGTGCGGCATCGAGACGGCGCTGCGGGACATCGTTGGGAAGACCTACGGGGTTCCGGTCTACACGATGCTCGGCGGCAAGTGCTTCGACCGCATCCGCCTCTATTACGACTACTGCGACAAGTACCTTGAAGGCATGCAGGGCACGACTACGTGGCACGACGGCGACGGGTCGTTGGAGGGCGTTGCGTAGCAGGCCGGGTACATCAAGGGCCTCGGGTTCACGGCCCTGAAGATGCACCCAGTCGGTCTCGTCTTGAGGCCTGCGATCACGCGCTCGATGAGCCTGGAGGCCATCGACGCGACGTGCAAGAAGGTCGAGACAATCCGTAACGTCGTAGGCAACAAGGTCGACATCGCGATGGATGTCCACAACCGGCTGGACCTGCCATCGTCAGAGGCGCTGTGCCGGGCTCTGGAGCCCTACCGGCTGATGTTCCTCGAAGACCCGATCAGGCAGGAGAAGTCGAACGTCAGCTACCAGCGGCTTGCGCAGGCGACGTCGACCACGATCGGCACGGGCGAGAACCTGTACACGGTGTGGAGCTTCCGGAACCTGCTGGAGATCGGCGGTATCGACGTGGCGCTGCCTGACTACTGCCACACCAACGTGCTCCAGAGCAAGAAGATCGCTTCCCTGGCAGAGGCCCACCACGTGCCGCTCGCGCCTCACAACCCCAACAGCCCGCTGTCCACGATCATCAGCGGCCACATCAGCGCATCGACCCCGAACCACCTGGCACTCGAGTACTGGTCGGACGAGCGCAACGCCCCGTGGCGCGACGACGTCATGGACCCGCCGCTCGGCCAGTTCGTGAAGGGCAACCATCTGGAGCTGCCGACCGGTCCCGGCTGGGGTGTCGAGCTCAACGAGAAGGAGATCGCGAAACACCCGTACGGGGAGAGCCGGTATCAGGCGATGAGCGTCGGCTACAAGTACAACTGACGCTACGCCGCGGCGTTGACCGAGCTGGCGCCGCGCGCCGACAGGCGGTTGTAGGCGTCGAGAGCGGCGGTCTTGTAGCACTCGGCGAGCGTCGGGTAGTTGAACACACTGGCCACCAGGTAGTCGAGCGTGCCGCCCAACGCGATGACCGCCTGACCGATGTGGACGAGTTCTGTCGCTCCCTCGCCGATGATGTGGACGGCCAGCACCTTGCCGTCTCGGCGTGTACGAGCAGCTTCAGGCGCCTGGCGCTGTCCCCGAGGATTTGCCCCCGCGCGGTCTCCCCGTAACGGCCTATGCCGGTCTCGTAGGGTGTGCCCGACGCCGTTAGCTCCTGTTCGGTTGGCCCCGCCATGGAGATCTCCAGAATCGTGTAGATGCCATAGGGGAAAAGGGTTTGGACCGACTGGCTGTCCAAACCGAGCGCGTTGCGTGCCGCCAGCCTGCCCTGCTCCATCGAAGTGGCGCCAGCGCAGGGAACCCGATCACATCTCCAGCCGCATAGATCCAGGGCACTGCTGTCCGGTAGTTCGCGTCGACCGCGATCCTCCCACGGTCGTCGGCCTCGAGACCCACCGCCTTCAGGTTGAGGTCGTCGGTCGCTCCGCGCCGCCCCACCGTATACGGGAGACATTCGCCCAGGACAGTCTTCCGGCTCGCCGTTCTGGCGATGACATGGCCGTCGGCCAGCGAGCAATCTGCGACCTCTTCGCCCAGCCGGAACAGCACCCCGTGGTCCCGCATGTGATAGGTGAGAGCGTCGATGATCTCTCGATCGACGAACTCGAGCATGGTGTCCCGCTTCTCGACCAGCGTCACGCGGGTGCCGAGGGCGGCGAAGATGCACGCGTACTCGACTCCGATCACCCCGGCCCCGACCACGATCATCGTCCTCGGAAGGGAGTTCATCGACATCAGGCACTCGGTGTCGACGATCCGGGCACCGTCGACCGGGATCTTCGAAGTGTGGGCCGGCTCGCTGCCCGGGGCGAGCACCAGCACGTTCGTTTCGACCTCGTATTCGCCGTGGTCGCTGGAGATACGGATGCGGTTGGATCCCGCGATGGACGCTTTGCCGTGGGCCAGCTCCACACCGTTGCGGGCGAGCTGGGATTCGACGACGGCCACTTCACGCTGGATGACGTGGTCAATTCGGAAAGTCAGGTCCGCCATGCAGATGTTCCGCTTCACGGCGTAGCTGACGCCGTAGATGCCGCGCTGGCGGATGCCGGTGAGGTGCAGCACCGCCTCACGGACCGTCTTGCTCGGGATCGTCCCGGTTGCGAATGCGCCGCCGCCCACTCTGCTTCGGCGCTCGACCGCAAGCACACGCTTGCCCAGCTTCGCCGCCTGGATGGACGCGCGCTGACCAACCGGTCCCGTGCCGATGACGACGACGTCGAACCGCTTCATACGGCCAGTCTAGGTATAGAGGGCCTGTCGGGAATCGAGTCGCGCCCCAACGGGCGTGTGGGTATTGCCCACGTCGCATCGACCGCTTAGCTTGATCGGCGGGCATGCCGGCCCTAACGTTGACCGTCACACGAGGCGCGAGATGAGCAACGAACCGCAGTTCGCAACGTACGTGGTGGGCAGCCTGCCAAGGCCCCGGTGGGTCCGGGACGTAATCGAGGCGCGGCGCGATGGGCGGATCACGGCGGCGGAGGCGGACTGGATGCTCGACTCCGCGGTGCCGTCGGCGATCCGGATGCAGGAGCGCGCCGGGCTCACGTACGTGTCAGACGGCGAGTGGCGGCGTGAGAGCTACATCAAGGTGTTCTGCGAACACGTCGATGGCTTCAGGCTGGATGCCGTGCCAAGCGTGTCGAGGGGCGTCAAGGAGCCGGCGGTGGTTGCGCCGATGCGCCAGCACAGCCCGATCGCGGCCGATGCTGCCAGGTTCCTCGTGAACGCCACCGGGCGAAAGGCCATTGTCGCGATCCCGTCGCCGTACATACTCGGGTGGCGTACCTGGCACGCGGAGTTCTCGTCGAAGGCGTACCCGACGCGCGAGGACTACATGGAGGCGTGCGTCCTTATCCTGCGAGATGAGATGCGGGCGCTGGCTGGGGCGGGGGTCGGACATATCCAGATCGACGAGCCGTGGCTGCTGATGCTGGTCGATTCCGAACACCGGCGCAGGATTGGGGCCGGGAGCCTGGACAGCGAGATCAAGAGCTGCGTGAGAATGGTCAACGCGATCGCCGACGCGGCCGACGGCGTGCCGACCTCGCTCCACCTTTGCCATGCACATTTCAACCGCCAGCGTTTTTCCGACGGCGGGTATGAGGCGATCATCGACGCCCTCGGAGAGATCAAGGTCGACCGGCTCGCCATGGAGTTCGCGGCTCCGCAGTCGCACGGGGTCGGCGTGCTCGCCAGGTTCCCGAAGGACAAGGTGCTCGGGCTCGGAGTGATCGACCACTGCGACCTCGAGGTCGAGAGTCCCGAGAAGGTGGTTGCCAGAGTCGAGGCGGCGCTCAAGCATGTGCCTCCCGAACGCGTTACCCTGAACCCTGACTGCGGGTTCTCACCGAGCACGCAGAACCCGATGAACTTCGACGAAGCCTACCTGAAGCTGGCCTCGATGTGCCGCGCCGCGGAGATCCTTCGGTCGCGGCACGGGTCCACGGTTTCTTGACACCTTCGGGCGAGGCTGTGTCCTCGTGAACCAGCCGCCGACCATCCCGCCGGACCGCACCGCACCACCCGGGTCCCCACGCGTCCCCACGACGCCGTCCGACAGCGCCCTGCGGTCCACGCTTCTCTCGGGGTCCCTCGCCGCAGTCGCCGCCGCCCTGCTCAATCTGCCGCTCCACTCGCCCCTCGACCCCTACTTCAACAGCGCGACCGTCGTCCTCGGCGTGCTCGCGGCGGCCGTCGCTGCGGGCGTGCTGTGGGCGCGAATTCGCTCCCGGCCCCGCGGGCTCGTTGCGTTCCGGGCGACGGTGGGGATCGCGACTGTCGTGGCGGTCGCCGTTTCGGTCCTCGCCGAGCTGGTCATCAGCGGCGCCGTCGCCTATTTCGCGCCGCTCGCCGCCCTCGCCCTCGGCCTGATCGCACTCCTCGTTCCGTCGGCGCTCGTGGCCAGGCTCGCGGGCTCGCTGCCGTTGACCGCCGCCTGCGTGCTCGCCTCGCTGGCCATCGGCGCGGGGCTGGCGACACAGCGCGACACCCGCGTGGTGGCGCTCACCCTCCCGCCGGTCGCCGCATCCAACCCGTCGCTACCCACACCCGTCGCAGCCGCCACAACCCCGTTCGCATCCGCTCCCACCGCCACCGCCGTCACACCGGCCACGGTCGCAGCTGCCCCGACCGCCATTGCTGTTTCAACCGGACCGGTAGCGACCGCGATCCCCCCGGCCTCTACCGCTCCTGCGCCAACCGGGGCGCCCGCAAGCCAGCTCGCCTCACCCGCGACTCCAACGCCCACCGCTGCCGTCGCCCAACCCAGTCCGACGGTCCCGGCCACGTCGGCCCAGCAGTCCTCGACGGCGCGCACCGCCGGCACTTACGACGGCGTCCAGTTCGTCGTCGGTACCGGCTCGAAGGCGACGTTCACGGTCCGCGAGAAGCTGGTGCAACTCCCGCTGCCGAACGACGCGGTGCTTACGACCGGCGGGCTGACCGGAGACGTGTTCCTGGACGGCCGCCCGTCGACGATCCGGATCAACCTCCACTCGCTCACCAGCGACCAAAACTTCCGCGACCTGTACGTACGCACACAGATGTTCCCTGACCAACCGACGGCGACGCTGACCGTTCCGGGGATCGGCGGGGTGCCTGAGGGCCTGGCATCCGGCAGGGAAGTCACGCTGACGGTCGCCGGAATGCTTAACATCAAAGCAAGGGACTTCCCGATCGAGTTCGACATCGTGGCCCGCGACGATGGCGGGGTAATCTACATCCTCGGCAAGACCAGGTTCACCTGGGCCGACCTCGGGCTGTCGGTCCCGAGGGCGAGATCGGTCACGAGCGTCGACAACGACGTCCGTGTCGAGGTGTTGCTGGCCATCCGGCCGGCCTGATCACCGCGACGGGAAGGCGGCGTGGCAGCCCGTGGGGCCGCAATCGCTGTGTGGTCACGCCCCATGAACGTGTTCGCCCAGGCCGAGGTGCCTTGAAGCAGCCCGTCCTTGACGACGCGCGGACGCTTGAGCATGGAACCGTTTTCCCGGAGGACCCTGGCCCCGTAATACGCGCGCACCCAGATGCAGTGGCGCTCGTTTACCTCGCAGCGACCGTTCCTAATGCCACCGCACGGCCCGTTGCGCTGGTTCTTGGCGCACTGCGACTCGGGGCACAGGAACCCGGTTTCCGCCAGGGAGGAATCGCCGCAGTCGCGGCACCCATACAGCAGCGCCTTGGCCACCGATTCGACGCCATGTAGTCGCTTGAGGACCGGGCTGCCGGTAGTCTCGAGCCTCGAATAGAAAGCTCTCCCGACGCGGAAGCCGGTACTACCAGGATCGAAGACGCGGCGGTGGGCAAGCCGCCCAAGCCGGAACCCGAGCGGGAGGCTGGTGTGCCGCCGGACGCGCGGCGTTGGTACGTCCGTGTTGAGGCCAGAGGCCGCTGGCTCGAAGTGATAGAAGCCGCGGCGGCGCTGCGGGAAGTCGGAAAGGAACGACCTCCAGTCTGCGTCTGCGAACGCGTCGGCTATCTCGAGGACCCGCTTGAGGCGGTCGATGGACTTGACGCCCGAGACGTAGACCCGCGGTATCCGAGGCCGCGGAGGATGGCGATCTGGCGAGCCGCGAGTTCTGCGAAAAACGCCCTGCCCCGGTCCGGGCCCGACGCTTCACGTTCGGAGCGCTCCAAGAGCCCGTCAAGGATGGTGACACCCGGGACCGCCTCGCGCTTGAATGCCCGCGCCGCGGGCCCGCTCAGAACGAAGACGCTCCCGATGAACGGAACGCCGATCGAGTTCGCCCGGGCATAGCAAAGCAGTTCGTCGGCCTTCCTGGCGTCGAAACCGATCTGCGTGACGATGAACCGGGCGCCGGTGCGGAACTTGAGCGCCAGCTTGTGATACTGAGGGACCGACTCCCCCTCGGTCCATTTATAGGGATTGACCACTGCACCCGGAAGGAAGCCGGCTCCATGAGCATCGTTCATCCAGCGGATCATCGCCAGCAGCCCCACGGAATCGATGTCGAACGCGGGCGTCGGCCCCCCCCCGGCCGACACCGGCTGCCGGGAGGTCGCCTGACACGGCGATCACGTTCCGAAGGCCGGCGCTGGCGGCTTCCCAGAGCCTGCTCTCTAGGCCGTTCCGGTTCACGTCCTTGCAGGAGACCGTGATCGTGACCTCCCGACCGGCATCGACGATCCGCGGCCCCAGCGTTTCAGGACGCAACTGCGGCTGACCTCGGGCGTTGTCGGTGAGGCAGATTGCGTCCACGCGATCGAGGGCGGCGAAGCTCAGGGCGCGCTTCGCTGCTTCAGCCGCGCTGCCCGGCCCGGCGCTCCCTCCACATGGCTCGACCTCGACCACGACCACGAAACGGCCGGGATCGGCAAGCAGCGACTCGAGCGCAGGCTTCATCACGCCGCGAACACCGTATTGCCAGCCACGTGAGGATGTCGTGGGGTTACGGCCTGTCGCCGTGAGGGACCCTAAACAAGACCCTGCTACATTCGCGGAGGAGTCCAGGTTTGCCCAGGTCCATCAACTCGCCGGACCAGTTCAGGATCATCGCTGAGAACATTCACACGTCGCGTTCGGTGCTCAGGCAGGGACGCCGCGTGACGCAGGTCGATGGAGTCGACGCGGTCGAATACCGGGGCGAGTCGGGGACACCTCGCTACCTCCGGGTTCCCGAACACTTCAGGCAGACACAGGCCTACGAGCAGGGCCAGATCAAGCACATGATGGTGGCCGTCTGGAAGGGCGTGCACGGCGACGAGGCTGAACAGCAGGAAGGCGCCGAGTACATCTGGCACGAAGCGAAGCGCCAGATCGTCGCGGGCGCACGCTTTTTGGACCTCAATGTGGACGAGGTCTCGCCGATGCTCGACGAGCAGATACGTTCGATGCGGTGGCTGGTCCGCACGGTCCAGCACGTGGCGACCGTCCCGCCGAGCATCGACTCCTCGAACGTCGACATCATCGCCGCCGGCCTTGCGGAGTACGACGGCCGGAGGGGACGGCCGCTGCTCAACTCCCTGGCGCTGGAGCGCATCGATGCCCTCGACCTTGTCAGGAAGTACGACACCCAGGTCGTGGCAACCGCCGCCAGCGTGGACGGCATGCCGAGCGGCGCCGGCGATCGGGTCGAGAACGTTGCGAAGCTGCTGGAGCGGGTGTTGTCGAACGCCGTCCCGAAGGGCGACATCTATGTCGACGCCCTCGTTTTCCCTATTTCGGTCTCCGCCGAGTACGGTCGCCACTACCTCGACGCCGTCGAGCGGATCCGCCGGGAGTACGGACCAGACATCCAGATCACAGGCGGGCTCAGCAACGTGTCGTTCGGATTGCCCCACCGAAGACTGATCAACGAGTCGTTCATCCGCCTCGCGATCGAGCATGGGGCCAATGGCGGGATCATGGACCCGGTCTCGACGCGCGTCGCCAGGGTGTTCGAGCTGGACGTGGAGTCGGAGCCGGTGAGGATCGCCACGGCAATGCTGCTCGGCGAGGACGAGTACTGCACGGACTACCTGAAGGCCTACCGGGCCGGGATGCTGGGGACGGCGTAGCCAACCGCCCGCCAGCCGGCCCGATAATGGGCGCCGGGAGGTCCAACCGGTTGGACTACGTCGAACGCTCGGTCGCGTGCGGCAAGGTCGAGATCAACTACGCCTCGTGGCCGGGCGACGGCCCGCCGCTTCTGTTGATTCACGGACTGAGCAGTCGGTGGCAGACGTGGCTGAACGTCCTGCCACTGCTCCAGCCTCGCTGGCGACTCACCGCTATCGACCTCCGCGGGCACGGCAAGTCCGGTCGCCCGGCTGAGGGATACCCGCTCGCGGGCTACGCGGCCGATGTCGAGGCGTTCATCGGTCAGGTGTTCCGTGGCCCGATCCGGGTCGTCGGACACTCGCTTGGCGCCATGACGACGATGGTCGTTGCATCCTCCGCCCCGCATCTGGTGCTGGCAGCGGTCCTGGAGGACCCGCCGATCTACGCATATTGCAGGCCGGAAGGCGCCAAACGGTTCGCGCTCACGCACGAGATGGCGTCCTTACGTCTGCCCGTGGAGAAGATCGCCGAGCGGATACTCCGAGAGCGCCCGGAGACGCCGGTGGAGCAGGCACTGGCCAGCGCCGAAAACTGGCGAATGCTCGACCCGCGCACGGTCGGTGGCGTGGTCGACGGATCCAGGATGTGGGACGACGCGATCGAGGGCGCGATGCGCGGGGTGACCTGCCCGACCCTCCTGCTACAGGGGAACCCGGAGCTTGGCGGCGCGCTTTACGACGCCGAGAGCGATCGCGCAGCCAGCCTGATGAAGTGCTGCACGATAGTCCGCTGGCCGGAGACCGGTCACGGTATGCACCAGACGCGCCCGGCCGACTTTGTCGCCGCCGTAGATCGGCACTTCAAGGGCGCCTGACGCGACAGGGCGACGGATGCCGGAGGAGGCACTCGGCGCCCTGCCGCAGTTCGTGGGGTTGGAACTTTAGGCTACGCGCCCCTGCAGGGGCGTGAAATACTCCCGCTTCTGGAAAGGGTCCCGGAACGACGGTTCCCTGAACGACGGCACCGCTCTGGTGCCGTTCAGGGCCGGCTGGCCGGCGTTCGCCGCCGCCGCTGAAGCCGCCGCGGCCGTCGGCGCCACCGCCGGAGCGGACTGGCCGTTTGTCCCGGGCTCGGGTGCGTATTCGGACCTCAGCGGAAGGTGCCCGATCGCCTCGAGGTAGGTGAGGACCGCACGCACGCGACCGTGGTACTCGCCTTCCGACTGGGAGCCGAGCTTCGACAAAATGCTGCTGATGTGGTGCTCGACCGTGCGAGGCTGGATGAACAGGACCTCGGCTACCGACTTGTTGCTGTGCGCCTTCGCCATGAGCGCGAGGACCTGCAACTCCCGCTGGGTAAGCCCCCTGAGGTTCGAGCCGAGACTGACGTGCTGGGAGGTCGTGAGCTTGGAGACCATCGCCGGGTCGAGGACCGTCCTGCCTGCCGCGATGTCGACGATGGTGCGGATTAGGTCACGAGTCGAGTTTAGGGAGCTGGTCAGCAGGTACGCCTTGCCGGCCGGGTCGTCCTTCAAAAACTCCTTCAGATAGCGGGCGCGGTCGTGCGCCGAGATGAGCACCAGGCCGGTGCCTTGGGCGGCCGTCCGTATCTGTTGCCCTGCCACGACGCCGTCGAGCTTCGGCAGGCCGATGTCGAGTATCACGACCTGCGGCCTGGTCGCGGCCGCCAGTGCGACCGCCGACTGGCCCTCTGAGGCGACCCCCACGACACGTACGCCTGGCTCGCTACCGAGGAGAAGTGAAAGGCTCTCGCGCATCATCTCGTGGCCATCGGCGATCAGCACGGTAACGGGGTTGCCCATCGGTCTGTCCTCCCGGTCTGCCCGCCCGATCAAGTGGACCGCGACGAGCAGGTTCTTTGTTCCGGAAGCAGCCTAGTCACCCCCGTAGGGCGAACAATGGACAGGGAGTAGAGGAAGGTCGCGGCTCGGTTGAGAGCCCGTGGCGTTTGGGTTGAAATCCCGCCTGTCGACGGCGTCCGGCTGCGATTCGTGAGCCGAACGGTGCAATCACGAGGTCTGCGGGCGCCGACCTCCCGTCCGCTGGTACACGAACTCGAGCACGTCCCGGGCAACCTGGATGGCGCGCGCCGAGTCGTGAGCGTCGTAGGCTTCGGCTGGCACGCCTCCCGGCAAACCCGATGGATACCGCGTGTCCAGGTGGAACTTGTCCAGAAGCACGGCGACCGTCTTGATCAGGTCGAATGACGTATCGAGCGCCATCGCGTCCTCGCACAGGTCGGCCAGCGAGTGCCCCCAGACCCGCTCGGCGCCTCTTGAGATCAGGAAGCCGGTAACTGCCTTTTCAGCCGCCTGATGGCACAGGAAACATGACAGGGCGTGGCGGCCGTTGGCCGCGGTCAGTTCCGCGTCGGCCAGATCGTGTCCTGCCTGCGCCAGCCAACGCGCCGCTTCTCTATCACCCAATCAGGAGCTCTCCCGACGTCACGGCCCTGCGGATCACAGGGTCTTCTGCCTGCAAGGCGTCAAACTCGCCAGGCGTGTAGACGATGAAACGGGTCCCGAGTCGCGGCCTCACATGCGACACGAAGAAGTCGGCGCGGCGGTGGAACGGCTGTTCGGTCTCCTGCACGATGAGCAACTCGAGCTCGGTGTCGGGACCGACCTGCCCGGAGGCGTAATCGCCGGTCAGGTACATGCGGAGGACGCCGAGCGGCGGGAGCTCGGCGGTGAGGCGTTCCGCCTCGGAGTCGAGCATCCGGCGCCGCTGCTGGGCGAAGCCAAACATCATCGGCAATTGCGTGCCTCGGATGAGGAGCGGTCAGACGACGTCAGACGGTGTACAGGCTCGGCGACTTCGGCGGCGGGAAGATGTCGTCCGGAGTCAGGGGCTGCGCATCCTTCCTGTACACCTGGATCCGGTGGCAGCCGAAGTCGGCGATGTAAAGCCGGAACTGGTCGTCGATGCGCACCGACGCCGGGCCCCGGAGCCGCTTTTGTGGCTCCAGGGTCGTCATCTCACGGGCCCGCAGCACCTTGGGGTTGGCGATGATGTAGCGTCGACCGCTCTTCGAGAGCGTCGCGTCCCCGAGGAACTTCTCGACGTACCGCCCGGTCCGGTCGAACAGCTGCACGCGGTCGTTCTCGCGATCGGCGACGTAGATGTCGCCGTGGGCGTCGACGCACAACCCGGCCGGCCCTGCGAGCTCGCCGTCGCCCGCCCCGCGTCGGCCGAACTTCATCACGAACTTCCCGCGGGAATCGAACACCTGCACACGGTCGTTGCCCCAGTCGGACACGTAGACCATGCCGAGGTCGTCGACGAAGACCCCCCACGGCAGGCTCAGCTGGCCGTCGCCAGTGCCGTGCTCGCCGAACTTCGCCAGGAATCTCCCGTCCTTGGCGAACTTCTGGATGCGGTGGTTGGCGGTATCGGCGACGAACAGGTTCTCGTCCGGGTCGAACGCGATGCCCGACGGCCGGTCGAGCTCCCCAGCGCCGGCGCCGTGCGCACCCCACTTGCCGTGGAACTTGCCGTCGCGGTCGAACACCGAGATACGGTCCAGCCCTTCGTCGGAGACATAGAGGTTCTCGCCGCCGTCCCGCAGTAGCTGCACCGGCCACGCGAACTGCCCGTCGCCGGTCCCCGGTCCACCGATCGTCCCGAGGTCCTCGTCGTCCCAGTTCGTCTTGCGGATGTTCCCGCCCTGGCCGTCGTCGCGGCACAGGACGTACAACCGCCCCTCGTCCCCGAGCGCCAGGTCCATGCAGTAGGTCGTGTAACGCCGCATGCCAAGCGTTGCGTGGAACGGGAAGCCTGCGCGCAACAGAGCGTATGGCCGTCTCGGGGCCGCGCCCGCCTTCGGCGATTCGACCGTCTGCATCAGACCGCCGCCTTGAACGGTTGGAGCTGCTCGAACCTGCCGCCCACGATCGGTTCTGGGTCGACGTCGAGCCATTGCTTGAGCACGGTCCCGTACAGCCCACGGAAGTCGAACGTGTGGCGCAGGTCTTCGCCGTTCAGCCACTGCGAAGGCTCCAGCGAGGGGTACTCGGAGTAGAGGCCCCCTGCGACTCGATCGCCGATCAGAAAGGCGCCGCCGCCCGATCCGTGGTCGGTGCCCGAGCCGTTGTCCTTGATCCGGCGCCCGAACTCGGTGAAGACGAGGATCAGGACCTCGTCTGCGGCGTCGTGCTCCCGCAGGTCCTGCATGAAGTCGGATACGGCGCCCGACAGCTCGGCGAGCAGCCGGGCATGCGTCGGGACCTCCTGAGCATGGTGGTCGTAGCCGCCGTGGTTCGTGTAGAAGATGCGTGTCCCGAGGCCCGCGGTGTGAACCCTTGCGACGTCCCGCAGGCTCTTCGCGATCGGGTTATTGGCGTACTCGACCGACGACCTGTACTGGCTCGGCGCCTCTTTCAGCCGTTCCGCTCCCGTGATCACGTCACGGCCCGTCTGGCTTAGGTAGTCCATGACGAGCCCGGAGCCGACCGCCGGCGTGTACATGCGGCGGAAGATCTCCAGATCTTCGGCCCGCTCCTCCATCGCCTGGATGGGCGTCATCAGGCCGTAGTTGTCGAGATCACCGACCGAGGTCGCGGTCACGCCGGGCGCGGCCAGCGCACGCGGGAGCCCGCGTCCGAAGCTGACCGCCGTCAGGGGGTTGGTGCCCTGCGGGTCGAACTCGCGCACGACCTTCGCCAGCCAGCCTTCGGTTGCGATCCGGTTCGGCTCGCAGGTGTGCCAGATGTCCATCGCCCGGAAGTGCGACCGGCTCGAGTTCTCGTAGCCGATTCCCTGGACGACGGCGACCTTGCCATCCTCGAACATCTTCTTCATGGGAGCTGCCGAAGGGTGAAATGCGAGCGTGTCGCTGATCGGCAGCGCCTTGTCCTCGGGTATGCGCACGAGGGGCCGCGCGTCGTGGTAGATCCCGCTCGTGAACGGGACCAGCGTGTTCATGAAGTCGTTGCCGCCCGAGAGCTGGATGACGACCAGGACCGGATCCTTCTTCCTGGCCTTCCCGTTC
>Ga0233425_10008990_pt1 | contig 12922 bp, 11 predicted proteins | sample Watercolumn_Towu_2_FD_181712 | JGI IMG/M metagenome (GOLD analysis project Ga0233425, IMG submission 181712) | Freshwater microbial communities from Lake Towuti, South Sulawesi, Indonesia - Watercolumn_Towuti2014_140_MG | ecosystem: Environmental > Aquatic > Freshwater > Lake | place...
ATAACTTTATTAGGAATGCCAACTTCAATACCAATTTGAAAACAAACTCTTCAACTCTTCAACCCTTCAACCCTTCAACCCTTCAACTCTTAAACGCGTTGTTGATTTATTCAACAACGCCACCCAAAAATGCTTTCGCTTACGGAAGGAGTGGATAGACATAAATGGCCAATTCAAATATATTACGGAAGTTCAAAGTCAGTTATGAATCCGTGAATAGTCAAAATTTCAGGAAGTAAAGTTACTCCATTAGCATGACCTCTTCTTCCACAAAAAATTCACACGCTCCTAACTCCTCTTCCTGTTTCATAAGCCTCGCTGCTCTTGGCGTGGTCTTTGGTGATATCGGAACGAGCCCGCTCTACACTTTTCATGTCATTTTTAAAAAACCCATTTGGTATGGAACTGATTTTCCATTAGGCGTTGCTTCGCTTATCATCTGGAGTTTGGTGGCTATTGTGAGTTTCAAATACATCTTTCTCGTCATGAAAGCTGATTACCATGGCGAAGGAGGAGTTTTTGCCCTCTTAGCACTACTTGGCGGAAAAAATTTGTCTACCAATAAACTTCGACTGCCTCTCCTTACTTTATTACTGCTCGTCGGTGCCGCTTTTCTTTACGGAGATGGAGCTATCACTCCTGCGATCTCCGTTTTAAGCGCCATTGAAGGCCTTAAGGTCATTTACCCTTCGTTAGCTCATTTAATCCTTCCCTTAACAGCGCTCATTCTCGCCACACTTTTTGCTGTTCAACGCCTGGGCACTGGAAATCTTGGAAAGTTTTTTGGCTTCATCATGCTCCTCTGGTTTTTAGTGCTTGGTTTTTTAGGACTACGTCAAATTATTCACACTCCCTCTGTCCTTGTTGCCTTAAATCCATGGTATGCATGGAACCTCATTCATCGTTCTGGAAAATCGGCTGTTTTTTTATTCAGCTCCGCCGTGCTTGCTATTACTGGTGTTGAAGCTTTGTATGCTGACATGGGACATTTCGGACGCCAAGCAATCTCACGAGCTTGGAACTTCATTGTTTTTCCCTGCTTGCTCCTCAACTATCTAGGTCAGGCTGCGTTCGCTTCGAGTCATCTTAATTTTTGGAAAAAAAATATCTTTTTCCACTTAGCTCCTGAGAGGCCCATATTGCTTGTCGTGCTGGCAACCATTGCTACAATTATTGCTTCTCAAGCCCTCATCTCAGGAGTTTTTTCTCTCACCGCGCAAGCTCGTGATTTAGGCCTTCTCCCACGTTTTCTCGTCATTCATACAAATCGATTACAGCGTGGCCAAGTTTATCTTCCCACCATCAATTGGATTCTTGGGGCGATTTGTCTTTTATTGATTTTCACTTTTCACAGCAGCACCAACCTCGCAGCCGCTTACGGACTGGCTGTTGTCAGCACCATGGTGATCACCTCCATCGCTTTTAGTGTCATCGTTGTTCGTGTTTGGAATTATCCCAAATGGAGTGGTATCGCTATTTTAACATTATTATTATCGCTAGAACTTCCTTTTTTTCTTTCTTCGTTAACTAAATTTGTCCACGGAGGATGGTTTCCCGTTCTTCTAGCTGGCATCATCGCCACCATCATCATTACCTGGCATCACGGAAGAGCCTTAGTGAGAAAAAAAATGCTACAGAGTCCTTCTTCGATTGAAGAGTTAATCGAAGTCATCAAGAGCTCCAGCACGCACACAATTCCTGGAACCAGCGTTGTCGTCGGATTTAATTTAGAACCACGCTATGCCATCGCACGTGTTTTAGAATGGATTCGCCTCAATCAATCGATCCATGAAAAAATCATTCTCCTAACACCAGTCGGCGTTACGGAAAGCTATGTTCGCCTGACAGAAAGCCTCGCCGTAGCAGAATTAGCTCACAATGTATGGCACGTTCTTTTTTACTACGGCTACATGCAAGAAGTCGATCTGCCAGACGTGTTACGCGAAGCAACCGCCAAGCTTGATTTGAAGCTGGTTCCCGAGGAAACTTTTTTCCTACTTCCGCGAGAAACCATCATTCAATACAGCAACCGTCAAATGAAACGCTGGCAGCAGTCTCTCTTTGCCTGGCTCTCGCGCAACATGACTTACGCTCCTGATTATTTTTTCATCCCCTATGCCCAGATCATCGATTTCACTTGGATCATGAAGGTTTAATTTTTCTTTAGGATGCAAATATTGAAAAGAGATTTTTCGTTTTTGTTTGATGACTGTTCGAGCTACAGAAAAGTAATGAGTAACGAGTAACGGGTAACGAGTGCACTAGTTGCCTTCTGCAAATCAAAAGTAAAAACGATTACACAGAAAATCAATTTTATTAAAAATATTATTTTCTCCTGTTAATAATTTACTCGTTACCCGTTACTCGTTACCCTTTACTTTTTTTCCATGCCCTCCGTTTATATCAAGACCTATGGCTGCCAAATGAACGAACGCGACTCCGAGCAAGTCGCACGTGATTTGGTAGCGCATGGTTATACCATTGCACCTCATGAAAAAGAGGCTGATGTCATTTTACTCAACACCTGCAGCGTTCGCGAGATGGCCGAAAACAAGGCTATTGGCAAAATGGGATTTTTAAAAAAAGATCGCCGCGTTAAACCTCAACTCGTTCTCGGCTACCTCGGCTGCATGGCTCAGCGCCTCGGAGGAGCCTTAGCTGAAAAAACACCACATGTCGACCTCATCGTTGGCACTCAAAAATTCCACCGCGTTGCCGATTACGTCACGGAAGCCATCAAACGCCGCGAAGAATTACTGCGCGCTCAGGAAGAAGATGAATTCAGAGCCCTCGCACTTTCGGCCAGACCTCCTCTCGTTGACGTTGCTATTGAAGAAGGCTCTCAAAATACGATTCGAGATCACCTCCTTTCTGACAAGAGATCAACCGAGTTCATCTCCATTATGCAAGGTTGCAACATGCACTGCACCTTTTGCATCGTTCCCACAACACGCGGACCCGAGCGTGGACGTCCGATTACTGACATTGTCCAGGAAGCTGAACAACTCGTTGCTCACGGTGTAAAAGAAGTCACACTCTTAGGCCAAATCGTCAATCTTTACGGCCGTCATGAAATGCCAAAAGTCGATGGCAAAAGTCCTTTCGTTCAACTCCTCGAAGCACTTCACTCGGTTGAAGGATTGGAACGCATCCGCTTCACTTCACCTCATCCCATGGGCTTCCGCAAAGATCTTGTGGAGTGCATTGGACGTTTACCAAAAGTCATGGAGCACGTTCATCTCCCCTTGCAATCAGGCTCTGACCGCATTCTTAAAGCGATGCATCGTCCTTATACCGCCGCTTCCTATCGCAAATTGGTTCATGATCTTCGCGCTACACGTCCCGACATTGCGATCACCACCGACATTATTGTTGGGTTTCCCGGAGAAACCGAAGAAGACTACCTCGCAAGCCGCCACCTAGCAGAAGAGCTGAAGTTTGACGGCGCTTTTATTTTTCGTTACTCGCCACGCGGCGACACGCCTGCTGCGACGATGGAGAACCAATTGCCCGAAGAAATCAAAGAATTTCGCAACAAAGATTTATTGGACGTTGTAAATGCCTCTGCATCTGAAAAATTAGAAGCCTGCGTCGGCAGCTTACAGGAAGTCCTCTGCGAAGGCCCTAGCAGAAACGATCCAACGCGCCTTGCTGGTCGCACTCGCACGAATAAGATTGTGATTTTTGAAGGAGGCCAACGCTTCCATCGCGAAATTTTTAACGTCCGCATCACCCGTGCAACTTCCTCCACACTTTATGGAGATCCGGCTATTACACTTTCTTGATCAAGAACCATGCAAAGCAATACGATGAGTGACCATGAAAATTTGAGAAGAAATACCAGCCAATTTTTCCCCTTTTTCTTTTCTCTTCTCGTCCATCTCTTAGTAATTGTGCTGTTAGGAACAACGTGGATGCGCTGGCATCATCATGAAGAAAAAAAAGCGTTAACCAAAACCCCTCCGGAGGTTGTTTTTGATTTATCTCCTCTCACACAGGAGCACCCCGTTGTCGATACGAGCTCCACTCAGCCTCTAGAAAAGGCTCCCGAACACGCCGTTTGTCAATCCTACGAAAACACCGCTGCCGCGAGCGAACTTCCGCCAACTGGCACGGCACCACTTCCCACGCAGCAAGGTCGAGAACAAAACACTCTCTCGTTTCGCAACGCTGATCATTCAATCGGAGAGCAGAGCAAATCAACGATGACGGCAGCACCAGCACTCTCCTCTCCACAAGAAACTGAACACGATGAAAAAATTTCCACCATAAAAACGGCAGCACCAGCAGCCACGCTTGCTCCTCCTGATCAACCAGTGATGGGTCACCTCTCCTCTGCCGCCCAAAACAACGTAGAGACAACTCGCACTTCAATGATTCGTGGCAGCATTTCGAATAAAGGTTCTGCCTCCGTTGCTGCAGAGGCCACCCCGCTCGGTCGCTACAAAAAAACCTTATCGGAAGCGATCAGCTCACGCTGGCATTACTACGTTGATCATCGCATCGAACTGTTGAGTTTCGGAACCGCTACCATATCCTTTTATGTGACTCAGGAAGGCAAAGTGGAATCATTGCAACTCCTTTCCAACAGCTCCAATCAAAGCTTTGCCGACTGCTGTTTAAAGTCGATCATGGAAGCCAAGCTTCCACCGATCCCTTCTGAAATCGCAACCACGCTGCAAGGAAAAAAATTGGATGTGGAATATCGCTTTACAATTTGTTCGGAGTAAACTGATTTTTTAAAAACTTAATAGCCGCAAAAGAACGCAAAGAGCACAAAGAAAAATTCTGGTTATTTTGAAATTTTTTTGCGTTCTTTGCGTTCTTTTGCGGCTATTCTCTTTTTTCTTTTTATTTTTTGTGGTTAATTATTTTTATGCAAGCTATCGACTTTTTTCTCCGTGGTGGATTTTTTATGGGAGCACTTTTATTGCTTTCAGTCATTTCACTCACCATCATCTTCCAACGCGCATGGGCACTGCGCTTGAGACAAGTTCTTCCTTCAGCTTTAAAACTTGCCGTTGATCACTATCAAACAGGCACCTCTCTTGATTCTCTTTACCAAACACTTCAAACGGACACCTCTCCATTAAGTCGCATTCTCCAAACATTGTTACAACATAGCGATTGGCCTCGTACGGAAGCACTCGATGCTGTCGAAGTTCGAGCTCGTCATGAAATTTCCCGCCTTGAGTCAGGCCTCACTTTTTTAGAAGTGGCCACTGGCATTGCTCCGCTTTTAGGACTCCTTGGAACGCTCTCTGGACTCGTTGATATTTTTGCCAACATTGGCGACAAGGGGGATCCCCAAATGGTTGCCATGGGAATTTCTCAAGCTCTCAATTCTACGATCGTCGGTCTTGCCGTCGCGGTTCCAAGCCTCATTGCCTTTCACTACCTCTCACGTCGCGTTGAAACAATCGCCATCGAGATCGAATCGGTCACAGCAGAGCTGATCACGAAAATTTATCTGAAGAAGTAATGAGTAACGGGTAACGAGTGAATATGAATAGGCAAAAAATACCAAACTCGTTAAATTTGATATGTTCTGATTAACTTCTTTAATTTTGAATTGCCGAAGGCAACTAATTTTTACTCGTTACCCGTTACTCGTTACCCGTTACTTCTTCATGCGCTTCTACACCAAAAAAAAACGGATCCCTTCGATTACGATTGTTTCCCTTATTGACATCTTGGCAATCTTGCTGATCTTCTTTATTGTCACGACGACTTTTCGTCAAAAGCTCTCTCAACTTCAAATCAACCTACCTGAATCAACTTCTGCAACGCTTTCCGCTACTGCACCAGCAAAAAAAAATATCATTTTACAAATCAAATCAGCTGACAGTGTAACTCTTGATAACAAGCCAGTCGCTCTCGATGACCTCGCTGAGGCGATTGAAGAGGTACAAGAATCTGACCCTGACTGCAAAATCACAATGCAAGCTGATAAAGATGCTCCTTTCGGTGCCGTTGTCAAAGTCCTCGATGCGTTGCAATCCGCCGGCATTAAAAATATTCCGACAATGACGAAGGCTGTAAAGTAAAGAGTAACGAGTAATGGGTAATGAGTATTTTTAGATCGGCAATAAATCAGGCTTTCCAAAACTATTTTATCTCGAGCGCCATAACAGCAAAATAACTTTTACAAATAGAGATTCCTCATTAGCGACAGCTACCCATTACTCATCACTCATCACTCATTACTCATTACTTTTATGCCTCTCGAACTCATTTACTATGGACATCCTGTGCTAAGAAGCAAAGGGCGTCGCATCGAAAAAATCACCCCTGAAATTGAACGCCTCGCTAAGCAAATGCTGGAGACGTTGTATGAGTATGATGGTTGTGGCCTCGCCGCACAGCAAGTCGGATCATCGCTACAATTAGCCGTGATTGATGTTGTTGAAGGAAACAAAGGTCGTCTCAGTAAAGCTTGGATGAATGGCAAACGAGTCGATGAAAAATTTTTAATGCCGCTTGTTTTGATCAATCCAGAAATTATTCCTATTGGGAATCAAACTTCTTACGATTTCGAAGCCTGCTTCAGCCTTCCTGAGATTTGTGCAAAAGTAAAACGCCCCGCTCGCATTAAACTGCGCTACCAATCACTCGAAGGAGAAAAAATCGAACTTGAAGCCGAAGGCCTTCTCGCCCGTGCAGCGATGCATGAAGTTGATCATCTCAACGGCATCCTCTTCATCGATCATCTTCCTCCTCACGAGTTGCAAAAATTCCAACCGATTTTGCATCAGTTGATGCAAGAACAGAAAAGATTTCGATCGCCGTAAACATTGTCAATGCGTGCTACGCTTGGCCAGAACTTGTGCTGACGGAGCCACGGAGCAGGATAAGCAGCTTGCTCACGGGAGTAGCCACGATCCCATGTTGCAGCCGTCACTGCGTGGGCGGTGTGAGGGGCACGCTTCAACGGATTATCAATGCGATCGAGCCGACCTTCTTCGATAGCGAGCAATTCAGCATGAATCGCAATCATCGCATCACAAAAACGATCGAGCTCTTCTTTTGATTCGCTCTCCGTTGGCTCAACCATCAAGGTTCCAGGAACGGGCCAGCTCATCGTCGGCGCATGAAATCCGTAATCCATGAGGCGTTTTGCGATATCTTCGACCTCAATGCTTGCACGCTGCTTCCACTCGCGCATGTCGAGGATACATTCGTGAGCCACACGTCCTTGCTCTCCGCGATAAAGGACGGGATAATAATTTTCGAGACGTTTTGCAATGTAGTTGGCATTCAAAATCGCAATCTGTGTTGCCATTTTCAATCCATCTGCTCCCATCATGCGAATATACATCCAGCTGATAATGCAGATGCTGGCACTTCCCCATGGAGCTGCACTAATGACGATTGGGGTCAGGCATCGATTTTCAATAAAATGATCTGTAATGACGATTGGGGTCAGGCATCGATTTTCAATAAAATGATCTGTAGACTGAGATGTCATCATTTTGTTGAAAATTGATGCCTGACCCCAATCTAAATGACCCGGCAAGTAAGGTGCCAAGTGCTTCGCCACGCCAATCGGTCCAACGCCAGGTCCGCCACCACCATGAGGAATACAAAAAGTCTTGTGCAAGTTGAGATGACACACATCGGCGCCAAGATCACCTGGAGAGCAGAGTCCCACCTGTGCATTCATGTTGGCTCCATCCATGTAGACTTGCCCTCCTGCTTCATGCACTAGCGTACAAAGTTCCTTGATTGAAGATTCAAAAACGCCATGCGTCGAGGGATAAGTCACCATTAAGGCTGCAAGGCGATTGCGATGGAGTGCAATTTTTTCTTTAAAATCAGCGAGATCAATATTTCCTTCATCATCACAAGCTACACCAACAATTTCCATGCCAGCCATCGCCGCACTAGCAGGATTGGTCCCGTGAGCTGAAACTGGAATGAGACAGACATTGCGATCTGCTTGGCCACGACTGCGGTGATAAGCGCGAATGACGAGAAGGCCGGCGTATTCGCCTTGTGAGCCAGCATTGGGCTGCAAGGAAACGGCATGAAATCCTGTAATCTCAGCCAACCAGCGCTCCAATTGTTGAAAAATTTCTTGATATCCTTGCGCTTGATCGATTGGCACAAAAGGATGCAAGTTTGAAAGGTGTTCCCATGTGACTGGAAGCATCTCTGCGGTTGCATTGAGCTTCATCGTGCAAGAGCCAAGAGGAATCATCGAGGTCGTAAGCGACAAATCTTTTGCCTCCAATCGCCGCAGATAGCGGAGCATTTCGGTTTCCGTGTGATAACTATTAAAAACAGGATGTGTTAAAAACTTCGTCGTGCGACGCAATTTTTCAGGAAGCTGCCAATGCAATGGATGAGCTGCATGTTGAGTATTGGTCGCTCCAAAAATTTTTAACAAAGGATCTAGTGAGAGAGTTGTTTCATCCAACGTGATGGTGACAGCTTCATCTCCTTTTAAGAAACGAAGATTTATTTTGTGCTGATGAGCTCGCTCTTTGAGTAGAACGGCTTGCTCGGGCGTAAGCTGAATTTTGATCGTATCAAAAAAAGGTCTCGCAATAACATGCCATCCAACGCGAGCCAGTGAAGAAGCCAATTGCAAGGCCTTGAGATGAATGTGATGCGCAATATTAATCAAACCTTCAGGACCATGGTAGACCGCATACATCGAGGCCATCACAGCTAAGAGGACTTGAGCCGTACAAATATTGCTCGTCGCTTTTTCTCGACGGATGTGCTGCTCTCGTGTTTGCAAGGTAAGACGCAATCCAGGATTTCCCTCGGCATCGCGAGAGACACCAACGAGGCGTCCCGGCAGTCGTCGTTTGAAGGCATCTTTCACCGCCATAAAAGCGGCATGAGGACCACCATATCCGAGAGAAATTCCAAAACGTTGTGTCGATCCAATGGCAACATCAGCTCCCATTTCTCCCGGAGGCTTGAGCAACGTCATAGCCAGCGGATCACAAGCCACAACGGCCAATCCACCTGCAGCATGTGTCCGTTCTATAAAGGAACTTGGATCAATAATTGTTCCATCTGTTGCAGGATACTGTACGAGCGCACCGCAGAGAGATCCTGGCTCTGAAGGAAGGTCATTGATGTTCCCAACGAGGAGCTTGATTCCAAGCGGCTCTGAGCGTGTCTTGAGAAGCGCTATTGTTTGAGGATGACAATGACTATCGGCAAAAAAGAAAGGAATTTTTTTTAAGTCATAACAGAGCGTCATCGCTTCTGCTGCTGCTGTAGCCTCATCGAGCATCGAGGCATTGGCAACATCGAGGCCTGTCAAGTCAGTCACCATCGTCTGAAAATTGAGGAGCGCCTCCAAACGTCCTTGAGAAATTTCCGCTTGATAGGGTGTGTAGGCCGTATACCAACCGGGATTTTCTAAAATATTTCGTCGAATCACCGCGGGCAGATGCGTTCCATGATAACCCATTCCAAGGTAAGTTGGACAAAGTTGATTGCGCGAAGCAAGCTCACTTAGCTCTTTCAGAGCCTCTTCCTCACTTGCCGCCGGAGGAAGTGTTAAAGAACGTTTCAAGCGCAAAGAAGCAGGGACCGTCTGCTCGATAAGTTCTTCCAACGTGCCACATCCAAGTGTCACCAACATTGAGGTCATTGATTTTTGATTCAACCCCAAATGACGTCGAGAAAAACGTCCCAATTGAAATACAGATGACTCGGAAAAAGAGGCTGCAGTACTACTCATGATAACTTTTTTAGGATGAAATTTGTGTTTGATAACCTTCCGGAGTCAGTAAATGCTCCACCTCACTTGGTGTGCTCAACTTCATTTTAAATATCCATCCTTCTCCGAAAGCGTCGGTATTGAGGAGTGCAGGGTTGCTGGTTAAATTTTCATTGACCTCAGTCACCGTTCCGGAAACAGGGGCATAAATATCGCTAGCTGCTTTCACCGACTCTACAACCGCTGCTGGAGCCGAAGCAGCGAGAACTGCCCCAACTTTAGGGAGCTCCACATAAACAATATCCGTTAATTCTGCTTGAGCATGATCGGTAATACCAACCGTGACAAGCGTACTGTCAGTAGGATCGCGGCGAATCCATTCGTGAGTTTTTGCGTAAAGTAAATCGCTGGGAATATTCATCGCGTGACTCTAACCGATTGCTGCAGTAAAGTGAATCTCAAAACACTCTTGTCCAAAATAAAATCAAAACGTAGCTACCAACGTCATTTTATTTCTTCGAAATAAAATGCCATTGGTAGTGTTTAAGAGTTTAAGAGTTGAAAAGTTTAAGAGTTTGACAGAACTTCTACTCAACTCTCATTCTTGAAAGTACCAAGCAAAGCAGGACAGCAATTGTTTGAATGAATTTTTGAATATTCCTTTCAGTCGTGAACCGTCTCATTCGACCGATGGGACTTTCACCCATGTGGATCTTGGCTTCGACGATACACAGACATGCTCTATGAAAAAAAAGAAAATCATTGTGTTGGGTTTCATGGGAGGTTGCCCGATTGCAGGTGTGATCTGGCAGCATATCCATTACATCGTCGGATTACAGCGACTCGGTCATGAGGTTTACTACGTTGAAGACACTTCGCGTTTTCCTTACAACCCTTCCAACTTTGACATCTCCGATGACTACAGCTATGCAGTGCAAACGTTGACAACACTCGCCAAGGAGCATGACTTTGAAGGCCGCTGGGCCTACTGCGCACGGTATCGCGAAACTTTTGAAATAGCAGGAATGAAACATGGAGAGCTCTTGCAACTCTATCGTGACTCCGATGCGGCGCTCAATATTTGTGGTTCTCACAATCTTAATGAGGATCTCGCTCTCATTCCCAACTTGATCTACGTCGAGAGCGATCCGGGCGTGGAGCAGATCAAAGTGGACCAACAAAATAAGACCACCATCTCTTTTCTCAAACACCATCGCCATCTTTTTACTTTTGGAGAAAATATTGGAACGCCTGATTTTCCAGTACCAACACATGGTCTCACCTGGCTTCCAACGCGACAACCTGTTGTCACTGACCTTTGGTCTTCTCGTACGAAGGCATCTTCATCAGAGCCTGCCGCTCTTTTTACTTCAATCTGCAACTGGTCCACGAGTGGCAAAAAAGATATCGTCTGGCGAGACTCCAACTACCTTTGGAGCAAGTCGCTCGAGTTTTTGAAATTTGTAGAGGCTCCCAAAAAATCAGGTGAGATATTTGAACTCGCAACCGATATCAAAGATCCCACCGAACAACAGCTTTTTGAAAAAAACAACTGGCGCCTCATCTTGCCTCATGACTTGAGCACTCATTGGAATCACTATCGTGATTACATCTACCATTCCAAAGGAGAATTCACCTGCGCCAAAGATCAATATGTTCGCCTACATACTGGTTGGTTCAGCGACCGAAGCGCCTGTTATTTAGCGGCAGGCCGACCAGTCATCACACAAGAGACAGGCTTTAGTAAATTCTACGGAGAAAGCGAAGGCCTCATCGGTTTTTCTACCATGGAAGAAATTGTTGAAGCCGTTCATTCGATTCGCGCTGATTACAAAAAACATTCCTGCGCCGCCCTGGAAATTGCTCGAGAATTTTTTGAAGCAGAAAAAGTTCTCAAGTCGTTGCTTGAGAGAGCAGGTGTTTGAAAATGATGCTTGCCGAGTCTTACTTTTTTTAATAGAGCTAGTCTATGACACAAGCGGTAGCCAATATCCTTAATCAAGTAGAGCGTTTATCAACCGAAGAGCGCCTTGAATTGCATTGCTGTATCATCGAACAGCTCCCCGCTACAAATGATCTAACAGACAATGATTTTGCTGCGCTCGCTGCAGCTTCATTTAAAGCTCTTGATGACGAAGAACAGGTTTATGCCTAAACGTGGAGAGCTTTGGCTTGTTGATTTTGGTATCGCTCAAAAAATTCGTCCTGCACTTATTATTAGCATCCCCTATGCCGATAGTGACAGAGCTCTCATTGGAGTCATTCCACATACAACAGCGCTCCGTGGATCACGGTTTGAAGTAGCCATACCACATAAACAACTTTCACAAAAAGGAGCTTTTTTAGTGCAAGGTATTCTCACAATACCTCCTAAATATTTTTTGCGCCGACTAGGAGTATTGACTAACGATCAGCTACAGCTCATCGAAAAGTCACTCCTCACTTTTTTAGGAATCACTCAAACTTTTTAGTTAGATTCTTTTTTTTGTGTTCTTTGTGTTGCATTTCTTATGCCTTGCCTACAGCCTACAGCCTACAGTCTACAGCCCACTTACACCAACCTCCAACCTATCTTCCTCGGCTGTGGCTTCGCCGCGAAGTATCCCATGGGCGGAGGCAATTTTTCGGTACCGCTCCAATATTTACTTGGCCTGCAGCGCTTGAAAAAACAAGGCTTCCGCGGCATCTGGCTTGAGGTTCTTCCCGAAAGTGGCGACCCTGCGCTTGATGCCAGCCGCATCAGAATTTTTGAGCGTCGAATGAGGCACTATGGACTTGAATATTGCCTCTTACTCGAACCTCAACTCCTCCAACAAAAAAAACCGGAAGAGCACGATCTCGAGCAGATGAGATCCTTTGGCATGAGCGTTCATGAACTTCGCGTATTGGCTCCTCATGGGACGCTTCTCAATCTTAGCTATTCGATTAAACCTCCTCTGCTCACTCTTTTTGAAAAAAAACTTCTCTGCAGCCTTGACCCCTCGGAGGTTATGTTTTGGATGCATCAAATGGAAATGGGGCAATCGTACCATGATGAGTTTTGGTCGGTTGGTCTCTGCATGGATCAGATCGATGCGCGTCTACCGAAATCGCCGGTGACTTGGAAATCTTTTTTTTCCCTTGTTGATACCGAATTTTTAAAGGCACAACCAGAGCCAATTTTTATCACGCGCCCTCGCTTCACGACCATCGGTCAATGGTATTGGGATGGTGCCATCGAAATCGATGGTACTTACC
>Ga0233425_10008991_pt1 | contig 12922 bp, 9 predicted proteins | sample Watercolumn_Towu_2_FD_181712 | JGI IMG/M metagenome (GOLD analysis project Ga0233425, IMG submission 181712) | Freshwater microbial communities from Lake Towuti, South Sulawesi, Indonesia - Watercolumn_Towuti2014_140_MG | ecosystem: Environmental > Aquatic > Freshwater > Lake | place: Indonesia...
CCTCCGGGTGGCTGACGACCACGGTCTGGCCGTCGATCGTCGCGTCGGCGGGGTACCATTTGCCGTCGGCCCCGCGGATCGCGATCCACTTAACCTTGGCGTCGCTGGGCGCGACGGGCGCCAGACCGCGCTTCTCGCCGACCATCAGCCCGCCGCCAACGTGCTCGAACGTGAGCCGCGCCTTGTTGCCCTCGACGGCCATCGACTTGTACAGCGGGCCGCTGTAGACCACGTCTTGCTTGTAGTCCTTGGCCAGCGCCCAAAGCGCCAGGCGCTTGCCGACATCCTGCTTGTTGCGCGGGTGGATGTCGGTGGCTTCACCGATGTCGATGGTGCAGGCCATGCCCGTGTTGGGGATGCTCATGGCCTTGGTCTGCGCCTCGCGGATGCGCGCCCAGCCGTCGCCGCCCTCGGGCTTGTTGACGTCCGAGCGCTGGAAGTTGGCCAACTGCACCCAGTAGAACGGGAAGTCGCCCTGGCCCCAGAGCTGACGCCAGCCACCGACCAGCGCGCGGGTCTTGTGCAGGTAGCTGAGGCCCTCGCCGCCGTTGGACTCGCCCTGGTACCAGATCGCCCCCTTGATCGCATACGGGATCAGCGGGTGGATGCGGCTGTTGTAGAGCCGGGTCGGCTGCTGCACGTCGTTGGCCGAGAGCGGTTCCTCGGGCATCGCCGGCACCGGCTTGCCCGCCGCCAGCGCGGCCTCGGCCTCGGGCAGCCACTTCTTCATCTTGGCCAGGAACTCGGCGTACTTCTTGCCGCCGGCCTCGCTGGTCGTGTTCCACTCGTCGACCCGGCGGGCAAGGTCCTTGAGCTCGGCCACCGAGCGGAAGCCCTCTGGCGCGGTCCACGTCTCGATGCACGTGCCGCCCCAGTTCGAGCCGATCAGGCCGACGGGGATGTCCAGCTTGCGCACCAGCTCGCGCGCGAAGAAGTAGCCCACGGCGGTGAACCCGCCCACCGAGCCGGGGTTGGCCACCGACCAGTTGCCCTCCAGATCGTCGCGCACCCGGCCGGCGTGGTTGCTGGTGACCTTGATGTGGCGGATGATCGGGTACCTGGCGGCGTCGGCGAACTCCTTGTCGCGGTCCAGACAGCCGCCCACGGTCCACTCCATGTTGGACTGACCGGAGCACACCCAGACCTCGCCGACGAGGATGTCGCTGAGCTTGATCGTGTTGGCGCCGGCGACGACCAGCTCGCGCCCGGTCTTGCTGGCGGTCAGCGGGTCGAGCTTGACCCGCCACCTGCCGTCGGCGTCGGCGGTGGCGGTCTTGGTCTGACCGGCAAACGTGACGGTGACCTGCTCGCCCGGCGCGGCCCAGCCCCAGACCGGTGCTGGAAGGCCCTGCTGCAACACGGCCGCGTTGCCGAACAGGCGCGGTAGGCGGACCTCGGCGCGCGCCGCGGTCCACGAAAAGGCCAGGGCCAACGCCACCAGCGGCACGGCCCGACGGATGCGATGCGTCATGACGGACTCCTTGGACGGGGTATTCAACGACTGCCGGCGGGTTCCTGCGTGCTGCCCAAGGCCTCCAGCTTCGTCAGCCAGGCGGCGAAGTGGGGGCACGCGGCGCGCATGCGCTCAATCCCGATCTTCTCGGCCACAACCGGCCCTTGGCCAGCCTTGCGGTAGCGAGGCAGCTCGGCGAGGATACGCTTCGACGGCGTGGTGTCCGGGCCGTCGTCGATCAACTCGGGGCTGCTGACCGCGGCGACCAGGGAGCACAGGCGAACGATGCCGGCGGCGTCCGCGTCCTCGATGTGGTACCAGTCGAACTGCTGTGGGTCCACGAGCAGGAGCGCCTCGAACTCGTGGAGTTGGATGTGCGGGATGAACCGACGGCCGCCGACGTGGCGCGCGAAGGCCGCCTCGATCCGCTCGACTCGCCGGTAGCAGTCTGGTCGTTCGTCCCGTTGCCCGACCGGTTCCCGCGATGCACTCGCCAGCGGCCCCATGAGCCTGCGGTGCACCTTCCGCGGCAAGCCCTGAACCGGCGGGAGATCGTCTCGCTGACCGGGGAAGTCCGTGGGTAACGCGTACAGATCGAACATCGTCGTGAACCGGGCGTCGTCGCCAGCGTCCTCCTTCATCCAGTTGAGGAGGTCCTTGCGCACTTGCTCGTATGCGCCCTGGCGGCGGAATCCGCCGCGGTAGACCGTCGGCCGGGTGCGAGACACCTCCACCGCGCGGGCGGCCGCGACCACGTCGAACGCGGCCAGATGGGGCGCCAGCACGAGGCGCACGAACTGCTCCTCGGTCTGACCTTCGACCAGACAGTTCAGGCGGACCATCGCGCCGGTCTCCCCCCGAGCACGTTCTTGTCCCAGAGTTCCGACAAGGTGTAGTCCGCGAGCCAGTCGGCAAGCGCCTGCCCGGAGAGCCGGCGCAGGGCCGTGTTGCGCCAGGTCCGGTCCGCTACCAGCACCTGTTCAGGCGCGAAGTGGTCGAGCAGGGCTGGGGATTGTGTGGCACAGAGCAACTGCACGGGCAGATCCTGGAGCAGCCCGCCCACCACGTCGAGGGCGTAGGGGTGCAGGCCCAACTCGGGCTCGTCAACCAAGAGCAGGTTGGGCAGGTCGGGTGCCGGCTGGAGCAGCAGCGTGACCAAACCCATGATGCGGAGCGTGCCGTCGGAGCCCTGGTCTGCGGCGTACACCGCGTCGCTGCCACGTTCGCGCCAGCGCAGGCCCAGCGTGCCGTTGCGCAGCCCGAACTCGAAATCGGCGAAGAACGGCAGGACCAAACGGAGCAGTTCCACGATGCGCTGGTAGTACCGGGGTTGGTCTTCGTACAGCCGCAGCAGCACCGGTGCGAGGTTGGCGAGGTTCTGGCGCAAGTAGTGGTTGTCGCCGACGCGGGCCTGCTTGCGCAGTCCGGCGGACTCCGAGGTGTCGTGGAAGTGGTAGACCTTGCACCGCTGCAGCAGGCCAACGATGAGCCGGGCTGTCGGGTCGCCCCGTTCCGCCTCCGCGACGATGCGTGCTTCGCGCTGACCGGCCTCCAACTCGCGCCAAGCGGGCCTCGCCGGGGCCTCCCGAGGTGTGTAGCGATAGCGCTCATCGGTGAAGACCAGCGTGTCACCGGCAGCCGCGGCCAGCCGGAACTCGTAGTCGTTGACTCCGCGGTCGGTCTCGAACGTCAGGCCGGCGGCGATGCACTGCGTGGTATGCGAGCCCTCGTGGAGCAGAACCTCGGCGAAACCGTGACGCGCGATGTACTCCTGGAGTTGCCCAGGGCTCGTGGTCATCCAACTGAGCATCTCGAAGAACGAGATCAGGTTGGATTTGCCGGCCCCGTTGGCGCCGATCAGCACGTTGGTGCCGCCGAGGGCCAGATCCACCTCGGCGCCGTAGCTCTTCCAGCCGCGTAGCCGCAACCTGCTCAGCGTGACCATCGACCTGTTCCTCGGACAGCGGACGCTGGCCCCTATTGTAGTGGCTCGGCTGACGCCGACCAGCAGAATCGGTCTTGGCGCCACCGGGCCATGCGGCGCCTGGAGTAGAATCGGCCGCAGGAGCCCTCGCTGTGAGCAGCCCGCCAACCAGAACGGCCTCTCCGCGCCTGCGCGGCCTGGCTGCTGCCGGCGCCAGCGTCGCCTTGCTCACCGTCGTCCTCGCGGCGGTCGAGAGCGCCCACCACGTGGCCAACCTGAGCATGCTCTACCTGCTCGTGGTGATCGCCATCGCGGTGCGCCACGGCCGGGGGGCGGCGGTGGCGGCGGCGGTGCTGGCCTTCCTGGCGTGCGATTGGTTCTTCGTCGCGCCGCGCTTCCGGTTCACGGTCAGCGATCCCGCCGAGTGGGTGGCGCTGCTGGTGTTCCTGGTCACCGCGACCGTGGTCGGACAGCTCACGGCGCTCCTGCGCGCGCGAGCGGACGAGGCGCGCCAACGCGAGCGCGAGGCGGCCGCACTGGCCGAGGCGAGCTGGTCGGTCGCATCGCAGTTCGAGCGCGACGCGGCGCTGGCCGTGGTGCTGCAGCGGGCCTGTGAGCTGAGCGGCGCCGTGGGCGCGGCGGTCGTCGCCTGGGACGCCGCGGGGCCGACCGTCGTCGCCCACACCGGGGCGCAGGCCGGCCTCGCGGACTGGCTCCCACGGCGTCCGGACGAAGCCGTGCCGGCTGGCGCTGGTCTGCTCGTGGTGGCTCTAGGCGCGGAGGAGCACGTGGGTGCGCTGGTGCTGCGCATGCCGGCCGGCCGCCCGCTGGAGGCCGCCGCACGCCGCGCCGTGGACTCCCTCGCCCACCACGCGGGCGTGGTGCTCCAGCGGGACCGCCTCATGCAGGTCGAGGCGCGGACCCGCGCGCTGCACGAGGCCGACCGGCTCAAGACCGCCCTGCTGTCGATGGTCTCGCACGATTTCCGCAGCCCGCTGGCCTCGATCAAAGCGAGTGCCGGTAGTCTCCTGCCCGGCAGCCAGCCGCTCGACCCGGCGACCCAGACGGAGTTGGTCCAGGGCATCACCGCCAGCGTGGACCGACTCAACCGCATGGTCGAGAACGTGCTCGCGCTGTCCCGTCTCGAAGCGGGCGCCTGGCGGCCGCAGATCGAGCCGACGCCCGTCGACGAGGTGGTCGGCCTGGCGCTCGAGCCGTTCGGGCCGGCGGACAACTCGCGAGTCCGGGTCGATCTCGAGCCGGGACTGGGCGAAGTGTGGGTGGACACCGTGCAGGTCGCGGAGGTGCTGACCAATCTCGTGGCGAACGCTCTGCGCTACTCCTCGCCGCGCACGAGTGTGGAGTTGCGCGCCCGCCGTGGGCACGGCTGTGACGTGTTCGAGGTGGCCGACCGCGGTCTGGGCTTGCCCCCCGGCCCGGTCGACCAGGTGTTTGCCCCGTTCTGGCGCGGGCCCGGCCTGGGCGAGAGCGCCCGGCCCGGGGTGGGCCTCGGCCTGGCGGTCTGCCGCGGGCTGGTGGAAGCCCACGGCGGCACGATCAGCGCCCGGCGCCGCCAGGGCGGAGGCACGGTGATGCGCGTGGAGTTGCCCAGGAGTCGACGCGATGAAGGTCTTGGTGGTGGATGACGAGCCGCCGATCCGCCGGGCGGTGCGAGTCGGTCTCGAGCGGCACGGCTACCAGGTGGTCGAGGCGTTCGACGGCGAGAACGCCCTCGATGTGTTCGCCGAACACTCGCCCCAGGTGGTCATCCTCGACTTGGCCATGCCCCGCCGCGACGGGCTGAGCGTGTGCCGGGAACTACGCGCGTGGAGCCAGGTGCCGATCCTCGTGCTCTCGGTGCGCGACGACGACCGCAACAAGATCGCCGCGCTCGATCTGGGCGCCGACGACTACCTCACCAAGCCGTTCAGCCTCGACGAACTGCTCGCCCGCATGCGGGCCGTCCTGCGCCGGGCCGAGGCCGGTCAGGCGACCGAGCCGGAGCCGTTGGCCCTCGGCGACGTGACCATCGACTTCGCGCGGCGCAGCGTGACCCGCGCCGGCGCGCCGCTGCACCTGACGCCCCTCGAGTTCGAGATCCTGCGCTGCCTGGCGCTCAACGCCGAGCGCGTGCTCACGCACCGCCAGTTGCTGAGCCGCGTCTGGGGCGACGAGTACGCCGAAGACGCCCACACGCTCCGTGTGCACGTCTCGAACCTGCGCGCCAAGATCGAGCCCGAACCCGCGCGCCCGCGCTACCTGCGCACCGAGCCGCGCGTCGGCTATCGGCTGCGCCTGGAGCGCGAGTAGGTCCGCCCTTCGCCTTGACACTTTCTTGATGTTTCGGCGCATGGCCTTGACGTTCTCTTGATGCCGCTGCCCGCACACTGTCCCTCGACCAGGTGGGGGACCTGGCGGGACGGTACCACGATGGATAGCCTCGGGCGCGAGCGCACCACGGTCCTGCGCCAAACGGCCGCGCCGGTCGCGCTGCCGCGCTGGCGACGGCGGCTGATCGGCGAGGTGCTGGCCAGCGAGGAGGCGCCGCACCAGACGATCGGCAAGCTCATCGGGCTGGCGGTCTTCTCGTCCGACGCCCTCTCCTCCACGGCATACGCTACGCAAGAGATCCTCGTTATCCTGGCCGCGGTGGGCGCGAGCGCCTTCGCGTATGCCGTGCCGATCGCGGCGGCGATCGCCGTCTTGCTGCTGATCGTCACCGTCTCCTACGAGCAGACCATCCACGCCTATCCCGGTGGTGGCGGCGCCTACATCGTCGCGCGCGACAATCTCGGCGAGGTGGCGGCCCAGACCGCCGGCGCGGCCCTCCTGACCGACTACGTGCTGACGGTGGCCGTGTCGATCTCGTCAGGCGTGGCGCAGATCGTCTCCGCGTACCCCGTGCTCTTCCCGCACCGCGTCGCCATCGCCGTCGTGATCGTCGCGCTCATGACCATCGTCAACCTGCGCGGCGTCAAGGAATCCGGCAGCATCTTCGCCCTACCGACCTACTTCTTCGTGGTCATGATGTATGCGACGGTGGGCACCGCTCTGCTGAAGTACCTCGGCGGGCACCTGCCCACTGTCGAGCAGCTCGGGATGCACGCCGAGATGCTGCGGCCGGCGCACGTGCTGACGGCGGTCACGCCGTTCCTGCTGCTGCACGCCTTCGCCAGCGGCACGTCGGCGCTGACCGGTGTCGAGGCCATCTCCAACGGCATCACAGCCTTCCGCGAGCCCCGCAGTCGCAACGCGGGCATCGTGCTGGTCTGGATGTCCACCATTCTGGGCACGCTCTTCCTGGGCATCAGCTTCCTGGCGGTCAAGGTCCACGCCGTGCCCTCCGAGCAGGTGACCGTCATCTCGCAACTGGCCGAAACCGCCTACGGTGGGCGTGGCACCCCGTACTACCTGGCGATCTGGGCGACGACGGTCATTCTGTTCATGGGCGCCAACACCGCCTACGCCGACTTCCCGCGCCTGGCCGCGCTGCACGCCGGCGACGGCTTCCTGCCGCGCCAGATGACGCTCAAGGGCAGCCGGCTGGTCTTCTCCTGGGGCATCGTCATCCTGGCGGTCGTCGCGTGCCTGCTGATCGTCGCGTTCCGGGCCAGCGTGACCCGGCTCATCCCGCTGTATGCGATCGGCGTGTTCCTCTCATTCACGCTCTCGCAGGCCGGCATGGCGCGGCGCTGGTACCGATGCGGGCAGCTCGGGCCGGACGAGGAAATCACCGATCCCGGTTCGGTCTTGCGCCACGACCGGCGCTGGCGGCCCAAGCTCCTGATCAACGGCGTGGGCTCGGTGGCCACGGCCATCGTCATGGTCACGTTCGCAGTCACGAAGTTCCGCGACGGCGCCTGGGTCGTGCTGCTGCTCGTGCCGCTGCTGCTCAAGGGCTTCTTCGCCATCCACCACCACTACCGCGACATGCGCCGGCAGTTGTCGCTCGCCGGCTACCACACGCCGCCGCGGCTGACGCGCAACCGCGTCGTGGTCATGGTTTCGGGCGTCCACCGCGGCAGCCTCGCCGCGCTGCACTACGCCCGGTTGCTCTCGCACGACGTCACCGCCGTGCACGTGTCCTTCGACCCGGCCGAGGAGCAGGCGCTGCGCGACCGCTGGGATATTCACGGCGAGGGCGTGCGCCTCGTCATCCTGCGCTCGCCCTATCGCGCCTTGCTCCAGCCGCTGGTGCACTACGTCGAGGGCCTCGCGGCACAGTCGCTGCCCAACGAGACCGTCACCGTGATCGTGCCGCAGTTCGTGCCCAAGCGCTGGTGGCACAACTTCCTGCACATGCAGACCGCGACCTGGCTGCGCCTCGCGCTGCTCAGTCGGCCGGGGGTGCTGATCACCGACGTGCCCTACCAACTGCAGTGATCGTGGGCAGGCAGGGAGGACTCGTCGCGCCCGGAGCCAATCCGGCGCCCAGAGGTGTAGCGATGAAACCGATCGCACTGCAACTGTACTCGGTTCGGGAGGCGATGGCGGGCGACTTCGCCGGGGTGCTCAAGCAGGTGGCCGACATCGGCTACGTCGGCGTCGAGTTCGCCGGGCTCCATGGCAAGGCGCCGGCCGAAGTGAAGAAGATGGTCGACGACCTCGGGTTCGTGGTGTGCAGCGCGCACATGGCGCTGCCGACCGCCGACAACGCGGCCCAGCTCATCGACGAGTGCTCGACGCTGGGCATCACCAAGCTGGTCTCGGGCTTCGGGCCCGACCAGTTCAAGACCGGCGACGACGTCAAGGCCAGCGCCGCGAAGTTCCAGGCCGCGGCGGAGTTGCTCAAGCCGGCGGGGATCACGTTCGGCATCCACAACCACTGGTGGGAGTTCAAGGAAGTCGACGGCCGCATGGTCGAGGACACCGTGCTCGACCTGGCGCCCGACGCGTTCGCCGAGTTGGATGTCTACTGGGCCGAGGTCGGCTGCGGCGACGCCGCCGGCTCCGTGGCGCGGCTGGCGGCGCGCTGTCCGCTGCTGCACATCAAGGACGGCAACATCGAGCCCACCCACCCGATGACCGCCGTCGGCGCGGGCAAGCTCGACATGCCCAAGATCATCGCCGCCGCCGATCCCAACGTCACCGAGTGGCTGATCGTCGAACTCGACTCCTGCGCCACCGACATGCTCGCGGCGGTGACCGAGAGCTACCGCTACCTGGTCGGCAACGGCCTGGCGCGCGGCAACCAGTAGCATAGTCCGGGGCCCGCCGCAGTGATGCGGCGGGCCCGGGTTGGCGGAGTTCTCCTGATCCCCAACGGTGGGCCGAGGCGCTGAAGCTCACGTGCTCGTGCCGGCGACCGTACGCGCCGACCGGAGCCGATCATGCTGTCCTGTCCTGCCGAGGCGCCGCTCGAGTTGCTCGCCTGGCAACTGCCGCCGGCGCTGCGCACGTTGCGCGAGGCGGCGTTGGCCGCGCACGGCGCGCCGTGGCTGCCCGTGCCCGAGTTGACGCTGGCGGAGGCGGAGGCGTGGGCGGCGCACACGCCGGACGAGCCCTGGCTGGTGTGGCGGGGGCGACGGTGCGCGGCGCGGCTCGCGGCGCTGCCCGTGGCGTTCGACGCCGGCGAGCTGCTGGTGGGCAAGCCGGCGTTCCGCGCGCCGGCGCCGGGCGAGTTGGACGCCGCGCAGGCCACACTGGCCACCATGCCGCCGTTCCCCGGTGGTGACGCGGGCCATTTCCATCCCGACTGGGAGACGCTCTTCGCGCAGGGCATCGGCGGCCTGTTGGCGCGGGCCGAGGCGGGCGAGCCGACGCCGTTCGCGCGGGCGTGCGCCCTGGTGTTGCGCGCGCTGGGCGCGTTCTGCGAGCGCGTGGGCGCGAGCTGTCCCGACCCGGCGCTCGGCGCGGTGTGCGCGCGGGTGGCCTGGGCAGCGCCCACCTCGGTGCACGAGGCGCTGCAGCTCATGCTGCTGGTGACCGTCGCACTGACCTATGCCGAGGACCACTACCTGACCTCGCCGGGCCGGCTGGATCGCACGCTGGCGCGGCTGTACGCCGCCGACCTGGCCGCCGGTCGCCTGACCCGCGAGGGCGCGCTGGAGCTGCTGGCCTGCCTGTACATCCAAGCCAACCGCATCACAGCGCCGAGCCTGGCGATCGCCGTGGTGGTGGGCGGGCGGGACGCCGACGGGCGCGATACCACCAACGAGTTGAGCTATCTGGCGCTCGCCGCGCGCCTGGCCACGCGCCTGGCCTATCCGACGGTCGGCCTGGCCTGGCACGCCGACACGCCCGAGCCGCTGCTGGACTTCGCCACGCGCATGTTGGCGACGGGCATCGGCTGCCCCGCGTTCTTCGGCGACGATCTGATCGCCGCCGGCCTGGCCGACCACGGCGTGGCCGCCGCGGACCGGCACGAGTGGATCAACTCGACCTGCGTCGAGATCAAGGTCGCCGGCGCGAGCAACATGTGGGTCACCGCGCCGTACATCAACTGCGCCCAGGCGCTGCTCGACGCGCTCGGCGAGGAACCCTCGCCGACGGACTTCGACGACCTCCAGGAGCGCGTGCGGGCGAAGCTGTCCGCGCGCATCGCCGCGGCGGCGGCCGGCCTGGACCAGGTCTGGCAGGCGCGGACGGTGCACGGCGGCTTTCCGCTGGCGAGCTGCTTCACGCGCGACTGCCTGGCGCGCGGGCTGGACTTCGACCAGGGCGGCGCGCGCTATGGCTGGGTCGAGAACTCGTTTGTCGGGCTGGCCAATCTGGTCGACGGGCTGCACGCGCTGCGCGAGTTGGTCTTCGAGCGCGGCGAACTGACGCTGGCCGAGCTGCGCGCGGCGCTGGCCGCCGACTTCGCGGGCCAGGAGCGCCTGCGCCGGCGCCTGCTCGCGCGGCCCAAGTACGGCAACGACGACCCGGCGGTGGACGCCTTGGCGCGCGACTGGGCGGAGTTCCTGATCGCGACGACCGAGGCGCAGGTGATCGGCGGCCACCGTTACGTGCCGGGCTTCTTCTGTTGGATTCAGCACGAGCGGCTCGGCGCGCAGACCGGCGCCACGCCCGACGGCCGGCACGCGGGCGAGCCGCTGGCCGACGGCGCCGGCGCCGCCCAGGGCCGGGAGCGGCGCGGGCCGACCGCCGCCGTGCTCTCGACCACGAGTTGGCCCCACCGGGCGGTGCTCGGCGGGCTGGTGCACAACGTCAAGTTCAGCGCCCGGCTGCTTGCCCAGCCCCACGGCCGTCAGGCCCTGCGCGGCGTGGTCGAGACGTACCTGCGCCGTGGCGGGTTCGAGATCCAGGTCAACGTGGTTGACCGCGCCACCTTGCTCGCGGCGCGCGCCCAGCCGGAGCAGCACCGGGACCTGCTCGTGCGCGTGGCGGGCTACTCCGACTACTTCACCCGCCTGACCGACGCGATGCAGCGCGAGGTGATCGCACGCACCGAGCACGGGGAGTGAAGCGACGTGGCATCGGCGTCCCGCCGATGTGCTCGTCACCGCCGAGAGCCGTCTCCCACGACCACTTCCTCGGCGGGCCACGCCTCGACCTTGGCCAACGCCTCCCACATCGCCGCGTCGAGGGCCTGCCAGAGGCTACGGTCGGCCGGCCGGAAGTTGGCGACCGCGGCCCACACGAACCCGTGGTGGCTGCGCACGAGGATCGACGAGGTGCCGGGCAGGCTGCCGCCGTGCCACCAGTTGGCGTCCGCGCCGACCGGGCGGACCACCCAACCGTCGCCCTGGAACGCGCCAGGGGCCTGGGGCAGCGGCAGCAGCGGCGGGGCCAACAGCGCCGCGACGTCCAGCAGGTCCGGCGGCTGGGCCCGGCCGTCGTAGCGCAGAGCGCAGCGCACCAGGTCCACCGGCGAGGCCAGCCACCCGCCGTGGGCGTCCATCGCCTCGAGGTGGAAGCCGCCGTACGGGCTGGCCACCAGCCCCGGCTCGTCGGGGAAGACCGAGCGCACCAGAGCCGCGGCGGGCGGCATGGCGTACCAGCCCTCGCCCGGCGCTCGAGCGAGCCCGGCGGTGCGGCCCAGGCGCATGGCGCCCGCGCCGGCCGGGACGAGCACGGCCTCCCGCACGTAGTCCTCGTAGCGCCGCCCACTGACCCGCTCGATGATGCGCCCGAGCACGCAGTAGCCGAAGTTGGAGTAGGCCGTGCGCGTGCCGGGGTCGAACTGCAGCGGCTGACCGAACATGTGGCGCACGATGGCCTCGGCGCTGGCGGGCGCGGGCGTGCGCGTGGCGGCGGCGATCTCCGCCGGGCGGAACATGGGGTCGAAGCTGGCCGCGCTGTCCCATCCGCCGCTGTGGCGCAGGAGGTGGCGCACGGTGATCGCGCGCCAGCGCGCATCGGCCGGACCGCTCGGCGGCAGTCGATCGGCGAGGCGATCGCAGACCTTGTCGTCGAGGCGCAGCCGGCCCTGCGCGACCAGCTTGTGGATGGCGAGCGCGGTGATCGGTTTGCTGATGCTGGCGATGCGGAACAGCGTGGTGGGCCGGACCGCGCCGCGCCCGTCGGGCTCGGCCGGGCCGTAGCCGCGCGCGACCACCAACCGGCCCTCGCGCGCGACGGCCAGCGCGCCGCACGGGGCGCCCCAGTCGCGCAGCAACGTGCCGACCACCTGGTCGTAGGCGGCATTGGCCGGCGAGTCCGGTCCGCTGGCGGCCAGCGCGGGGAGCAGCAGCAAGCAGGTGGTCACGTCTGGATCTCGCGCCGGGTAAACCAGACCGTCGTGCCCGCGTCCGGCGCCGACCCGTGGCAGCGCAGGGCGTTGTCGAGCAGGTGGGTGCGGTGTTGGTACTCCTCCTCGGCGCGGTGCCGCTCGGTGATGTCGAGGCCCGTGCCGATGTGTGTCACGCCGCCCCGGCCGTCGGGCAGCGCGGTGTTGGACCAGGCGATGCGCCGATGCAAGCCCCGCGCGCAACACTGGCGCTGTCTCACGGCAGGCTGAAGTCGGCCGGCTGGCCCAACCGCTGCCTGGCGAGCCAGGCCAGGCCCGACGGGATGGTGGTGAAGTGCCGGCCGTCGAAGACGCGGATGCGGGCGGCCGCGGCGATGCGCTGGAACATGACCGTGTAGGGCAGCAGCGGGTCCTGCACCCGCTCGTTGGCCAGTTCGGGCGGGATGACCTCCAGGTCGGTCATGGTGGCGATCTGCGGCGCCGTGAGTGCCAGGTCCGCACGTCCGTTGGCGGCCGCCAGCACGTTGTAGCCGCGTAGCATCTGCTCGATGGGTACCGGCGCCCCGTGGCCGTCGTGCAGTCCGGCGTCGATCGTGACCGGCACGCCGCCGGCCTGGTCGAGGAAGAAGAGCGGTGAGCGGTCGTGGTACTGCTGGTCGGTCGCCAGCGTGCCGGGCGGGCCACCGCAGCTCAGCGCCAGCAGCCGGTCGTAGCCGAACGCCTTGCCGACGTTCCACCAGTACCAGGTGGCCAGGTCGGTCGGCGCGCCCATGGCGTGCACGCCGGCCCAGAGCCGTGGCGCCTTGGCCGCCAGCATCAGCGCCATGCCGCCGCCGCCCGAGTGCCCGATGACGTAGATGCGTGTCGCGTCGATGTGGGCGGTGCGCTGGGCGTAGGCCACGGCGTCGAGCAC
>Ga0233425_10008992_pt1 | contig 12919 bp, 11 predicted proteins | sample Watercolumn_Towu_2_FD_181712 | JGI IMG/M metagenome (GOLD analysis project Ga0233425, IMG submission 181712) | Freshwater microbial communities from Lake Towuti, South Sulawesi, Indonesia - Watercolumn_Towuti2014_140_MG | ecosystem: Environmental > Aquatic > Freshwater > Lake | place...
AGGGCATAATGGCCCTACTGGAATAGGGCGTATCACACCTCATCCACGCATACATCCGACACCGATGCCTGGCGTGTGGCCCCGGTGATCGTCGTTGTTCGGCCCGTTCGGGGATAGTCTCCTGGGTTAAATTGATCGTATTGCATTGCAGATCAACTGTTTAGGTTTGATTTCAGGTCTTGGATTTGGAGCACTCGAGTAGAATGTCTCGAGAGGGCTAGAGCGGGCTCATTCGTGGCTGGCACGCCGGATGCTTTAGGCATCCAGCATCGACGTTAGACTGAAACGAACACAGACGACAATTGCGATAGACGAAGCGAAGACAGCAAACGAAAAAAGAAAACTCAGACCCAGCCAACCCAGCCAACCGACGATGCAAACCCAACGATCAACCTCCCGCAGAGCGACCCGCCGCCTGGCTGGTTTCACGCTCGAGGAAGTGGTGATCTCGATGGGCATCGCGCTGGGCAGCATTTTGGCGGTGATGTCGGGCTACAAGGTTTCGATGTATCGGACCGAGTGGAGCCTGAACGCGACGGCGGCGCAGGCGCTGGCGACACAACGGCTGGAGCAGACGCGTGTGGCGCGGTGGGAGCCCAACGCCTCGAGTCCAGTGGATGAGTTGACGGCGGGGAATTTCCCGACCGTGATGCGGACGTTGGACGTGCCGGTGGTGGGGACGAACGTGCCGCAGGCGCAGTTGGTGACGACGATCACGACGGTGAGCAGCGACCCGCCGATGAAATGGGTGCAAGTCGATTGCGTCTGGTCGATCGGCCCGCGGGGACCGTTTACGAACACCGTGACGGCGCTGAGGAGCGCGGACCTATGAAAGCGGCCACCTGCCAGAATCGGGCCAGGATCGAGGGGCGAGGGCGCCGCGGCTACACGCTGACGAACCTGATGGTGTCGATGGCGATTTTTCTGACGGCGCTGACGGCGCTGATCACGACGCATTTGTTTGGGCTGCGGATGTTCGAGATCAACAAGATGAAACTGGGCGCGAGCCAGGAGATCCCGCACGTGGTGAACCCGGTGGCGGCGGACATGAAGGAGGCGCGGATGGTGCGGGTGGGCAGCGGGACGCTGAGCACGTTCACCGAGGCGGCCGCCAACAGTCTTCAGCAGGGCAACGCGGTGCAGATTTACAACTCGACGGACACGAACGCGTTTGTCCGGTATTATGTGGACAGCGCGGACGCCACGCTGAGGCGGCGGGCGGCGGACGGGAGTGTGACGGTGATCACGCCGTCGGTGACCAACAGCGTGGTGTTCACGGTCGAGGACATGGCGGGGCAGGTGCTGCCGAACCGCGCGGTGCGCAGCGTGGTGGGGATGAACTTGCAGTTTTCGGCGGTCGAGAACTCAGGGGACAAGGTGGGAGCGACGCGCTACGCGCAGGGCTTCCGCATCCAAGCCAAGTTCGCCGTCAAGAGCGGGAACTAGGCGGCGCGCCTCCACATGGAGGTGTTGCGGCGCCGCGACCGCGGCCAGGGCTCAACCCGGCTTGTTACCAGAGGCAGCGAGGTGACCGCGCCAGCGTTTGAGCTGGCGTTTGACTTCCGAGACTCCTGGCGCGCCCGCCAGCTTCCGTCTGGCCATGGCGCGCTGGAGGTCGAACACGCCGCGGGCATTGGCCGGCAGTCGAGGATCAATCGAGCGCAACTCAGCCGGGGTCAGTTGGTCCAGGGGCTTGTTGAGGCCCTCTGCCAGCGCGACCAACCTGCCGACCGTGTGGTGGGCCTCGCGGAAGGCGATGCCCTTGCGGACAAGGTCCTCGGCGAGGTCAGTGGCCAGCAGGCTCGGGTCGCCGGCGGCGCGGCGGCACGCGCCGGCATTGAAAGCGGTCTGGCGCAGCATGGCAGCCATCACACCCAGCGTCGAGCGCACGGTGTCCGCCGTGTCAAAGAGGCGTTCCTTGTCCTCCTGGAGGTCGCGGTTATAGGTCATCGGGAGTCCCTTGAGGAGAGTCAGCAGACCCACGAGGTTGCCGATCACCCGGCCGGTTTTGCCCCGGGTCAACTCGGCCACGTCAGGATTGCGCTTTTGTGGCATGAGGGATGAGCCTGTGGTGAAGGCGTCCCCGATGCGGATGAAATTGAACTCGGCGGTGGCCCAGAGGATGAGGTCCTCGGCCAGGCGCGACAGGTGGACGGCCAGCAAAGCGGCATGGCAGCAGAACTCGACGGGGGCGTCGCGATCGCTGACGGCATCCATCGAGTTCTGGGTCAACCGGGGCCGGCCACGCTCATCGACGAGCCCGAGCTCTTTGGCCACGAGGGCGCGATCGAGCCGCAGCGTCGAGCCCGCCAACGCGCCGCTGCCCAGCGGACAGACGTTCACGCGTTGGAGGCAGTCGCCGAAGCGGTCGGAGTCGCGTTCGAGCATTTCCAGGTAAGCCAACAGGTGGTGGGCGACAAAGACCGGCTGGGCGCGCTGCAGGTGGGTGTAGCCCGGGAAGATGACTCCAGCGTGCCGCTCGGCGAGGTCGAGCAGCGCCGTCTGCAATTCGCAAAGGCCGCCCCGGAGTGCGGTGATTTCATCGCGCAGCCAGAGCCGCAGATCGAGCGCCACCTGGTCGTTGCGCGAGCGTCCGGTATGGAGTTTGGCGCCGGCGGGCACGCGCCGGGTCAACTCGGCCTCGATGTTCATGTGCACGTCCTCGAGGGCCTCCTGCCAGGTGAAGCGGCCGGACTCGATCTCGAGGGCGATGGCGGTCAGGCCGCCGAGGATGGCCTTCAGTTCCGCGCGGCTCAGGACGCCGATGTGCCGGAGCATGCGGGCGTGAGCGATCGAACCCCGGATGTCCTGGCGCCAGAGCCGGCAATCGAACGAGACCGATTCCGTGAAGCGGGCGGTCTGCTCGGATGGTCCCGCCGCGAACCGCCCGCTACGGGAGACTGGAGTGTGCTTCTTCATGCGCGCTACCTGGGGGGAATCTGCCGCCGACAGGGGGAGAAGTCACGCGGGAACGAAACAAAGAGGCGGGCCGGAGAACCATCAACCGGCCCGCCTCGCCCGTTGCCCTACACAAGCAGCAACCAATGTCAGCTTACGTGACTTCTGCCCGTTGGCAAAAAAGCCTAATAGGTCGAGATAGTAGCATAACTCGCGCCAGTTTCGGGGGGGGAGCCGCGCGTGGCGGGGAAGCTCCCGGCAAAAGACTTGCCGCCTGCCCTGACCCCTTCCAGAGTTAGCGACGATGATTCGATACACAACGGGCGCTTCAGCCAACACCCTCGTGGCAGGCATGTTCGGATGGCTGTTGGGGTGTGCGGTTCAGGCGGAGAACTGGCCGGGGTGGCGCGGACCGCGCGGCGACGGGACGAGCCTCGAGGCGCATGTCCCGCTGCATTGGAGCGGCAGTTCGAACGCGGCCTGGAAGGCCGAAGTGCCGGGGGTGGGGCATGCCTCCCCGATCGTGTGGGGGGACCGGGTGCTCACGGTGAGCGCGCTGCTCGACTCCCAGGAACGTGTCCTGCTGTGTTACGACCGCCGGACGGGGCGCGCCTTGTGGCAGCGAACGGTGGTCACCAGTCCCCTCGAGCGCAAGCACACCCTGAATAGCTTCGCCTCGAGCACACCCGCCACGGACGGGAACCTGGTCTATGTGGCGTTTCTGGATGTGCAGCAGATGACGGTGGCGGCTTACGACCTGGAGGGCAAGCAACGCTGGCTGGTGCAGCCCGGGGTTTTCAAGAGCATGCATGGCTTTTGCAGCTCGCCGGTCCTGTTCAAGGACAAGGTGATCGTCAACGGCGATCACGATGGGGATTCCTACGTCGTGGCGTTGAGCCGCGCCGACGGGCGCACGTTATGGAAAACGGCGCGGGACAACCACACGCGCAGCTATTGCACGCCCACCATCTTCGACGTGGACGGACGCACCCAGATGGTCATGTCGGGCGACATGTGCGTGGCGAGTTTCGATCCGGAGACGGGCGCGCGGCAGTGGTTGATCGACGGCCCGACCGAACAGTTCGTTGCGTCGATCGTGTATAACGCGAAGGCGAAATTGTTCTTCATGACGGGTGGCTATCCCGACCATCACCTGCTGGCGATCCGGCCGGACGGCCGCGGGAACATCACCCAGACGCACGTCGCGTGGCACAACACGCGGGCGTCGTGCGTCTCGTACGTGCCCTCGCCGATCGCGGAGGGGGACTACTTCCTGGTGGTCTCCGACCCCGGGTATGCGAACTGTTTCGACGCCGCAACGGGAAGGTTGGTCTGGCAGGAGAAAGTGGGGGAGCACCACGCGTCGCTGGTTTCCTCGTCGGGACTGGTCTATTTGGTGAGTGACGAGGGGGTCGCGCGAGTGGTGCGGCCCGGGCCGAAGTACGAGTGCCTCGCGACGGACGAGTTAGGGGAGCGCTGCTTCGCCTCGCCGGCCCTGAGTCAGGGGCAGGTGTTTCTGCGCGGGGACAAACACCTTTTTGCAATCGGAAGCGAGCGCTGAGGAGGTCGAGCAGGCGTCGTTATGGGCTGGCGGCGGCCAGGCTGCCATGCCGGCGAGGGTCAGAGCGTGTGGCCTGGGACAACCGTGAATCCCAGGGCCAGCACCGGCCAACTGGCGCCACTCTCCTGTTCGGCTTCGGGTTCCATTGAACGGCTACCGTCGGCGGCGGCCGGGGCCGAAGAAATAACCGCCGCTGAGCCGTCCGCCGCGGGCTTTGCGCTGGTGCAAGGGGCCGTGGCCCGGTTTGCCTTCGTCGAAGAGCGTCGTGTACTGGTAATTGAAGTTGTCGAGCTTCACCCGCTCGATCTTGCGGCCAATGAACCGCTCGATGGCGTGGACGTGGGTGGAATCCTCGGCGACCACGATGGTGAGCGCGTCACCTGTGGCCTGGGCGCGGCCGGTGCGGCCGATGCGGTGGACGTAATCCTCCGGGTGCTGGGGCACGTCGTAGTTGATGACGTGGCTCACATCGAGGATGTCGAGGCCGCGCGCCGCGATGTCGGTGGCCACCAGGACTTCGTATTTGCCATCGCGAAACCCGCGCAGGGCCTGTTCGCGCTCGCGCTGGGTGCGGTTGGAATGGAGCACGGCCACCGCGTGATTGCTGCGTTTGAGGAGGTGTCCGACCCTGTCAGCGCGGATTTTCGTGCGGCAGAACACGATGACCGAGTCGTAGTGGAGCCGTTCGAGCACCTCGAGCAACAGGTCGCTTTTCTGCCCGTCCGCCACGGGGTAAAGGGCATGGCGCACCGTCTCGGCCGGGGCCCGGCGGGCGCCGATTTCGACGGTCTGGGGCGTCTTCATGGCCCAGCGAATGAGGGACTCGATCTCGATGGGGATGGTGGCGGAGAAGAGCGACGTGTGCCGATCCCGCGGACAGCGCTCGACGATGCGGCGCACGTCGGGCAGGAACCCCATGTCCAGCATCCGGTCGGCCTCATCAAGCACGAGGAACCGGACGCGGTCCAGGCGGCAGGTGCCGCGTCCGAGGTGGTCGAGGAGCCGGCCCGGCGTAGCGATGAGGATGTCCACGCCCGTGCGGAGGGCATCATTCTGCTGGCCGTAGCCAACCCCGCCGAAGACCACCGCGACCTTCAGGTCGGTGAAGCGGGCGAAATCGCGAAAGGCCGTTTCGACCTGGGCCGCCAGCTCGCGAGTGGGTTCCAAGACCAGGACGCGTGGGCCGGGCGCGTGGGCGCCCAGGGTGGACAGGATGGGGAGCGCGAAGGCGGCGGTCTTACCGGTGCCGGTTTGGGCGCTGCCGATGACGTCCTGGCCAGCCATGATCGTAGGGATCGCGCGCAACTGGATGGGCGTGGGCTCGACGTACCCCATCGCCTTGACACCTTCGACCACCTGTTTGGATAAACCCAGCGTTGAAAACGGCATACCACAGCCTAGCACCGGGCCGTGCCGAGGGGAAGAACTCGTTTTGGCCGTGTGGCCGCTCCCGCCGAGGCGGCCCGCTTCGGCTGGGAACCCGTCGCGCGTTTGTGGCCCGGGCTTTAGCCCGTCCCGCGTTCAACAAGCTGAAGCCTGCACTTGACGCAAGTGTGGCCTTTTCTACCATTCGCGGCGGCATTTCAGGGTTCATGTCCTCGCCACTCGACAATGGGTTTATGGGCGCGAGTCTGGCCGGCCTGTTGTTCGCCGCGGTCGTGGGGCACGCGGCGGAACCGGTGTCGGCAGGGCCGCTTTACGAGCGTTTTTCGCTGACGCTTGGGCTTGGCGAACGTACCGAGGCTCTGGGGCCGCTCTGGAGCGACGAGCGGCTCGGCACGGAGAGGACAGTCTCGTTGGCACCGCTGTTCGCCCGGCGCGAGGCGCCGGAAGTGGAAGCGTTGTCCTGGGACTTGTTTTATCCGCTCATGACGTACGATCGGTACGGGGCGGAGTATCGCTACCAGTTCCTGCAGTGGGTGAGTTTATCGGGCGGACAGAGCCAGGCCGGCATCGGCGCCAGGAGGACCACCCTGTTCCCGCTTTATTTCCAGCAGCGTTCGCCCGACCCCAAACAGAATTATACGGCGCTGCTGCCGTTCTATGGCCGGATGCAGAACCACTTCTTCCGGGAGGAAGTGAGGTTCGTCCTGTTCCCGGCCTACCTGCAGACCCGCAAGAAGGACGTGGTGACGGACAACTACCTGGCCCCCTTTTTTCACCTCCGGCACGGCCAGGGGCTCGAGGGCTGGCAGTTCTGGCCGTTGGCAGGCCACGAGCACAAGAGCCCTACGACGCGGACGAACGGATTTGGCGAGGTCGAACCGGTGGGTGGGCATGACAAGCGCTTCGTGCTGTGGCCCTTTTATTTCAACAACCGGCTGGGGTTGGGCACGACCAACCCGCTGTCGCAACATGTGCTGTTTCCGCTGGTGAGCAGCCAGCGCTCGCCCGCCCGCGACTCGACCACCTACTTGTGGCCGTTGGGGCTGACGCTCACCCATGACCGCGAGAAGCAATATCGCGAGGTTGGGTTGGCGGCCCCGTTGGTGGTGTTTGCGCGCGGTGAAGGGAAGACCGCCAACCGGGTCTGGCCGTTTTTCAGCGAAGTTCATACTGCCCACCTCGAGAGTGACTTTTACCTCTGGCCATTATTCAAGTACAACCGCGCCCACATCGATCCGTTGGATCGGGAGCGGATGCGGCTGTTGTTGTTCTTGTACTCGGACCTGAGCGAGAAGAACACCGAGAGCGGCAAGGCCCTGCGCCGAACCGACCTATGGCCGCTGTTCACCGCGCGGCGGGACCTCGAGGGCAACGAACGGTTCCAGATGCTGGCTCTGCTCGAGCCGTTCCTGCCCAACAACCCCTCGATCGAACGGAGCTATTCGCGGGTGTGGTCGATCTGGCGCTCGGAACGGAGCGCCCGGACCGGGGCGGCAAGCCAGTCGCTGCTTTGGAACCTTTACCGCCGGGAAATCACGCCGCAGCGGACGAAATGGTCGGTGTTGTTTGGTTTGGTGCAGTGTCAGACCGGAGCGGCGGGGGGCGGATTTTGGTTGTTCCATGTGCCCTTGAAGCAGCCGCGGCCGGCGGCCGCGGCGGCGCCCGGCGAGCCGCGTTCTGCCGTCGCACCAGCCGCCGGGGCCCCGGCTCCGAAATGAACTGTTGTTCTGGCCGATTGCCCTGCCTTAGCATGAACGAATGACCGCGGGGAAAACCCGTGCGCGCGCGTGATGTAGCATGTTCCAAAGCGTTGGTGAATTGATAATCCTGTTGTGGCGGACGCTCGAGGCGTTGCCGCTGACGTGGCGCCAGCATCGCAAGGTGCTGGACCAGTTGTTCGAGATCGGCAACGCCAGCCTGCTCATGGCCTGCGTGCTGTCGCTGTTCATTGGCGGGGTGCTGGCGTTGCAGACCGGCCCGATCCTCGCCGAGCGCGGGCTGACGGTGTTTCTGGGCAAGATCGTTGGACTCTCCATGTGCCGCGAGCTGGGACCGGCCATGATGGCGGTGCTGATCGCAGGCCGGATCGGCTCGGCGATGGCGGCGGAGTTGGGCTCGATGCGCGTGTACCAGGAAGTGGACGCGTTGCGCACGATGAACATCAACCCGATCCATTACCTGGTGCTGCCCCGCCTCGTGGCGATCAGCATTGCGCTGCCCATGCTGGTGGTTTTCTCGATCCTGGTGGGGTGGTTCGGAGGGGCGCTGGTCTCGGTGACCAATTACCAGATCGCGATCTCCTTCGAGGCCTACTTCAACAGCCTGCGCGACGGCGTCAAGCTGGTCTCGATTCTCAATGGGTTGACGAAGAGCTTCGTGTTCGCGGTCGTGATCGGCACGGTGTCCTGCCACCAGGGCCTGCAGACCATCGGCGGGCCGCGCGGCATCGGGCGGTCCGTGACCAAAGCGGTGGTCAACTCGATCATTCTGATTCTGATCCTGGACTATTTCCTGACGCGAATGCTGATGCACCTTGACCGATGAACGCCAGCAACTCACAGGGAAGCCGCGTTTCGGTGCGCGGGCTGCGGAAGAGCTTTCACGGCCATCCGGTGCTGCGTGGCCTGGACTTCGAGGTCGAGCGCGGGGAGGTCTTTGTGCTCATGGGACCCAGCGGGAGCGGCAAGACCGTCCTGCTCAAGCACCTGATTGGCCTCGAGGAGCCCGATGCCGGGGAGGTGCTCATCGAGGGCGAGCCCGTTGGCGCGCCCGGCGTGATGGACCGCCATCGCATGGCGATGGTGTTCCAGTCCGGGGCGCTGCTCAACTCGCTGACCGTGGGAGAAAACGTGGGGCTTTACCTGGCCGAACACCGGCTCAAACCGCCAGCGGAGATCGACCGGATCGTGGCCGAGAAGCTCGAGCTGGTGGGAATGGCCGGCACCCAGCAGAAGATGCCCAGCGAGCTCTCCGGCGGCATGAAAAAGCGCGTGTCGATTGCCCGCGCCCTGGTGATCGAGCCACAGTTAATCTTCTACGATGAGCCAACGAGCGAACTGGACCCGTTGATGGCGGTGACCGTGGGGGAAGAAATCCTGCGCCTGAACCGGCGCATACATGTCACCTCGATCGTGGTGACGCACGACCGTGACCTTGCGTTCGGCATCGCCGACCGCATCGCGTTGATCCACGACGGCGAGATTCTGTGCCTCGGAACGCCGGCCGCGGTGCGGGCCAATCCGCATCCGCTGCTCCAGAAATTTCTCACGACCGACTTCAAGTTCAACTCGTCACCGAAAACGCCATGAAAAACACATTGGAAACCCGCCTCGGGCTGTTCTTCGCCCTGGCCCTGATCGCGGCGGTCATGATCCTCGAGACCCTCGGCGGCCGCGAGGTCTTCAAGTCCGGCCTCGAACTCACCGCCCGATTCAGCAACGTGGCGGAACTCAAGGTCGGCGACACGGTCAAGATGGCCGGTGTGCAGATCGGCCGTGTCAAACGGATTCAGTTCGACCGGGACAAGATTCTCGTGACCATGAAAGTCACCGACCCGAAGGCGGAGGTGCGCACCGATTGCCAGGCCACCATCAAGTTCACGGGTTTGATGGGGCAGAACTATGTGGCCATCGATTTCGGCAGCGGCAAGGGGTCCCCCGCCACCCCCGGCACCATGCTCGCGGCCTACGAGCAGCCCGATTTCAGCGTGCTCATGACCAAGCTCGACAACGTCGCCGGCGGGATCAAGAAGATCACCGACAATTTCAGCGACGCGAACCTGAACGATATCCTCTTGCCGTTCACGGACTTTCTCAAGGAGAGCAAGCCTCACCTGATGGGCATCCTGAGCAACGCGCACGGCGTGTCCGACGCGATTGCCGCGAAGCAGGGCACGGCCGGCATGTTGATCTATGACGACCGCCTCTACAACTCCGCCTTGAGCGCGGTGACCAACCTCAACGAAACGGCCGCCGAAGTGCGCGGCGCGGTGGATCAGGCCAAAGGGTTGGTGGCCGATGTGAGCGCCGGCAAAGGGACAGTGGGCAAACTGCTCAAAGAGGACACGGTGCACACCGAACTGAGCGCCGCGATGACGAACCTCAAGGAGATCCTGCAAAAGATCAACCAGGGCCAAGGCTCGGTGGGGAGGCTGGTGAATGACGCCAGCCTGTTCAACAACGCCAAGATGACGCTTCAGAAGCTCGACAAGGCCACCGAAGGACTCGAGGACCAGGGGCCGCTGAGCGTCATCGGCATCATGGCCAACAGCCTGTTCTGAGGCAGCAGCGCCCGGGGCGAAAGCGACGACCGGCTTCGGCGGTTGGTGGCGCGCGGGGGCGCCCCCCGAACCGTTGTCTGGCGGGCAGGCCGGGCGGGAGCCAGTGCCGGGCTACACGGAGGCGGCGACCATGTCGCCAACCTGGGTGGTGCCGTAGCCCATCTTGCCCGCGGCGAGGCTCTTGAGTTTCTCGCGTGTGACTTTGATGACGGCGGTTTCGATTGCGGCGGCGGCCTCGCGCTCGCCGAGGAAATCCAGCAGCATCTGGCCCGCGCAGACCGCGGCCAGCGGGTTGATCACGTTCTGTCCCGTGTATTTGGGAGCGCTGCCGCCGATCGGCTCGAACATGCTCGTGCCCGCCGGGTTGATGTTGCCGCCGGCGGCAATGCCCATCCCACCCTGGATCATGGCGCCGAGGTCGGTGATGATGTCGCCGAACATGTTGTCCGTGACGATCACGTCGAACCACTCCGGGTTTTTGACGAACCACATCGTGGTGGCGTCCACGTGGGCGTAATCGCGTTTGATGTCGCGGTAATCCTGGTCGCCGATTTCGTGGAAGGCGCGTTCCCAGAGGTCGAAGGCGAACGTCAACACGTTGGTCTTGCCGCAGAGCGTCAGCTTCTTCTCCTTGTTCCGGCGCCGGGCAAACTCGAAGGCGTAGCGCAAGCAGCGTTCGACGCCGCGGCGGGTGTTGACGCTCTCCTGCACCGCCACCTCATGGGGTGTGCCCTTGAAGACGAACCCGCCCGCGCCGGTGTAAAGGCCCTCGTTGTTCTCGCGCACGACCACGAAGTCGATGTGCTCGGGCCGCTTGTCTTTGAGCGGACAGAAGCGCTCGTCGTAAAGTTTGACGGGGCGGAGGTTGATGTACTGCTCCATCTCGAAGCGAAGGCGCAGGAGGATGCCCTTCTCGAGGATGCCGGGCTTGACATCCGGGTGCCCGATGGCGCCCAGGAGGATCGCGGGGAATTTCCGCAGTTCGGTGGCGGCGCTGTCGGGGAGGACTTCCTTGGTGCGGAGATAGCGCTCGCCGCCGAAGTCGTAATGGGTGTAGTTGAGTTTGAGGGAGAATTTCCGGGCGGTGGCGTCGAGCACTTTGATGGCCTCGCGGACCACTTCGGGGCCGGTGCCGTCGCCGCCGATGACTGCGATGTCGTAACTTTTCATAAAGTAATCATGCCCGCCGATTAGCGGGAGCCGCGAATGCTATTCCATTCGCGGGGCGTGGCAACGGAATTCTCTACGTATTGATATGGACGACCTTGGCCGGGGGGAAACCGTTGAACCACGTGGCCGAGGCGGTGCTGTAGGCCCCGATGTTCTCGGCATACACCAGGTCGTCGATCTCGAGGTCGGGCAGGTCCTCCGCCAGGGAGATCGTGTCGAGCGCGTCACAGGTTTGGCCAAAGACCGCGCAGATTTGGGTCCGGCCCGGCTTGAAGGCCTTGAGGTGGTACTGGCAATGATCGAAGATGATGCCCGAGAACGTGTGATACACGCCGTCGTCGATGTAATAGCAGGTTTTGCCGTCGCGCACGGCCTTGCCGACGATCTTGGCGACGGCGGTGGCGGCGGTGGCCACGAGGAAGCGGCCCGGTTCGGCGATGATCTGGATGTCCGGCTGGAAGAGGCGGTCGATCTCGGCGTTGAGCTTGCGCGCCAGGAGGCTGATGGGTTTAACGTGGCTGTCATAAGCCGCCGGAAAGCCGCCGCCGATGTCCAGGATCTTGATTTCATGGCCGCGGTCTTTGGCCTCCTGCATGATCCCGGCGGCGATGTTGAGCGCCTGCACGAAGTTCTCGAAGTTGGTGCACTGGCTGCCGACGTGGAAGCTGAGGCCCTCGACCACCAGGCCCAGGCGGAAGGCCTCGAGGATGAGGTCCACGGCCTGGCCGTAGTCGCAGCCGAACTTCGAGGACAACTCGACCATCGAGCCGGTGTTGGGGACACGCACGCGCAGAACCACCCCGGCGTGTGGCGCGAACTGCTTGATCTTGCGCAACTCGGCCTGGTTATCGAACGTCACGAGCGGCTTGTATTGGTCCAGCGCCAGCAGCGTCTCCTTCGGTTTGGTGGGATTGGCGTAGATGATTTTGTCCCAGATGAAATCCTGCTGTTCCTTCGGGGGGAGAGCCTTGATTTGCTCATAGACCAGCATGAACTCGGCGAGTGAGGCCACGTCGAAGCTGGCGCCGGCCCGGTAGAGGGTGCGGACGATGGCCGGGTCGGCGTTGGCCTTGACGGCGTAGTAGCACTGGACTTTGGGAAGGTGCTTCTTGAAGGCGGCGTAATTCTCCCGGATCACGTTGTGATCCATCACCACGACGGGCGTGCCGTGCTCGCGCGCGAGGGCTTGCAGTTGCTTTTTGGTCATAGGGTCCGGATAGCCGCACCGCACCGGCGGGGCTCGATCCGTTCGCGGCCGCACCCTAAAGGGGATGGCCTCCGGAACTCAAGCTCGATGCCGCCGTGCGGCGGCGGAGCGGCGGAGCGCGGATCTGCTGGCAGAGGGGAGTCAGATCGGACTGACGTCCGACTTGTCCCGCCGTAGCCTTGGCGAAGGCGGATGCTACGCGGGGGTGGCAGCCGACGTCCGTCGGCTCAAACTCCTCTGGCGTTCACCGGACTCGGTGATGGAACGCAAGAAGACACTTGGGAAGGGAACGCTCGCCCTCAGCCCAGCCCTCCCGTCCGACGGGAGAGGGAGCATGGTTCGCCGCGTCTTGGCAAGGCGGTCGCGCTGGGTCGCCCGGCCGCTCTTGCGAGTTGCCCGTGGGAGAAGGAAGTCAGAT
>Ga0233425_10008993_pt1 | contig 12918 bp, 19 predicted proteins | sample Watercolumn_Towu_2_FD_181712 | JGI IMG/M metagenome (GOLD analysis project Ga0233425, IMG submission 181712) | Freshwater microbial communities from Lake Towuti, South Sulawesi, Indonesia - Watercolumn_Towuti2014_140_MG | ecosystem: Environmental > Aquatic > Freshwater > Lake | place...
CACAACGAAAAGAATTGTATTTGAAAGTGATTCTTTTTAACATGGAAAAGAAAATCACAGAAGTTATTTTAATCTTCTTTTCAAGAATCACTTTTCAACAGAACCGATAGTTATATAAATCAAAATAATTTACTGAATAATTATTAAAAGGTGTGATACTATGGTCAATAAAAAGGGTGTTGTTGCTGTGTCTTCAGCTAAATCTGTTTCTTCTTCGGTTCCTGTCCATAAAGATCGCAAGAAGATTATTGGTATTGTTGTTGTGACGGTTGTTGTTGTTTTATTGATTGGTGTGTTGATGTTTATGGGAAAGGGAAAGTTTGCGGGGAAGGCGATTGAAACGAATTTTAACTTGTTGACTGATAATCAGGGAGGGTTTCCTTATAAAGCTGATGCGAAGGGGATGGAAGCAAAGGATCAAACATTTACGGTTTATGCTAATTTAGGACAAGATGATGGTTATGCTTTTGTTATTAATTTAGAATATGATCCTGCTGTTTTGAAATATGTTAAAAGTTACGATCGTATTAAGACTTATAAAAAAGATATTGTGGTGTTGCAAGAAGAAGATAATAATATTAATCGAAAACAAACCGTCACTATTAGTGGAGCAGTGATTGCTTTAACTGATGATGAAACTGATTTAAAGACGCTGGGTTCTTTGAAAGATTTAAAAAATCAATTAGTCCCTCTTGTTGATCTAAAATTTGAACGAGTTAAAGAAGCTGATACTACAACTCTTCATTTTAAAGATTTAAATGTTTTAGGGATTAATAGTAATAATAATATTTTAACACAAAAACCGGTTGATATTTCATTTAAAGTGAGTCCAATTATTACCTGTAATAATAATAAGTTGGAAGCAGGAGAGAGTTGTGATGGAACTGAATTAGGGAATAATGCTTGTCCTGAGGGAACTTCTGGTTCCGTCACTTGTAAAAATGATTGTAGTGGTGTTGATACTAGTTTGTGTGTTGCTTCTGTTGCTACCACAACTTCTCAAAAAGAAACATTCTGTACCAATGGTCAAGATGATGATGGGGATGGACTGATTGATTGTGTGGATAGTGATTGTCTTTTTACGGATCCTTGTGATATTGATGGAGATAAGATTTCTAATAAGTTTGATCAGACTCCCTGTGGGTTAAATGCAATTTTGAAAAATGGTGCTTGTGCATGTAATGAAGGATATGAGAATGACGATGGTGTTTGGTTTAATGGTTGTGAGGCTCAAAAAGTTGAGGCTTCCTGTGGTAATGGTGTGAAGAATGTTGACAAAAATAGTCTTTCTCGATGGGAAGCGTGCGACGATGGAAATGTTCAATCAGGGGATGGTTGCTCTTCAACCTGTGCGATTGAAGATGGTTATAATTGTATTCTTTATGGTCAAAATTCGTGTTTTAAAGATGCTGATAAAGATGGCAAAGCGGATGAGATAGATAATTGTCTTCAAATGAAGAATCCTGATCAGAGTGATAAAGATGGTGATAAAGTTGGTGATGTGTGTGATAATACACCTTGTGGGGCTAATGCAGATTTAATTAATTCAATGTGTGTTTGTAAAACTGGTTTTAGCGATAAAGATAGAAGTTGGACGACGGGATGTGAATTTGATGAATCTGATACGGATGGTGATGGCATCTTTGATGATGCTGATGGAAAAAAGGATAATTGTCCGACTGTTTCAAATGTAGATCAGAAGGATTTTGATAATGATGGAGTGGGAGATGCGTGTACTGCTACAGGAGATGTTTGTCTGAAGGAATCAAAAACACCACAAGATCATATTTTAATAAATGGTGTTGCTCATTATTGCAATAAAAAAGGAGATAAATTACAATGGCTTATTGGTCTTCAAGAGACTTGTAATTCTGATGTAACCTGTATTGCAAATGCCGTTTGCGACACTAATCAAAAAAAATGTTTAGGTGTTGAGGGAATGAATTGTGGAAATGGGGATAATAGTCTTTGTCCCTCTGGTTACGTTTGTGATACGACAGTAACACAAAAGTGTGTTAAAGAGACAAAAACAGTAACCAGTCTTGGAGATGAAAACAATGATAATGTGGTTGATATTTTTGATGTTTTAGTGATTGTGGATTATATCAATAATCCTACTGGAACTATGCCCCCAGATGTGAATTGTGATGGAACGGTAGATATATTCGATGCTTTAGCAATTGTTGATGCAATCAATGCAGGAAAGACATTAACATGTCCTTCTTCCTAAAATATAAAAGGTGACGATAATGAAACAAAAATTATATTTAATTTTAATGGTGTTTTTAGTGTTTTTTTCATATCAGGCATTATCTTTAAAATTAGAGGTTCATTGTCCAACTAATGTTGCTCCTGGACAAACATTCGATTGTACTCTTGATGCGGATAGTTCATTAGCTGCTGTATTTGGAGTTCAATTTTCTGTTACTGCTGATGGTTTTTCAGCAGGAAATCCCTTTTTTAAAGCTAATGCTCCTATTGGAGATGTACTTAATACTGCATTAAATAAGAAAATTGCTTTATTTTCGATGACTCAACCCAATCAAAAGATAGGAACAATCGCTTTGGTTGCTGGAAAAAAAGATGGTACTTATTCTGTTTCTCTTGTTGATCTAAAAGGTCAGAGCGGTTCTACAAAATTAATTTCAACCGATTTTACTTCTGCTGTCGTTGTTGTTGGTTCTTCTTGCACTCCTGCTTGTCCTAAGCCAGAACAAGTATGCTTGGGTATAACTAATACTAATGATGATCGATGCGGGGGAAAATGTAATGTTGTTGGGACAAAAACGTGTGACGAAGTTACTCCTCCTAGTTGTGTTCCTACAACTACCTGTTTATCAGAATCTTTAAGGTGCGGTTCGATTACTGATGATGGATGTGGAAATAAACTGAATTGCGGAATATGTTCTGCGTCTGAGCGATGTCAGCAAGGTCAATGTGTTAAAGAGACTATTACTGCTCCAGTTAGTGAGTTGAAGCAGCTTGGTGATGGTGTACAGAGTGCTGTTTCTGAGGAGGCACATAATCAAAAAGTTCCTGCTGAAAAAGGAAAAGTCAAAGCAAGTTTATCTCTTATCTCGAAGATTGCGAAGTTGCTTCGGGACTTTTTTGGTAGCTGAGGTTTTTCTATGACACCAAAATCGATGAAGATAAGGACGAAGAAAGGTTTGAATCTCAAGAAGTTTGAAAATGTGCAGAAATTGGTCGATAAAGCCAAAAGGGATGATACAATACTTGCGGTTGCTTTTTTTGGCTCTTATGCGCGGGGTGATGCTTACCACGATGTTGATGTGTGTCTTTTTCTTTATCCTCGTCATTATTCTGCAGCTGAACTTTCTGAAAAAAAGCTTGATTATTCTTTAGACAATGAGAAATATGATATACAGGTTTTTCAGCAGCTTCCTCTTTATATTCAAATAAGAATACTTCACGACGCAAAATTCATGTTTATTCGTGATGAGGATGTGCTGTATGATGTTTGTTTCTCTACTCAACGAGAATGGGAACATTTTAAGCCAATTTATGATAGTTATCTGGAGGCTGTTGAAAGTGGATAAGCCACGGATTTTATCGCTTTTGGACCAGCTCGATGGTTATGTTGCTGATTTAGTAAAATATGTCCCTCAATCATTTAAGCTCTATTCTCAGAATATTGAGAAAAGAAGGTTTACGGAAAGGACGTTGCAGTTATGCATAGAAGTGAGTATTGATATCGCTTCTATCATGGTTAAAGATTTAAGATTGGGATTACCTTCTGAGGAAGAGAATGTCTTTGATAAGTTGAAAGATGCAAAAGTTATTTCTTCTTCGCTTTGTGAACGATTCAAATCGCTCAAAAGATTTAGGAACGTACTGATTCATAAATATCCTACTCTTGATGATTCTATCGTTTATCGTGTTGCTTTAAAAGAACGAGATGACTTTAATAAGTTTAAAAAAGAGATACTTCTTTTCTTTAAAAAAAATAAAAAAAGAGTTGAGATTTAAATGAGCGTGAAATTCAAAAAAAGAAGGAAGAAAAGCGTAGATGTAAAAGATAAAGCAAACTTACAGAAAATGATTGAACAATAAAAAAGGAAGATGTCTATGTCGCAAAGTGAAGTTGAACAATGGATGGAACATGCAAGGAGTGATTTGCAAACAGGTCAATATCTCTTTGAAGGTAAAAGGTATAGGGATGCTTCTTTTTTTTGTCAACAAGCAGCAGAAAAAGCGTTGAAAGCAGTGTTATTAAAGCAATCCAAAAAAATTATAAAGATACATGACTTAGTAAAGCTTGCTAAGCTTGTTGATTTTGATAAAGCGTATTTAGGTGATTGCGAACGATTGACTTTTGTTTATGTTGATACGCGTTATCCAGATACAGGCGACAAACTTTATACGTCATCAGAAACGCAAAATGATATAGAATCTTGCAAAAGGATATTAAAATGGGCAGAACGAAACATATAGTATTATTAAAAAAATTTAAGAAGGACTTAACTAAACATATTACTATTCAAAGAATGATATTGTTCGGTTCACGTGCACACGGTAAAGCAACTCGTTGGAGTGATTTTGATCTTTTAATTGTGAGCCCGAAATTTGATGGAGTTAAATTTCGATATAGACCAATTGGTTTTTATCAATATTGGACTTTAAATTATCCCGTTGATTTTTTATGTTATTCACCAAAAGAGTTTCGCGAGCTTTCAAAAAGAATTTCGATTGTCTCGCAAGCGCTGAAAGAAGGAGTTGAGATTTAAATGAGCGTGAAATTCAAAAAAAGAAGGAAGAAAAGCGTAGATGTAAAAGATAAAGCAAACTTACAGAAAATGATTGCACGCTGTCGTCCTATCCTTTTAAATTATAATGTGACAAAAGCGGGTATTTTCGGCTCGTATGCACGAGGAGAGCAGACAAAAGAAAGTGATATTGATATAATTATTAAACCTTCTGCTGGAATGGGTTTGGCGTTTGTTGGTCTTGCGTTGGATATTGAGAAAGAACTTGGTAAAAAGGTTGATTTGGTTACTTATAAATCGCTTCATCCTTTGCTTAAGAAATCAATTCTTGAAGAAGAGGTTAGAATATTATGAGAAGGCATGATTTGATTAATGATGTTCCAAAAATAGAAAATCATATCAAAAAAATTATTCTAAATATAAAAAAGAGGAAGAAATAAATATGACGCCAAAACCAGTTGAAATACGAGGAAAAAATAATTCTGCAGATAGTGATGTTTCTTCTGTTACTTCTTCTTCTGCGGCTAAAAAACCGCTCTTTATTGCGCTTTTTGTGGTTGGCGCGTTGGTTCTTCTTTCTCTTTTATTGTTTGTTGGGCAGAAGCAGTTTGCAGGAAGAGCTATTTATACTGGCCAAGATTTTAGCGCGGGTGTTACGGAGGAATTGACTGTAGCTCCTCAAACGCCTTTTTCATTAACGGTCAAAGCGAATATTAAAGATAAGAAATCAGTTGCGGTTGGGTTTAGGATGACTTTTCCTGATGGTGTTGCGTGTTCCTCTATCGATAGTGTTCTTGGATGGAAAGATGAGGGAGTTGTTTTAAGTAAGAAAGAGTGTGTTGGTGATACGGCTCTTTTTTCTTATGGAACAATTTGGTGGGAGGATGGAAAGACCGGTGAATTTCCTATTGCAACCATTTACTTTAATGGAATCAATAAAGAAAGTGATTATGAATTGGTCTTTGATTCGTTTGAAGTTATTGATTTGGAGACGGGAAAGAATTTGATTTCTTTGAAAGATGTTCAGTTACCAACGATTACGGTTGGTTTTAGCGCTGACCAGAACCTTCAAGCGTGCATGGATAGTTGTGATGCTGAAAAAACAACGTGTCTGGAAGATTATTCTGAAACGGAATGTAATGCTAATCTAAAGAATTGTCAGGAAGTGACTTGCGGTTTGGACTCCGATAAAGATGGAATAAAGAATTATCAAGATAATTGTCCTTATACTGCAAATCCAGATCAGAAAGATAGCAATGGGAATGGTGTTGGTGATGCGTGTGAAGGAAAAGCTATTGATGTTTGTTCTGTTGCGACACCTCATGCCTGTACTGATGAGGAAGAGTGTACTAATGTATTTGGTTTTAAATGGGTTAATGGAGTTTGCGAGTCATCGTGTCCTGAGGGAACGGTTATCAGTCCTACTGATTCAACGCAATGTGTGAAAGAAAGCGGACTGTGTTCTCCTGCGTGTGGTGCTGGTGAGAGCTGTGTGAATGGACTGTGTCAAAAATCGTGCATTGCTAAAAACTGTGTTGATTTAGGAAAAGCGTGCGGTTCATATGATGATGGATGCGGTGCTCAGATTTCTTGTGGCGGGTGTTCTTCTATTGAGGGATGCAATGCTAATGGACAATGTCAGCCTTTACCTGATTCTTGTAATACTATGGAAGATTGTTTTACTGGTTCTGGAAAAGGATGCACGAATGGACAATGTGTGGATTTACCTCCAGAGACAAATTGCGCTGATGGTGTTGATAATGACAATGATGGGAAAATTGATTGTCTTGATCCAAATAATTGTCTTGGTGGTGATCAATGCGCATCTTCTTGTACTGTTGGATGTCCTGCTGGAAAAACATGTTCTTCTACGGGTCAGTGTGTTGATGGTTTATCAAATGAGGCAGTTCTTTTTGGTCCTTGCAGTACTCTTGCTGAGCAGAAAATTCTTGCTGACTATACTTTAGTTTGTCAAAATAAGGGAGATGGTTTGAAATGGTATTATGGTGTTGGGGATAGTTGTAAAACTGAAGCAGAATGTGTTGCTAATACTGCGTGTGTTGCGAAAGGAACAAATCTTCAAACATCTTGTTTCTTAAAAGCAGGAGAGTCTTGCGTTGCTAGTGGTTCGTGCGCATCGGGCAATTGTGAAAATGGAAAGTGTAGTTCTTTACCTATTGATACAGATTCAGACGGGGTTCCTGATTCGAAAGACAATTGTCCTCAAAAACCGAATGCTGATCAGAAGGATAGTAATGGGAATGGTTTTGGCGATGTGTGTGATCCAACTACCCCAAAATCCATAGTTATTAGTGTCAAGAGTGGAAATGTTGCTGTTGCTGCGGATACAAAAGTTACGGTAAGTAATGATTATGATATTATTGCAACTATTACGCCTCAAAAAGATTTAACCTCTCATTTGGTGCTGACGAAAGTGACGTACGATGATAACCAAGTTACATATTTTGCTGATAAAAAGCCTGTGTTGAAAGCGGGCTCTACGGAAACGGTGAAGTTTAGCCATACGGTGCTTCCTGAGATGCAAGGAAAGAAGTTTAAGGTAGAGGTTTTGATCTGGAGCGACTGGCTTTCTGATATTTCTGATACCAAGACGACATGGACTAATTTTGAGATCAAACCGGAAAGTGGCTCTTATGATATCCAATAAGTTTTATTTTTTGGTACTTCTTTTTTTAATGCCTTTGGTAGTGGGAACTTCGGTGACAGTTGATAAAACTTTTGTTCCTGGTAGTTCTGTAGTTATTAAAGGCAGCTGTGATGGGACTGACGTTGGCGTTGGAATGCAGCTGCAGCTTAATGGAAATACGATCTGGTTTGGGCAAGAGCAGACTGCGCAAAAAGATTTTACTCATACGTTTATGAATTTGCAAAAAGGCAGTTATAGTATATCTACTGCGTGTAATAATGAGAATAGTGTTAAGAAATCTTTTTGTGTTGGAACAGATGCTGATTGCGGTGTTGTGGTAGGGGGCGGTGATCAATCTGGAAGCAGTTCTTCTTCGAGTAGTTCTTCTTCTGGTGGTGGCGGTTGTACTTCCAAATGGGATTGTGATGTCTGGACGCAATGCAACACTACTTTACAGCAATCGAGAGTGTGTTATGATCTAAATAAATGTAAAAAACCTTCTATTGAAAATAGAACGTGTACTCCTTGTTTAGAATCGTGGGTGTGCAGCGCTTGGGGAGAGTGTAATAGTGGGATGCAAGTTAGAAAGTGTTATGATGAACATGATTGCGGCACTGGCGTTAATGTTCCTAAAGAAAAGAAACAGTGTGATGATATGACTGATTATGGATATGCTCCTGCTCTTTCATCAGGTGGTGGTGAGGAGAGTTCTTTTGTTTCTTCTACTTCTGAGAATGTTTTGGTTCCTCCTTCTGCTGCGTCTTTACAAAAACCGGTTGCAGAATCTAAAAAGGATTATACTTTCTATTATATTGGAATTCCTTCGTTGCTCTTGTTATTGATTGTGCTGTTTATTGTGCTGTATCATTTTTTCCACAAACCAAAACATGTTGTTATTAACTATGATGAATTGAAAGGATGGATCAAGAAAGAATTGGATGCAGGCGAGAGTGTGGATGATATCCGTAAGATTTTAAAAGAAAATACGGGATGGACAGATGAGGAATTACAGCATGCGTTTGGTGAACTGAGCAGTACTTCTTCTCTTCAAAGATCAACAGAGCAAACGACAAATTCAGAAATTTCAAAACCATGACTCTTTTTTTAAAGATTTTATTTAATAATCAGTTTACTGATAATAATCTCCTTTTTTCCGTTGTAGTCTTCTACATTACCGGTAATTTCAGCATAATCTCCTTCATGAAGGAACAATTCTTCTTTTTGAAAGAGAATCGCGTTTGTTGTTATGGTCTGTTCTCCTTCTATTGTGAGGAAAGTGACTTTGTCTTTGGTGGTTAGTTCTCGAATTGTCCCTGTGATTTTTACTTCTGTTGTTTTGGGGATGTTGTCAATATTCTGCACCGCTTCTGTTGTGAATTCATCAGCGTAAAAGTAGAGAAAAAGGAGCCCTATGAGGGTGATGATGAGCGAGGTGATGAAGATGGTTTTTTCTTCCACTCGTTGGCTATATTGTGGAAAATTATATATTTTTCCACAAAGGTTTATATACATTTGACTTATTTCTTTTTTTATGTCACAGGAAAGGTTAAAAGAATTGAGAGAACAGTTATTTCATCTGGAACGTCAAATCAAGCCTCTTGAATGGGATGCTAATCGGAATCAGATCAATTCTTTTAAGAAAGTGACTTTAGAGAAGCTGAAGAAGGAGCATAGTACTTTGTTTCAAGAATTGAAATCGTTGACACAGCAGATGCAGGAATGAAGAAGATGAGAAAAGAGGTTGAGTTGTGGTGGCATCAGGCACAGGATGATTTTAATGCAGCACAATTTAATTTTGAAGGTGGACAATATTAATATTATGTTGCTGCTTTTTTATCACAGCAGTCAGCAGAAAAAGCGTTGAAAGCATTATTTCTTTTTTCTCAAAAGGGGGTCGTTCCACAATCTCATTCTTTAATTTACCTTGCTACACATACAAATGTTCCTCAGAAATATTATTCTTTTTTTTTTTAATTAAGAGAACTTACTCCTAAATTTATTGATACTCGTTATCCTGATGCTTCTGAGAAGTTTGAATAATGATATTTTCTAGTCAAACTTCTCAAAGAGACTTTGAAATAGTCGTAATTTTCACGACAAAAACTGCTGATAATGTGAAAATTACTATTTTTCAAAGTTCTCTTCTGTTGATTTACCTTCTTGAATATATGATAAGGAAAATACTGAGAAATTGCTTAAAGGAGTTAAAGAGATTCTACAATGGATAGAAGAAAAGTTAAAGTAGATTCTGAGGTACGTTCTTTTGTTGTTAAAGTGAAGAGAGAGTTTAAATCGGTTAAAATAATCTTGTTTGGGAGCAGGGCTTTTGGTGAACCTCGAGAATATAGTAAACCAACTAAATAATTCGGAGTCACATAAGTTGGTTTACTATTAGTTGTCCAACACAAACACTAATTTATATTGTTGGACGACGATATAGTGATTATGATTTTATTATTGTTTCTGATAATTTTAAAAATATTCATTGGCTTAAGCGGATTGAAAAACTTGTTCGTTGTTGGGACTGCGATAAGCCGATTGATGTTCTTCTTTATACTACAGAAGAGTTTGAAGAGAAGATGAAAGAGTCTCGTATGATTTGTGAAGCTCTTCGAACTGGTGTTGTGGTTTAAAGTTGGAGTTGGGTTTCAATTTTTTTCGTACGTATTTAGTTGGCCGTCAATTTTGGCAAAAACTTACTTCAAAACAGATGGTTTCTGCTCCTGTTCCAGAAAAATAGCTACGCAAAATTGACTTATTGGCCAACTAACTAAATACGTACTTTTTTCGCAATTCTTATAAATAAATCTCTTTTTACTCTTTATTATAGCTGAGACCATCCATAAGGATGTGAATCGTTAGGTTCTTAAGTCTTGGGAGGATTTGAATATGACAGAGATGAAAGTGGTTATTGGAACGAAGGATGGAAAAAGCCATCAACGAGAGATTAAGTCTCCGGAAGCAGATAATCTGCTGAAAAAGCGACTTAATGATACGATTTTAGGGGATGAGTTAGGATTTCCTGGATTTGAGTTTTTGATTACGGGCGGTTCTGATAAGTGCGGTTTTCCGATGAGGAAAGGAATTCAACAGCCTCGAAAGATGATTTTGATGGGCAAGGGGGTTGGTTTTTCTGGTCTTGATCGAAATGGAAAGAAACAACCTGGCTTACTCAAGAGACGAACGGTGTGCGGAGAGATGATTACGAAAATTATTCATCAGGTTAATCTGAAAGTTATCAAGGAAGGGGCTACGCCGTTTGTGTCAGAAGTGAAGGCTAAAGCTAAATAGGTAGATTTTTATATTTGATTTCTTTTTCTTTTGTTTATGGTGGATGTGAGAGAGAGTTTTGTCAATCTTGGAGATTCTATTCGTTCTTTTTTGGAGTTTGTGCAAGGAAAGTTAAGTCATTTTAGCAGTTTAGGTGCTCTTGAAAAAGTTGCGTATGTTTGTGTGTTTGTAGGTTTTTTGTTTATTTTGGTCTCGGTAATTTTGTTTGTGTTTATGTGAGAAAGTCCATCTCTTCTTTTAGGTCATCTATACTATAACTGGAACGAAATCCTTTGTTTATCAGTCTTTGTTCCATTTCCCACAATGTTAGGTTTGCTCGATGCGCAGCTTCACTGAAGGTAATTTTACCGTTAAGATATTCTTGTGTTGCTTTTTCTTTAAGATGTTCTTGAAAACCTTTTTGCATAAGATTTCTCATTATAGTACTTCTATCCGATGCTTCTTTTTCAGAAAGTTCATCAATTTTTCTTAAAAAATCTTCATTTACTCTTAGCGCAATAACTTCATTCATTTTTTTCAACCTCTATTTGAATCTTGTCCCATATTGTTGAAGAAAACCAACCAATTTCTTTCATTTTTCGAATTGCTTTTTGTAATTTTTCTTTATCAATTTTTTTTTTTTGGAAAAGAGTTAAGAGGATTGCTGGTGTTCCAATTATTCTTAGTTTAATGATCTCTCTTTTTTTTCGCACGTTATCATCATCTGTGGCAATGGCATCGGCACTCATTTCCCAAGCTAAAGCAACAACTTCTGCTTCTCCTCTAAAGATGTTTAATTCGTTTGCTCTTTTATAGTAATCTTTGTTATTAATCGTTTTTACTTTAATTTTGTTGTTTGATATTAGTTCTTTGATTATGGTTGTTTCAGGATGTTCTTCTTTGATTACTTCTTGTTTTACTTTTTCCGGGATGATTACCTCTTGAAAATAATTACAACTTTCCTCCAAAGTAGTTGTTTTTGCAAGATGAATCAGTACCATCGTATCTTTTATGAGCAACACGTTATACATTGTAAACTTTGTTATATATAAATGTTTCTGTTTATATGACTGTTAATGGTTATTTTTCAGAATACAAATAATTTAAAATAGTTTCATTTCTTTTTTTTAAAAATGGATATTTACTTTTCAGGTTCGATTCGATCGGGACGGCACGATCAAGTAATTTATGCTCAATTGATAAGGCATCTACAAAAGCATGGAACGGTGCTTACTACTCATATTGGCGATTCTGCTTTAACTGATGAGGGCGAATCTCATCTTTCTGATCTTGAGATTTATGCAAGAGATATGGATTGGCTCAAGAAAGCGGATGTTGTTGTTGCGGAAGTATCAAATCCTTCTTTAGGGGTTGGGTATGAGATTGCGCAGGCGGAAGTTATGAAAAAACCGCTCTTTTGTTTGTATCAATCAACGCTTGCTGGAAAGGTGTCGCCTATGATTACAGGCAATTCTTCGATTCGAGTTTGTTCTTATCTTTCTAAGTATGATGCGTATCTTAAGTTGGATGCTTTTTTTCAGTTGCTGAAAAAAGAATGAAGAATAAGTGATTTTTGTTATCCTTTTAGGACTTTTTTCTCGCCAGAATAAAGCCCCATTTTGATCATTTGTTCATATTGAGTTTTGGTTAATGTCAAAAAGCTCAGTTCAAAGCCTTTGTCTTTGAGCTGTTTACAGGTTTCTTCTACTTTTGGGGTTTCGATGTTTTCTCCGATCAAAAGGATGTTGGCTTTGTCTTTCTTTCTTGTTCCATGAAGGATGATCTGTTGGATGCCTCCTACTGGTTCAACTCCCTGAAGGAATTCTTTGATGGCATCAAAGTCTTCTAGAAATAATTCTTTGAGAAAGTCAGCTTTTTCGTTTTTTTCGGCACGGTAGACAATGCTGGTTTTCCATTCTTTGCGTTCGATGATGTTCAAGGCAACGAGCTGTTTGAGAATGCGAAAAGAAGAAGCCATAGAGACATTACTTTTAGCAGCAATTTCTTTAAGATACATTTCTTCTTGGCTGCTGAGTAGAACACGAAGGATGGCTGCTTTTTTTTCATCAAGTAGTTTACTGAGCACCTCTTTCTTTACCATGGGGTTGCTATTTCTTTGGAATTTATGAAGATTTCGTTTTTGGAATACCTTCTTAAAATTGAAACTTGATTTCAAAAATGAAACTACATTTCAAAAATGAAAGATAAGTTGGAAACGTTAAATATAAATACTTGAGAAGAATCATTTTTATTATGGGTGATATACTTGATCTGATT
>Ga0233425_10008994_pt1 | contig 12917 bp, 15 predicted proteins | sample Watercolumn_Towu_2_FD_181712 | JGI IMG/M metagenome (GOLD analysis project Ga0233425, IMG submission 181712) | Freshwater microbial communities from Lake Towuti, South Sulawesi, Indonesia - Watercolumn_Towuti2014_140_MG | ecosystem: Environmental > Aquatic > Freshwater > Lake | place...
ACCTGAAAAATTGACTCCTGAGGAAGAGACAGAGCTTGCGGACTTAACGGCACGATATAATGAAGGAGTTGATAGAATTTTAGCGGCAGCGGCTTAGTTTTTTAATCATTTATTTTATATGCCACCTGAATACGCGCAGGATTTGTTGGATTATACAGAGAGATTAGGAGAGAACACTCCTGATGAGGCTTTGCAAGATCCGAATTTTAAAAAAAGAGCTCTGTCCAGAGAGGCACCAATGGTTCTCGTGTATCGAGTGGCGAGCGCCGTGGAGAATGTGGATACTGATCCAACTGTTCAAAGCTTAACAGATTTTGAGCGTGCGAGGGTTTTGCTTGCTTTGGATAGGAAGAAAGAGGCTTATGATCTTTATGAAAGAGCTTATGAAGAAAGTGGTGATACTGAAATCAGGGCTTTGTCTTTGCTGGGGATGTCGAATTCTATTTCCAATTTCGGAGAGAGTGAGACATTGATTATACGAGCTATTGAGGAGGAGGGGTATTTGGATGGACATGTTTATTGGGCGACATTATATTTCAATGAGAAACGGTATGATGAGACTGTGGATATTTTAAAAACCGGGATTAGGCAGGGGAATGTTTTGTCTGTGGGGATGCTGGTGTATGTTTATGCGGAAATTTATGGAGAAGATTGTATAGAATTTGAGTCCCTTTTACTGGAGGCAGCCCGACTTGCCGTAGATTCTGGTATTGAGAATTGGTGGGATGAACCGTTCCGCCAATTTAATCAACAATTTTTTCCGAGAACTAAAGATGGGAAAGTTGTAAATTATGTTGCTGTCATGGAACCTTTAAGAAAAGCTTGGGATTCTGATTATAACCAAACGGAAGAGTAATAAAATGATCCTCCTGCCGATCCGACAGTTGGGCCTGGCTGCGAGAGCGAAGAAATTCATTAAATTTTCGGGGCTGTAGCTCAATTGGCTAGAGCACTTCCATGGCATGGAAGGGGTCGTGGGTTCAAATCCCATCAGCTCCACCAGAACAAAAAGGATTTGGGAGTTTTTGCGAGTTGCTATTTTGCGTGAAATGTTATATAATATACATTGTTAATCTTAACATTTAAATAAAAACAAAAATGGAAAACAAACTGACGGTGCTTGCTGTTTTGGCATTGCTTACCGTGTCCGTGCTTGTTTTGACAAACACTCTTCCCGAACTCCTTTCGGGCAAAGCTTTAAAAGGAGATGTTTCCTCTGTAACCGAAGAGACCTACCCTACCACTACGGCTGAATGTAAATCTCAATATGGCGGCGAGCATATTTCGTTCAATGATACTTATGGTTTGTGTGTGTGCGATTCCGGATATTTGTTCAGCGCTGCAGCAAACAAATGTGAAAAAGCTTCCACGACTTGGTGCCAAAATCATTATGGAAGAAACATCGTTTATAATGCAACTTCCAATGATTGCGTCTGCAAAACAGGTTATCTTTTTGACACTGTGAAACAAAAATGCGTGAAGCCTTCTACAAGCTGGTGCAAGGGTTTGTACGGAAATCATATTTCCTATGATAAGACTCAAAATGATTGCGTGTGCAATAGCGGTTATTTATTCGACGATTCAAAACAAAAATGTGTAACCGGGACTTCGACTTACTGCAAAGGTTTGTTTGGCAGCAACGCCACTTACGATAAAACAAATAACAGATGTGATTGTAAGTCCGGTTATTCGTATGACTATGCGACCGGGCAGTGCGCAAAGGATTAGGGACTTTGAAGTTGCAGTAGGGAAATACTGAAAAAGATTTTAGAAAAATTTTAGAAAAAATTTAGACGGATTTTAGAAAAATTTTAGAATCCCGTGTTAATGTCTAAAGCGCTTTTCTTTGCAAAAAAAGGCGCTCAAATTTTTTTAAAAAACAAAAAAATGAAAAAAACATTGGCAGGTTTTGTTAGTTTCGCTTTGCTCATTTTGCAAAGCATTGGTTGCGGGGCTGGTGCGGGGGTTGGAGCGATTTTTACGGCATATGCGGGCGGCGGAGCCGGGAGCGTTGTCATTAATGAAATCGCGTGGGCGGGGTCTATTGATAATTCGAATGATGAATGGATCGAACTTTATAACACGACTTCTCAGGCGATTGATTTGGCCGGGTGGTACGTGGAAGATGATTACGTTGATAAATATGTGATCGCGAGCGGCGTTGTACCCGCGAAAGGATATTTTTTAATTGAGGACAGCGAAAGTGCGGTTTTAAATATTTCGGCGGATGCGGTTATTGGGCTTTCCTTAGCCAACAGCGGCGATAGTTTGATTTTGAAAAACGCCGCGGGGGCTGTGATTGACAGCGTTAATGCGGGCGGCGGAGCGTGGTATTTTGGTGATAATGTTACGAAGGCCACAATGGAGAGAATTTCGCCTTCTGTTTTGGTTGACTCCGCCGCCAATTTTGCTTCGGCTGTGAGTGGGAACGGGTCGGCTGGCAGCAGCGGAAGCGCGATTTTGGGAACTCCAAAAGGGCAAAACAGTGTTTTCAGTGGAGGGCAGGGAACTTCTTCCGTTGAATTTGATCTTTCAAGTGAAACGCCTTTGAGTGGATCAACTGTCACCGCGACTGTGATTGCAAATAATGTCGTTGATTTGTTCGCGTACGGATTCGACGTTATTTATAATCCCGCGGTTTTGGAATATGTGAACTCGAGTGAAGCCGGATTCTTGAGCGGAAACGGGCAAGTTACAACTTCTTTCAACGCTGATTTGGAGGATGGGCTTGCCGGGAAATTGGTCGTTGGGAACGCGCGGTTAATTTCGCCAGCTAGCGGAGTTGCTGGAAGCGGAAATCTTTTTACAATTACTTTTAAAGTGATCGGAGGGGAAGGCGCTAAAAGTGATTTAACTTTTGGAGGTGGAAGTTTTGTCGCAGATATTTCGGGCGATGTTTTGGTGAGTTTGAAGCCTGCAAGTTTGACTGTTTCATCAAATCAAATTGAAGGGGTGTCGAATGCGGCTGTTGCTCCGGGCGTTAATATTTATTCCTTAAAATTGACGTGGTCGGCGCCGGCGGCGGGAGCAGACAGTTATATTATTTTTAGAAAAAAAACTGACGGGACTTTCGCGCAGATTGGAACCAGTACCGGCGCCGAATTTACCGACAACGATTCGTTAAATTTCGGCGGAAAAATCGTTCCCGGAATTACTTACACTTATCAAATTAAAGCTGTAAAAAATGGGATACAAAGTTCCGCGGTGGAAAAAACCGGAGTTGAAACTCGTGGACTAAAAGGCGACAATAACAGATCCGGGCGCGTTGACGGACGTGACATAGAGAATTTGGCAAAACATTATGGATCAAAAACCGTCGATGCCGGATTCAATCCCCTTTTGGACACAACTTTTGACGGAATTGTAGATGGCAGCGACTTAATCGATATAGGCGCAAATTTCGCATTAACTTTTAAATAAACTTCTTAAAAAAACGGGAGGCTGTTTTCATCTTCGCTTTGACGTTGATGGGGGCAGCCTCCCAAAAGCCCCTAACCGTTAATTATGAAACATTTCTTTAAAATAATTTGGTGGTTCGCAGTCTTGGTTGCCATTCTCGCATTTCTTAAAAACAGGGCTGGTGCACTTGAGTGGTTTGAGGAAGAAGGGACGGGAAATCCTGGCGGAGCGGAGGATTCTGAATGGGCAGTGGATTTGGGAAGTGCGGAAAATCTTGATGAAGCAGGGCTACCTCCGGCAGGAAAAGTTTTTTTGAGCGGTGAATTTTTGGATCATGATATTTTAAAAATTTCCGCTCTGGCCGCGGGGATGCAAACGCCTGTTTTGGGGCTTGCGTTTCACTTAAAGTACGATACTGAAAAATTGGATTTTTTGCGCTATGATCCGGGAAATTTTTTGGAGCGCGGAGGAGATCCTTTTTATCTTGTTTCAAATTCTTCTCCTTCCGCTGAAGTGATTTTTGGTGAGACATTGAGACGTGATGACTCCTTCCCTATCGACGGCGGGGATATCGCGTATTTTTATTTTCAAGAAATTAATCCCTCGCAGGAAAAATATAATTTTGAATTTTCAAATGGAGTTGTTTCGACTTTGGACACGGTAAGACAAGACATCAGCGGGATTGCCTTTGAAGGGCTTGTTTTAGACAAGAATTCCAGCGATAGCACAAGCGATGATGAGAGCAACAGTAAACTTGAAAATAATGTTCTTGAAAGCGGCGGACGTGGTTTTGGCTTTTACGCGGCTATCTTTCTTGGTTTTTGTTCTTTTGTGATAATTTTTGTCGCAATTAGGAAAATTTGCACTTTTTGAGTATAAGGGATAAAATGCGGCTCGAAGAAAAGTTTTTAAAGGGCTTTTTTAAAAAGTTAAAATGCTGTTTAGAAGGAGAAAAAGGCTGAAGATTTTGGCCGAGCTGCTTAGAAAAAGCTGGCACTTTTTTGCGGGACTCATTTTGATTACCGGATATTCTTTGGTTGCTTTGAATTATTCAAAAGAAATAGCTCTTGTTGCCGTTGTTGTTGTTCTTTTGGCGGCTATGGAATTTGAACATGTGAGAATTGAATATAAGCCGAGATTGTTTAGGGCTATCGACGTTCTTTTTCGAAAGAAAGAGTTCAACCAACCTTCGAGCATGCTTTCTTTCATCATTTCGTTCATTATTATTTTTGCTGTTTTTGAGCACATGATTGCGTTTACGGCGATGTTGATGATGATCGCCGGTGATGCTTTTTCCGCTGGATTTGGGATGCTTTTTGGAGAGAAGAAGATTAGAGGGAAAAAAACTTATGTCGGTAGTTTTGCCGGGCTTATTTCAAATCTTATCGTTGGATGGTTTGTCCTTACTGAATATCCGCAGCTTTTTATTCCAATGGCGCTTACCGCAACTGTTATTGAGACTCTCACAAACAAACTTGATGACAATTTAACTGTTCCTGTTTCTACGGCTTTTGTTGGATATCTTCTTTCGATTATTTGGCATGTTAATTTTTAACCTTAAAAAATATGTCTCTGTACGAAAACACGCTTAAGCAGATGAAAACTGCGGCGGACACAATGAAATTAAATCCTGAGCTCAAGATGATTCTTGAACAACCGATGAGAATTGTTGAGGTCAATCTGCCGGTTAGAATGGACAATGGCGAACTAAAAATTTTTAATGGCTATCGTGTTCAACACAATAATTTCGCTGGGCCTTTTAAGGGTGGCATTCGCTATCACCAACAGGTTGATATCGGCGAGGTAAAGGCTCTTTCTGCGTGGATGACTATCAAATGCAGTGTTGTTGGAATCCCTATGGGCGGCGGAAAAGGCGGCGTTGTTGTGAATCCAAAAGAGTTGTCAAAAGGCGAACTTGAAAAATTGAGCCGTGCATATGCGAAAGCGATTGCTCCTGTTATTGGACCTCAGGTTGATGTTCCTGCGCCGGATGTGAATACGACACCGGAAATAATGTCTTGGATTAAAGATGAGTATTCAAAATTTGTCGGCGCTGAAACTCCGGGTGTAATCACCGGGAAACCGGTCGAAGACGGCGGAAGCATCGGCCGCGACACGGCTACCGCTCAAGGTGCAATTTATGTTTTTGACATGCTTTGCGAAGAGAAAGGAATAAAACCGGAAGGGACGACTGTTATGATTCAAGGATTTGGAAATGCCGGAAGTTTTATGGCTAAATTTTTGCAGGAAAAGGGCTATACAATCAAAGGGGTCGCTGATTCAAAAGGCGGACTTGTCGCTGAGGATGGCAGCCTTGATGTCGCAAAAGTTATGGAAATAAAAGCTGCGAAAGGGTCTGTCACGAACGCTAAAGGCGAGGCAGGATTTGAGAAAACAAAAGTGATGAAAGATGCCGATTTCTTGGTTGAACAATGTGACATTTTGGTGCTTGCTGCCTTGGAAAATCAAGTTACTGGCGCCAATGCGAGCAATGTGAAAGCCAAATATATTTTGGAACTCGCGAACGGTCCTGTGAGCCCGGATGGAGATGAAGTATTGGAAAAAAACGGAGTTCTCGTTGTCCCAGATATTCTCACAAATTCAGGAGGTGTTACGGTTAGTTATTTTGAATGGTACCAGAATGTAAATAACGAAAAATGGACGTACGAACAGGTTCAGGAGAAATTAGTCAAAATAATGAAAGACGCTTATAAGGGAGTGGCTGCCAACCGCGACAAATATGGCTGCAGCATGAGAATCGCCGCGTTCATTACCGCGATGAAAAGGATTGAGGGGTTGTACAAGAAGCCTGTTTAGAGTACAATCGCTCCCTATGGGGAATAAACCTGAGATATCTTTTGGAGATTCCGCTATTGTCATCAACGGCGCACCGAAGTGCGTGTATGATTCTATGTACGATAGTTTTGATCGCATGAAAACGGCTACTCCTGGGTTGACCGTAGATTGTGTTCCAAATGTAGAAGACGCAGAAGATACTGTAAATATAAGTATTGGTTTTGGAGAGAACACTCCTGATGTATACAGGGATGCTGTCAGACGTTTTGTTGAGATGTTTGCCAAAGAAATTGATAAGGTACTAAAGCTTCCGGCCGTGAGACCATTTAGACCACCTAATGAAACCGTTTCAGCTGTAGAAAAAAGAATTGGTAAGGTTCCATATAAATTTGAACAGCGCGATGGTTATCCTCTTGTTTCCTTTGATGTCCCGCGTGTTTTGTCTGGTGATAAATCAACCAAAGATGGACTGGAAAGGATAAAATTACAAACTTTTTATAACAAAATTAAAGATACGTTATTTAGATATTTACTTCCTTATGGAGTTTTCATTAAAATTTCGCAGATCCTTATTGAGGCTGATATAAGATTTTTTCGTGCTTATATGAATTTTGATAAAGATAAAGTGGGCCAAGCTGCTGAGCTTTTGAAAAAATTTGAAACTGAATGGGCTGGCAAAATAGATCCTGAGTATACCTTTGCGTTTGGAACTGATCCTGGCGATCAAGAAAAACTTGTATTAAAGATGATGAAAAAAACTACTCTCCCCAGTTGAGTTTAGTCCTGAGGGTTTTGTAGTATTTGTGGCCTTCGCGGATGAAGATGAATGGGCGTTTTGATTTGCGGATTTTTATTTCGTCGCCGTATCTTAATGGAATTACGTCCTGGCCATCGAGAGTTAGGCCTAATGTTTCGGATTCTTGGCGGCGTTGGGTTTCGATGCACATGTTGATTTGGCGATTGTCTGGAAGGACGATTGGCCTCATTGAAAGTGAAGATGGACAAATTGGTGTGACTATAAGGCTGGGGACGTGTGGATGGACAATTGGGCCGCCTGCGGAAAGCGCGTGAGCCGTTGAGCCTGTTGGTGTTGAAACTATCATTCCATCCCCCCTAAATCGCACTACAAGACGTTGGTTGATTTCGACACGCATTTGAATAAGCCTCGCGAAATATCCTTGGTTAATCACAGCATCGTTTAGTGCGAGATATGTTGCTGTTTTTTTATTGTTTCTATAAAGCGTTACCCTTAATACTGTTCTTTTGTCGAGCTTGCATTGATTGCGGAAAATTTTGTTTAAAAGACTGAAAAGTTTTTTGGGGGTGGTTTCTGTGAGAAAGCCGAGAGTCCCGATGTGCACGCCTAAAATTGGCACATGTTTGCGAGGAAGCCTGCGCGCGGTTTTGAGGATTGTGCCGTCTCCGCCGACTACAACCGCCATGTCCACTTTTCTTAAAAGCTGTTCTTTTTTGAATCCTTTTGCGCCTTTGAAAAATTTGTAAGAATTTTCATCGAAAAACACTTCTTTGTTCTTTTTTTCGAGATAAGCGACTGTCTTTTTTATGAGTTCTTTGTGATCGTCAATGTCGCGCTTTGTGATAATTCCTATTTTTCTGACCTTTTTGCAGTCGAACATTTTATCCATAGCAATTTGATTTTAGCTTTTCTGCGGAAGAAGTCCAAGAAAATTTATTGGATTGAATGCGCCCTTTATTAATTAATTCGGTTCTAAGGTTTGCGTCTGAGACTATTTTTTCCATTGCTTTTGCGAATTCCGCCGGCTGGGAAGGATCGCAAAAAATTGCCGCTTCGCCTAGGACTTCGGGCATTGAGGAGGTGTATGAAGAGATTACGGGACATCCGCATTTAAGGGCTTCCAATGGAGGAATTCCGAATCCTTCGTAATATGACGGAAATATAAAAGCCTGCGCTTGATTGTACAATTTATTGAGACTTTTGTTTGTGATGTAGCCTAGGATGTGAACGTATTTTTGGAGATAATTTGATGTTATCAATTCGTCGAGATCTATCGCCCCCCATCCTTTTTTCCCTGCGATTATTAAATGATGCTCCGGATTCGTTTTGTGGAACATTGCGAAGGCTTGAATTAAAGTTTCGTAATTTTTTCTGGGTTCGATTGTGCCGACGCTTAGGAAAAATTTTGCTGGCAGGACGGCAGAGCCGTCCCTAGAGTCCGAGCCTTTGAGTTCGCAGTCCGACTCCGGTAAGACGCGGCTGTCGAGCTGAGAATGGTTCCCGCTTGCCGCGCATGGGATCGTGACGATTTTTTGTTCGTCTATTTTGAATTTTTCAATTAAATCTTTCTTTGTATTTTCTGAGACTGTGATTATTTTTGAAGCTTTTTTTAGAGCTCTTTTGAGCAAAAGTTTTTCTATGAATACCGCTTTTTTGAGATGGGATTGCGGGAATAAAAACGCGACTAAGTCGTGAACAACTATTATTGATTTTATTTTAGACAAAGCCGGAATTATGTAACTGGATGGTGAGATGAAGAGCTCGACTTTTTCTTTTTTCATGTCTCTTGCGGCTTTTATATGCCAGAAAATTCCTTTTTTATCTATGATTTTAAAGGCGGCATTTTTGAATTCCTCAAAGCCGGCTATTCCGCTGTCCGAGTAAAGAAGATAGTGATTTTTATGGTCAATTTTTAGGAGTTCGCGGACAATATTGAAAGTGAACGCACCTTTGCCAGCCCTCATCCCGCCCGCACTTCTTATGTCTATAGCTATTTTCATGGCTTAATGGTACTAGATGGCGAGGCGTTTTTCTATGGAATTTGTTGGATTTTTTGTTATGCTTAGGGCGGCTTAACCTTTACCTTATGTCAAAAAACGAAATAATTGAGAAAATTAAACGTCTGCCTATTGGACTGAGGTTTTCTGGCGCTGGAGGGATTTTGGCTTTTGTAAGCGTGTTTTTGCCATGGTATTCAGATTTGGACACATTCAAAACCGGCAATGAATTTCTTGGGATTTCCGGGCCTCTTTATCTTGTTGGGATTCTGGTTTTGGCTTTGTCTGTTATGTCTGTTGGGATCGTTGGGATGAAGGTTTTTGAGAAAAAATTGCCGAAAATGCCTATTGAAGAGCCTTATTTATTTATTCTTTCCGGATGTACTTCTCTTTTTCTGCTCCTCTTGACGAGCAGTGTTTATTTTCATTCAAAATTTGGGGTTAATATTATGCAAAAGCAGGCCGGAATCGGCATGATTATTTGCGTTATTGGATCTGTTTTGGTGCTTGCCGGCGGGATTTTGCAAAACAGGAAAAAACAGGTTTTGTTTGATGTTGATGGGAAGCTTGAGCATTTGATTGATATTGATGCCCACGCGAGGCGGGACGGAGTGGGGCTTGGCGTGCAGGATGTTAAAGAAATTATCGAACAAGTTCAGGTAAATATAGAATCTAAAAATTAAAATTATGACAGAGAGTAAAAGTCCGATTGTTTTTTATTGCAAAGACTGTGGAAAAATCGTTGACGCGTCGAAGTTTGGGAAAAGATATGTGTACACTTGCAAAATTTGCGGGACAAAAAACGTGGCTTTTGGAACTGAAAAAAGTATAAAAAGCTTCTTTAGGATACCTGAGGAAAAGGAAGAAATCGTGCCGGTTTCGGCGCCGACTGCAGTAAAGACTGTGGAGAAATCGAAGGAGCCGCAGGTGCAGGAAAAAAAATAGACTTAACGCATTTTAATATGCCCCCCGATAAGTTAGAAGGAATAGATGATTCGCCAGATACTAGTTCTAAACAGGAAGCGGATTCGCTGTTGGAGACTAGAAAATCAATAGTTAGGTGTCTGCTGGCTGGATTCATAGTTGCAACCGACGCGGACTGCACTACTCCTCCGCCAGCACCGGGACCAAGTATTGACGATCCGTGATCTATTAGTACACTTGCCCATGCGTACCGACGTCCAACATAATGACTAAGACGTAGTTGTCGTATTCTTCAAAAATGATGCGTATATTTCCAGTTACAGAAATTGCGCGTTTGCCGTTCATTTTGCCGCTTAGAGGATGGTTTCTTAGCAATATATCGTGGGGATTCCTTCTAAAATTTATCATTGTAAAATCAACTTTTTGCTTTAGCTTAGAAGAAAGTTTTTTATATGATTTGTCAAATTTTTTGTGAAGCCTGATAATCATTTCAAACTATTCAAGTGATCTATGATTTCTTTAGCGGTAGAAAAAGGTCCGCTCACATTTATTCCTTTCTTAGCCTCTTCTGAAGCTTTTAATATCTCCTGTTCCTGTTTTTCTGTCAGTCCGTTTTCGGTGAGTGGCTGAAAAGGAAGACCTTTGACAATTACAATTTGCCTGAAATAAATCTTAACGGCGCTGCTCATATCCAATCCAATACTGTCGAGTATTTTTTTTGCTGTTTTTTTGGTTTTTTTATCAATACGAACTTGAAGTGTAGACATATTAGAAGGAGTTAAATAAATTGGACTACTTCCAGTATATCCGCGTGTGATGACATTGTCAATACAGTGACTCATAGCGATTTGGTTATATTGTTGCGTTTTTTCTTTAAATATAGACCTCCAAGAGTTGAATAAATCAGCTCGTTTAGCTCAAGTAGTGATAATGCTTTTTGGGCGTCTCTTAGCGGTAAATTAGCCAGTTTGATTATTTGCTCCGTGCTCATTGGGCGCGTTACAGAAAGGGTCTCAAGAACTTTTTTAGAACTTTGATCGAGAAACGAAATTTGAGGATTTTCGGCGTGATTGCTGCCATGAAGACTGTGTTTTTCGCGGATAAAAGACGGCTGGATCTTTAGCTCGGCTATTATATCTGTGCCGCTTAAACAAGGTTTCGCCGCCGAACTTTTTATCAAATTATTACATCCGAGCGACTGCAGGCGATCAATATCGCCAGGCACGGCAAAGACGTCGCGACCTTCTTCGATCGCGACTTTTGCTGTGATCAAGGCGCCGGAACTTTCTGGAGCTTCGACGACAACTGTCGCGACACTTAAGCCAGCAATAATTCTATTTCTCATAGGAAAATTAAAATTTTTCACAGGCAGATCGTCCGGATATTCACTCAAAACACATCCGCCTTTTGCAATTATTTCTTCCGCCAATTCTTTGTTTTCTGACGGATAAATATTATTGACGCCGGTGCCAAGAATTGCGGCGGTTTTTAGTCCGTATTTAATTGCGGCCTCGTGCGCCAGAGTGTCGATTCCGCGGGCTAGCCCGGAGACAATTACGACGTCGCAAAGCGACAAATCGGAAACCAGCGAGTCAACGACCAATTCTCCGTATGGCGTGAATTTTCTCGTCCCAACAAACGCAACCGAAATTTTGTTAAAAATTTCCATATCCCCGCGATAAAAGATCTTCCTCGGCGGATTATGGATATGGCGGAGGAGATCGGGGTAGAGCGACGATGCCTGAGTCAGGATGACGGTTTTATTACAATTATTCATGCCCTCATTATCGCATTCGATTCTAAAATTTTTCTAAATTTTTTCTAAAATCTTTTTGGATCGAGTTGCGAAAAAGTGGGTTTTGTTTTCTTAAGAAATTATAGTAATATTCTCGCATGAAGTTTTTTAAAGTCAGAACGCCGCATGTAAACAAGGAAGGAATGGTGTTTTCGTGGGCGAGTCTGCTTTTTGGTTTTGGGCTGAGCGTGCTTTTGCCGATTCTTCCAGCTTTTATAAAAACTGTTGTAAATAATGATGAGTATGTCGGGTATTTTTATTCGTCTATGTCACTTGCGATGCTGCTTGCCGGGATTATTTCGGCTTATCTTTTTAAAAAATTCTCAAGAATTTCGGTTCTGAAAATATTTTTTGTAGTCTGCGCGCTTGCTGTGACGTTTCTTATTTTCGCCACGAAGTTTTACCATATTTTCTTTTTAGAATTTTCTAGAATTTTCTCGGCGCTTGTTATTACGATTTCGCTGTCTTTGATGGTGCGCGATTTTACCGCGGAAAAAAATCTTGGGCAGATGGAAGGCGTGTTTTTTGTATTCAGTAATATCGGGTGGTTTTTGGGGCCGGTTGTCGGCGGAGTTATCGCGAGATACGCTGGGTTTGAACCTGTTTTTATGATTTCCGGATTACTTTTTTTGGCGGCTCTCGCGTATATTCTTCATCAAAATTTAATAAAAAAACATCCTTCACTTGCGTTACCAAAATATGAGCCGAAAAAGGTTGTAAAAACCGGCAGAGTTAGGAAATTTTTTAGTGATAAAGGCCGCGTAGCCGCATATGCAATTCATTTGATATTTTTAACTTGGCTCGCGTTTAAGGCGGTTGTAACGCCGCTGTATATCACGGAGCAGGGCTATGGCAGCGATCTTGCCGGACTTGTAATTTCGCTTTCAATGCTGCCGTATGTTTTGATTGAATTGCCAGTTGGGAAATATGCTGATAAGCATGGTGTGCGAAATCCTATTGTCTGCGGTTTCGCGATTATCGCGATGTGTCTTTTTGGAGTGAAGATTTCTCCGATTTTCTTTATTGATGCGGCTTTGCTGGTGCTTGTGAATATCGGCAGCGCATTCATTGAACCTTTGTGCGACTTTTTCTTTTTTAAACACGTTTCAAAAGAGGAGGAAAACGATTTGTATGGGATTTTTAGAACCGCTGATCCTGCTGGAAAATTTTTGGGACCGCTGATATTTTCAATATCTTTAATGTTCCTGCCGTTTGATTGGGTGTTTGTTGTGGCAGGGGCGATATTTTT
>Ga0233425_10008995_pt1 | contig 12916 bp, 13 predicted proteins | sample Watercolumn_Towu_2_FD_181712 | JGI IMG/M metagenome (GOLD analysis project Ga0233425, IMG submission 181712) | Freshwater microbial communities from Lake Towuti, South Sulawesi, Indonesia - Watercolumn_Towuti2014_140_MG | ecosystem: Environmental > Aquatic > Freshwater > Lake | place...
CCAGCCTCACCATCGGGCCGCAGCGCGCCCCCTCCGCGGAGGCGGCTGTGATCCAGGCCGCGCAGAATCGGCTGCCGGGCCGCGACCCCGGGTTGGAGCTGCAAACGCGCTGGGAGAAGCCTCTAACCGGAGACACGGGCACCCTGCTGCTGGAGGGCGCCGTCAAGGACGACTTCCAGCCCGCGGATTTCTTCGCATACGGAGCCAGCAGCTACGAACTCGCGCCTGCGGTCAAAGTCCTGCCCTCCCCTGCGGGCAGATTCCTTTTGAGCAAGACGCTCAAGCGAACCGGTGATGCGTTTCCCAAACGGGTCGAGGGCATTCTGGTTCAACCGGGAAAAGACAACACCCCCTCAAGAGCGGTCGAGGTGGCTTTGATTGTGCCTGAGGCGGCCGTCGGCACCCCCGCCACGGTAGCCAAAGCTGGGGCGGGAACCTCCGGGACCATGTCGGCAACAGCCAGCCAATCGTTGTGGTTCATGCTCATGTTGGCGTTCGTTGGCGGGCTCATCCTAAACGTGATGCCGTGCGTGCTGCCGGTCATCGCTCTCAAGATTCTGGGTTTCGTCAACCAGAGCCGCGAAGCTCCCGCCCGCGTGCGGAGGTTGGGGCTGCTCTACGCCGTGGGGGTAGTGGTCTCTTTCGAGGTCTTGGCAGGCATGGTTATCGCCGTTCAGGGCGCCGGCGGCGCAGCGAGTTGGGGCATGCAAATGCAGAACCCCTATTTCCGCCTGGCACTCACGGTGGTCGTGATGCTCGTGGCGTTGAACCTCTTCGGGCTTTTCGAGATTACCCTTGGCAGTTCCGCCTTGGGAAGCGCCGCCGGACTCGCCGCAAAAGAAGGCGGTTGGGGCGCGTTTTTCAATGGCGTGCTGGCCACTGCGCTGGCGACTCCGTGCACCGCGCCATTCCTCACGGTGGCGCTGGGCTTCGCTTTCACCCAATCCGCGGGGGTAATCCTGTTGATGTTCGCGGCCACCGCGGTTGGTCTGGCGGCGCCTTACGTGCTGCTGAGCTGGCGCCCCGAATGGCTCAGGTTCCTCCCCAAGCCCGGCGCGTGGATGGAGCGCTTCAAGGTGGCGATGGGATTCCCGATGCTGGCCACAGGCGTCTGGCTTTTCGATTTGACGGCCCCTTCGTTTGGCGAGGGTGGCGTCCTCTGGCTTGGGCTGGTGCTCGTGGTGGTGGCGCTGGCCGCCTGGATTTGGGGCGAGTTCGTTCAGCGCGGCGTCCGCCGCCGGGGCCTGGCGATGGCGGCCTGCGGGGCCTTGCTGCTGTTGGGCTACGTTGTCGGCCTCGAGGGCCAGTTGCACTGGCGCAAACCCTCCCCGCTTACCGCCGGCGGAACCGTCATTCGCGATGGCCCGGACGGTATCGAGTGGCGCGCGTGGAGTTCCGCCGCCGTCGAGCAGGCCCGCGCGGCGGGCCATCCTGTGCTGGTGGACTTCACCGCCCGGTGGTGCCTCACGTGCAAGTCGAACAAGAAACTCGCGATCGACGTTCCCCCGGTGCGCACGCGGTTGAAACAACTCGACGCGGTGTCGTTCCGCGCCGACAATACCGACCCAAACCCGGCCATCACCGCCGAGTTGAAGCGCTACGAGCGGGCTGGGGTTCCGTTGGTGTTGTTGTTCCCCGCCAAGCCGGACGAGCCGCCCTTTGTGCTGCCAGCCTTACTCACACAATCGATTGTATTAGACTACCTAAGCAAGGTGGCGAACTGAGGCCAGCGCAACTGGCATTGAATAATCCACCCGCGTTTTCCCTCTGAAGGTTAGGGCTTTGTCGCGGGCGGCGCACGGTTCCCGAGTCCGGGCGCCGGCGAGCGCGCCACTCCCGGACGAACTCGGGTGCCCACGACAGACCGGCCGATTATCGCGATTATGAGAATCTCGTTCTGCATTCTGGCGGCGTTTCTTGCCAGCGGAGCAACGTTCACTTCCTGGGCGCAACCCAAGCCTGGCCAGCCGGCCCCGGACTTCACCGCCACGGACATCCAGGGCAAGACCCACAAGCTCGGCGATTACAGCGGCAAGATTGTCGTACTCGAGACCTTTAGCCTCGAATGCCCCTTCTCGGCGAATCATTACAAGAGCGGCGCGATGCAGGCGCTCCAGGGCGCCGTGGTCAACAAAGGCGTGATCTGGCTGACGGTGAACTCAGCTCCAACAAGTAGTCCGGGCTACCGCAAGCCCGACGCGGCTGCCAAGGAGTTCAAGAGCCTCGCGATGAAAGCCACGGCCTGGATTGACGATCATTCCGGCGACCTCGCCCGGAAGTACGGCTTCAAGACCACGCCTCAAATCTTCGTGATCAGCCAGCAGGGCCTTCTGGCCTACCAAGGCGCGATCGATGACCGTCCAGAAAGCACGGGCGACCCGCGCACAGCCCGGAACTTCGCCCGCGCCGCGATCGAGGCGCTGCTGGCGAGCAAGCCAGTGGCGACGGCCGAAACCAAGCCTTACGGCACGGCCGTAAGGCTCGGACCCTAGCCCGCCAGTGTGCGGCGCGACAGGCCTCGCACGGTCGCGAATCGAACCACGGAGCGAGGGAGCGGGCGAGTGCCGGAGCCTCCCACGGAGTTGACGACATCCGCAGCTTCCGGGCTTGACAGCCGCGATTCCAACCAAGTCGTTACATGTTGGACACGAAGGGCTTGAGTACGGGAACCGCGTAGCATGATCTCCTGCTGCGCCTGCTGCGATCCACGGCCGGAAGGTCCCTGTCACTGAGTTGATTCTCAAACTTCGGTTTGGCACACCAGTAGCTCATTACCCAATCAGCAACTTGGCTACAGTTGCTTGGTTGGTTAGGTTAGATTGGGTCGGCGTCCGCCGGTGAGATTGGCAAGGCTCATCGGCGGATTGCCTTTTGGAGCCAGGCGGAGTTTGCTCTTGCGCCGCAGGGGCCGGTTGGTAGAGTCCATCGAGTTGATCGACGGATTCTCCACCTTGCTGGTGGAGTTTTGTTTTTGTCTCCGCGAACCCAACAACCAAACGCGCGTGAAGATTTTTAGCGGCAACTCGAACCAACCCCTCGCCAAAGCCATCTGCGACTACATCGGCATTGAAATGGGCCGATGCGTTGTTTCCTCGTTTCCCGACGACGAAACCTACGTCAAGATCGCCGAGAACGTCCGCGGCGAGGATACCTTCGTCGTCCAGTCCTCGAGCCCGCCGAGCAACCATCATCTGATGGAGATGTTCATCATGATGGATGCGTTGCGGCGCGCCAGCGCCAGCCGCATCACGGCGGTGATGCCCTTCTACGGTTACGCACGGCAGGATCGCAAAGACCAGCCACGCGTGCCGATCACGGCGAAGTTGGTAGCCAACCTGGTCGTGGCCGCCGGCGCCAACCGCGTTCTGACGATCGACCTGCACGCGCAGCAGATTCAAGGCTTCTTCGACATCCCGGTGGATCACCTTTACGCCGCGCCGGTGATGTACAACTACCTCAAGCAGAAGCAGATTCCCAACCTGGTCGTCGTGAGCCCGGATGTCGGGGGCTTGAAGATGGCCTACGCCTACTCGCAAATCCTCGCAGCCGGCCTGGCCATCGTCGCCAAACGGCGCCGTAGCCCGACCGAGGTCGAGTCTATGACCGTGATCGGCGATGTGCGGGGCCAGAACGTGCTGCTGGTGGACGATCTGACCGAGACGGCGGGCACGCTCACCACCGCGGCCGCGCTGCTCAAGAAGAAGGGGGCCAAGCGCGTCGTGGCGTGCGTTTCGCACGCCATTCTGAGCGATTTGGCCATCGAACGGCTGCGAAAATCAATCATTGACGAACTCATCACGACTGATAGTGTTCTCCGCCCTGCTTTGAGCGGGGTCAATGTAACTACGTTGTCCGTGGCCGGGTTGTTGGGCGAAGCGATCAAGCGAATCCACACGAATTCCTCGGTAACTTCGCTCTTCGAGTTTCGTGGCGAGTCCGTCGGCTAGGCGGGCCGCCTTGATGTTGAATGATTGACGCATGAAGTCTGTGCCTTTGACCGTTTTCCCGCGGGCGCTCGCGCGCCGTGCCGGGGTGAAGAAAGTCCGCGCCGCCGGGCGGATTCCGGCCGTGATTTATGGCCAACGCCGTGAGCCACAGAACCTCGAGCTCAAGGCCAAGGAGCTGGAAGACCTGCTCCACCATGCCGCCTCGGAGAACGTGCTGCTGGACCTGACCGTGACCGGCGACACCACGCCGAGCCGCCTGGCCCTGCTCCAGGAGGTGCAACATCACCCCTTGAGCGGGCGGGTGCTGCACGTGGACCTGCACGAGGTGGCGGCCGACGAGAAAGTCACTATTCAAGTGCCCGTCGAGACGGTCGGCGAGGCTGCAGGCGTCAAGACCGGCGGGGGCGTGCTCGAGCACGTGCTGTTCCGGCTCAAGGTCCGCGCACTGCCCAAGGATCTGCCGGAAGCGTTGGTGTTGGACGTAACGCACCTCGAGATCGGGCAAGCCATCCACATCGGCGAGATCCAGCCGCCGCCCGGGGTCGAAATCCTCGGCGACAAGCATATTTCCGTGATTGCGGTCGCGGCGCCGGTGACCGAAGAGCAGGAAGCGGCCGAAACGGCCGCTGCCGAGGCCGGATTGGCCGAACCGGAAGTCCTCCGCGAGAAGAAGGAAGAAGGCGAGGAAGGCGCCAAAGCGCCCGAGAAGGGTGCCCCTGGAGAGAAGGGCGCGGCCAAGCCGGCAGGCAAGGACGCGGCCAAAGCACCCGAGACGGCGGCGTCCAAGGCTGGCGAAAAGCCTGCCGAAAAGAAGGCCGAGAAAAAGGCCGAGAAGAAAAAGTAATCCCCCGCCCAATCGTGGGCCGGGTGTCGCCGCACCCGGCGCCGCCCCCGCATGGAGAATCTCCATCTCATCGTGGGTCTGGGCAATCCGGGGGCCGACTATGCGCGGACACGGCACAACGCGGGCTTTCTGCTGGCGGAGCGTCTGGCCGGACAGTGGGGTGCGGTTTGGCGGTCGGAAGACCGATTTCAGGCACGGCTGGCGGCGGCAGCCCCCGAGGGGCGGCGCTGCATGTTGTGCGAGCCGCTGACGTATATGAACGCCAGCGGCGTGGCGGTGGCGGCCGTGGCCGCCTATTACCGGGTAGCGCTGGCCCGGCTGCTGGTGCTGGTCGATGACGCCGACCTGCCGCTGGGCGAAATCCGGCTGCGGGCGCGGGGCAGCAGCGGTGGGCATCACGGGCTCGAGTCGATCGAGCAACAGTTGGGTTCGCGGGGCTATCCGCGGTTGCGGATGGGCATCGGGCGGCGGGCTGCCGATGGCCGCCAGATCACCGGCCACGTGCTCTCGCGGTTCAGCCGCGAAGAAACGGCGGTGTTCGAGCTGGCGCTGGCGCGCGCAGCCGAGCAAGCGGCCTGCTGGGTAGCCGGCGGGATCGATCTGGCGATGAACAAATTTAATGGGGTGGTTGCCGCCCCGGAAACGAAAGAGCATTGAGTGAAACGATACGAAGGTCTGTTTATCTTGAACCTGTCGGCGCGCGAAGAGGCCCTCAAAGAGGCCATCGATAAGATCACCGCCGAGATCACCTCGCTCGGGGGCAAGATCGAGACCGTGCAGAAAATGGACAAGCGCGCCTTCGCGCGAGTGGCCGACAAGAAGCACGGGAGCGGCTTCTATGTGAACGTCATCTTCAGCGGCGAGGCCCCCGTGGTCGCCCAACTCCGGTCCCGCTTCACCCTGAGCGAAGATGTTTTCCGCGCCCTCTTCACTGTCGCTCCGCCCGCCAAGGCGGCAGCGGCAGCTTGAGCCATGCCCAACTTCAACAAAGTCATCCTGGCCGGGAACCTTACGCGGGACCCGGAATTGCGGTACACCCCGAAGGGAGTAGCGATCGCCAAGCTCGGGCTGGCGATCAACCGCAACTGGACCACCGAGACGGGCGAGAAGAAAGAAGAAACGACGTTCGTGGACGTGGACGCCTTCGGCCGGCAGGCGGAAGTGATCGGGCAGTATTTGAAGAAGGGCCGGCCCATCCTCATCGAAGGCCGGCTGCGCCTGGATCAATGGGATGACAAGCAGACCGGCCAGAAACGCAGCCGCCTGGGCGTCGTGCTCGAGGGATTCTCTTTCCTGGACTCGGGCCGCGGCGAAGGGGCGCCCGCGCCTGAGCCCTCGGCGCCGCGGGCCACCGCCGCCGCGGCTGCCCCCCCCCCCGCCTCGGCCCATGAACCCGAGCCGCAGTCCGCGGAAGAGGACGACGTCCCGTTCTGAACCCGCCGACAACGGTCGCAGCCGCGGTCCTCGCGTTTCCTGCCCTGCCCGCACGCTCACACCCTCACCCACTCTCGAATCTATGGCCAAAACTGAAGTCATCCTTACCCATAACATTGTCGGCCTCGGCGCGGAAAGCGACCAGGTCAAGGTCGCTGCCGGTTACGCCCGGAACTATCTCATCCCGCAGGGATTTGCCATTCCGCTCACCGCGGCCAACAAGCGGCGCATCGAGTCGCTCCGCCAACGGCGCGCGGAACGCGAGGCGCACGATTTGAACACGATGGCCGAACTGGCGAGCTCGCTCTCGAAGATGATCATCAAGATCGCCGTCAAGACAGGCGCCGACGGCAAGATGTTCGGCTCGGTCACCGCAGGAACGATCGCCGACGAACTCAAGCACCAGTGCGATGTCTCGCTGGACAAGCGGAAGATCCATCTCGAGCACCCGCTGCGCGCGCTGGGCGATCACGAGGTCGAGTTGCGGTTGCACGCGAACGTGACCACCAAACTCAAGGTGCACATCGAGTCCACTACCCCGCCCGAGACGCCCGCGCCCGTTCCCACTGAGGGCAAGGCCGGCGGCCCTCCCGCCGAAGGCCGCCCCGGCCGGCCCGGCCGCGACGCCAAGGCCAGCCCAGGGGACAAAGCTCCGGCTGCCCGCGAAGGCCGTCCCGCCAGACCCCCCTCCGATCGTCGCGAGCGGTCGCGGGACAAGGCCGCTCACTAGTCAGTGCGCGGGCTCGACCTGGAACAGCTCGCGGCGCTGGTCGAGCAGGCCCGCTCCGCCGGCGCCGCTCAGGTCAGGGAATTCGCCCTCGGCGGCCGCGTCCTCGAGTTCAACTCGCGGCCGGGCATCATGGGGGTGGTGAATCTCTCCCCCGATTCCTGGTACCGCGAGAGCGTCTGCCTGAATGCTGACCACGCGATCGAGCGAGGTCGCGTGCTTGCGGCCCAGGGCGCGGACATCGTGGACGTGGGGCCGGAATCCTCGCTGGCTCACGCGGCGCGCGTGGCCGCGACCGCTCAGGCCGACCGCCTTTTGCCGGTCATCGAGGGCCTCCGCGCCGCGCACGTCCCCGTGTCGGTCGAGACCTACGAACCGGCGGTCACTCGTGCCTGCCTCGAGGCTGGCGCCAGCGTGCTGAACCTGACTGGGGTGGCTCGAGCGGAAGAAATGTTCCGCCTGGTGGCGGCCCACGACGCGGGCGTAATCATCTGCTTTGTCCTGGGCGCGAACGTCCGTGAGGTGGGCGACTTTGACCTGTCGGGTGATCCCATCCCGCTGCTTTACGAATACTTCGCGCGCCAGATCGAGTCCGCCGTGCGGTGTGGCGTCAAGAAAATCCTCGTGGACCCGGGCCTGGGTTTCTATTACCGGAATCTCCAGGACAGCGCGGTGCGCGTGCGTCACCAGATGCGCGTGTTCCTGAACACCTTCCGCCTCCGCGCGCTCGGCTGGCCGGTCTGCCACGCCCTGCCCCATGCGTTCGAATTCTTCCGCGAGGAAGTGCGTTGCGCCGAGCCGTTCTTCGCCGTCCTCGCCGCGCTCGGCAAGACCGACCTCTTCCGCACCCACGAAGTCGCCCGCACCCGGGCCGTGCTCGAGACGCTGCGCGCGTACTGAGAACGCGTCACTTCTGCTGGAAGATGTGGTAGAGCAGCAGGTAGATGACCACGCCCGTCACGGACACATACATCCAGAGCGGCCACGTCCAACGCGCGATGCGCCGGTGCCGGTCGAATTGCCCACGCCAGGCGCGGTAGAGAGTCGTCAGCGCCAGGGGGACGATCACCGCTGCCAGCACGGTATGCGTGGCGAGGATGCTGAGGTAGATTGGCCGGAACCACGCCGGGTTGCGGAAGACCGTCCGCGGCATCTGGAGGTGGTAAGTCAGATAGCAGGCCAGAAAAGCGGTGGAGGTTATGAACGCACCCACCATGCATCGCACGTGGGCCGTCCGATTGCCGCGGCGGATGAACACAAACCCGAGCGTCAGCAAGACCGCACTCGCCGCGTTCAAGCAGGCGTTGACGGTTGGCAAGTTGCTCAGAGACATCTAGCGGTGCGTTTGAGATGGGTCAGCGCATTAAGGCGCCGGGGCAGTGCGGGATCGTGGGCTGAACTCCCAAACCGGTGAAGCGCGATCAACCTTCCCGCAGGAGGCGCTGAATGGCCTCGAGAATCCGCGGCTTTGCCTCGGGGCTCTCGCCATCGTACACGCCACGGATGCGGCCGCGCTGGTCCACGAGGATGAACTTGGTGCTGTGCAGCAGGATGTCGTCCGGGGTGGCGCGGTCCTGGGGACGATTCTCGGCCACGACCAGCATCAGACCTTGCGTGGCGAGCCGGTAGATTTCCGGTTTGGGCCCGGTGAGGAACTGCCACCGGGCGAAATCGGCTTTGAACCTCTCGCCGTAGCGCTTGAGCACGGCCGGTTGATCGAAGGCGGGATCGGCTGTGAGTGAGACCAACTGCACAGCTTGGCCGAGAGGCAGCGCCGCCTGCAGCTCGCTGAGCGCGCGGCTCATGAGCGGGCACGGTCCGGCACAACGCGTGAAAATGATGTCCGCCAGCCAGACTTTGCCCCGCAAGGACGCGAGGGAACAGGCCTCGTTGTTCTGATTCGTGAGAACGAAATCCGCGACCTCCCGGTACACCGGCAGTGGGGGGGCCGCAGCCCCGCTCCTGGAGCGCATCCACGACCAGGTGTAGGCGCCGCCAATCCCGACCATCACCAGGATCAACCCGCCCCAGACGGTCCATTCAAGCCTGCGTGAGATTCCGTTCATGCGTCGCGCATCAAGCCCGTCCGCGGCGGGCGGCGGGCGCGGCAACGCGCAGGCTGCGCCGTCCCGGTTCCGGCGCTCGATCAGGCTTCAAATGAACTCGTTCAGGGTGTTCTCGAGCATTTCCTGGCGGCCGCTGACGTTCGGGGTGATGTCGCCCTTCTTGAGCATATAAGCCTCAAGGTCCTTCAACCGGCACTGGCCGGCCTCGATCCTCGCCCCGATGCCCGTGTCCCAGGAGCTGTAGCGCGCCCGAACGAACTCGGCCAGCCGCCCATCCTTGCGAATGGCCACGGCCGTCTTGAGGCCCCGCGCGAAGGCGTCCATGCCCCCGATGTGCGCGTAAAACAAATCGACTGGCTCGAAGCTCTCACGGCGCACCTTGGCGTCGAAGTTCGTGCCGCCGGTCGTGAACCCGCCCATCTTCAGGATCGTCAGCATGATCTGTGTCGTCAGATACACGTCGGTTGGGAACTGGTCAGTGTCCCAGCCCAGCAGCAGGTCGCCGGTGTTGGCGTCGATCGAGCCCAGGGCGTTGGCGGCCACCGCCACCTCCAACTCATGCTGCATGGTATGCCCCGCCAGCGTCGCGTGATTCGTTTCGATGTTCAGTTTGAAATCACGCAGCAAGTCGTACTCGCGCAGGAAGTTCAGGCATGCCGCGGCATCCGAGTCGTATTGATGCTTGGTGGGCTCCTTCGGCTTGGGCTCGATATAGAACTGTCCCTTGAAACCGATCTCTTGTTTATGGTCCACCGCCAGGTGCAAGAAGCGCCCGAGGTGATCCATCTCCCGCTTGAGGTCGGTGTTCAACAAACTAGTGTAACCTTCGCGGCCGCCCCAGAACACGTACCCCTCGCCCCCGAGTTCGTGTGTGATCTCGATCGCCTTCTTGACCTGTGCGCCCGCATAGGCAAACGCGTCGGCGTTGCAGCTCGTCGCGGCGCCGTGCATGAAACGCGGATGCACGAACAGGCAGGCGGTGCCCCAGAGCAGCTTGATGCCGGTGCGCTTCTGCTCGGCCTTCAGGTCCTTCACCACGACGTCAAGATTCTTGTTCGTCTCCCGCAGGTTCGCGCCCTCGGGCGCGATGTCGCGGTCGTGAAACGCGTAGAACGGGGTGCCGAGCTTCTCCATGAACTCGAAGGCGACTCGCACGCGCTTCCTCGCCATCTCGAGTGAATTCGTGCCGTCCTCCCATGGCCGAACCGCCGTGCCGACGCCGAACATGTCGGACAACTGGCCTCGGATGGTGTGCCAGTACGTCATCGAGAAGCGCAGGTGCTCCTTCATGGTCTTGCCTTCGACAAGCTCGTCTGCATTGTAATGCTTGAAGGCAAGGGGGTTCTTCGAGCCCGGCCCTTCGAAGGGAATCTTCGGGATGCCGGGGAACGCTTCGGGGCTCGGGGTGCGTGTGGATTTCATGTTGGGTCGGAATCGGTGTCGGGTCTGATGGGTCGGGCGGGGCGGAGCGTTGAGTTACTTCTTCTTATCCCAACCTTGTTCTTTGATCATGGTTTCGAGGTCGGTTTTCGGTCCAAACGAGGCGGACAACACGCGGAAGCGCGCCAGGAACTTGAAGGCGTCGCTGACCTGCCGGACCTCGTCCTTCTTGGGAGCCAGTTGGTCGGTTGGCAGCGCCTTGAGCGCGGCGACATAGGCGACGGCCATCTGCTCGACCCTCTGCGCGGTGGGTTCGTCCTTCTCGTACTCGAGGGATTCCATGAGCCGGAGCATCTGCGGCAAGGGCCGGCTCGCATCCTTGAGTTGCTCGGCGTCCTGTCGGAGCGAGGCGGCGATCTGGCGGCGCTTCGCCATGGCGGCCTCGGTCGAGAGCACGCCATCGGTCCCGCCATCCACGGAGCGCGGTGGAAGTGGGCGGTACCAGATGTTGCGGAAGCGCATCGGGTTGCCATGATCCTGCAGTTGCAGCGGTCCGGTGGCCGGGAAGGGCTGCGGCTTCGTGCGCCCCATGTGCCCGGTGGGACCCTCCAGCGGCGTATGGTCCTGCGCCAGCACGCCATTCACGAACACCGTCACGTACCCTGGGTCCACCATCTGGTTGTCCCGGTAGATCGGCCGACGGAAGACGATATCGTACACTTGAAACTCGCCGGGTGGGCGCACGGCGTTGGCCATCGGCGGGTTCACCCCATACACGGAGGCGGCGTGCCCGTCCGCATAGGTCACGTTATTGAACGAATCCAGCACCTGGACCTCGACCATCCCCATCAGGAACACGCCGCTGTTGCCCCGCCCCTGGCTGTCTCCCTCGACTTTCGCGGGCGCCGCCCACTCGAGGTGCAACTGGCAATCGCCAAACTTATCCTTGGTGCGAATATCTCCCCCCGGGGCAGCCACCTGCATGTAGCCGTCCTTGACCAGCCATTTGGCCGGGCTGCCGTCTTTGGCGGCTTCCCACTTCGACAGGTCAGTGCCATCAAACAGGATCACCGCATCCGACGGGGGCTTTCCCGCCTGCTCCGGGCTGCTGAAAGTGCCGGGTGTCACCGCCTTCGGCTGCGGGCGATTCGGATCGTGCACGGCCCAGGCATGGTGGTCATCGGGCGCATCGCCGTAGAACCGCGGGATCGACGAGGCGCCAAGAGCGCTCGACGCCAGCAAAAGCACTGCCCCACACAGCGACAGGGTAAAATAAGATTTCATGGGTCGAGCATGGCACACGCGATTTGCCGGCGTCAACTGCCACGGCATGACGATAGGCGGCCGTTTCAACGCCCGTACAGCAACCACCGTGGATATGAACGATTGTCCCAGCGCGCGTCCCAAAATGTGAGTTAGCGCTTGCATTCGCCCCGGGGCAGGCTATTTTCCCCGTCCCGCTGGGACCGGCGCGAGCCGGGCCGGCCAAACCATTGCACTGATTAAGTTACCGTATTCCTTATGGCATCTGCGAACGATCTTCGCCGCGGCATGGCGATTCTGTACAACGGCGAAGTGAACGTCGTCCTGGACACCCAGCATCGCACGCCGGGCAACCTGCGCGCCTTCGTGCAGGCCAGCCTGCGCAACATCCGCACCGGGAAATCCAGCGATGTGCGGTTCAGCTCGACCGAGAAGGTCGATGTGGTCCCGATGATGGCGCGCAAGATGGAGTTCAGCTACAAGGATGGCGAGGATTTCGTTTTTTCCGACCCGACGGATTTCGAGACGGTGACCCTTCCGCCGGAGATCGTCGGCGACGCCAAGAATTACCTCGTCGAGAACACGCCCGTAGTGGTCACGTTCGTCGAGGAGAAGGCCGTCAGTGTCGAGTTGCCCGCCAGCGTGGTGCTCACGGTTTCAAACGCGCCCGAGGGGATTCGCGGAGACTCCGCCAACAACGTGCAGAAGAGCGTCACGCTTGAGACGGGGATCAGCGTCCAAGCTCCCCTGTTCATCAAGACCGGCGAGCGGATCAAGGTGGATACCCGCACCGGCAAGTACATGGAGCGGGCCTAATCGGCCGGCTCGAGGGGCGGGCGGTAGCGGTAGCGTTTCCCAACGTCCAGCGCGGCCTTGAGCGGCTTCATGCCCCCGGTGCAGGTGGCATCGGCGAGGGAGGCCGCAGCCACACACACCCCGGTTTGGAGGCAGCGCTGCAGGTCCCAGCCTTCGTGGAGGCCCAGGAGAACTCCGGCACAGAAGGCGTCTCCGGCCCCAGCCGTGCCAGCAATGAACTTGGCCGGCAGATTCACCGAAGGCTGCCAGAAATCGTCGCCCTTGCGCGTGCGCGCGAAAGCGCCCTCGGGAAAATGGATCACGACCAGGTCCCGCACCCCAAGCTGCAGCAATGCGCCGGCGGCGTGCCGCAAGGCGACCGTGTCCAAACCCCCGTCGGGCTGGCGGATTTTGAAGCCGGCAGTCTTGCCCGCCTCGATTTCGTTGAGGATGCAGTAAT
>Ga0233425_10008996_pt1 | contig 12916 bp, 7 predicted proteins | sample Watercolumn_Towu_2_FD_181712 | JGI IMG/M metagenome (GOLD analysis project Ga0233425, IMG submission 181712) | Freshwater microbial communities from Lake Towuti, South Sulawesi, Indonesia - Watercolumn_Towuti2014_140_MG | ecosystem: Environmental > Aquatic > Freshwater > Lake | place: Indonesia...
CACTCGCTCCGGTGATGATGATCAGCGAACAGGCTTACGGCAAGCTCACCGGAAATGAAGCGGTGAAGGTGATAAAGAATATAAGAATAATGGAGAAGAATTAATGTGTTGATGTGTTAATGTGATAATGTGTTAATGTGTTAATGTGTTAATGGGTTAATGGGTTAATGGGTTAATGGGATGATATAATGTGCTGATGTGATCATATGATTATGGGTGATGAAAAGAGCAATTGCATGGGGAAAGAGAATGTAATAATGGATTTGTCGTTCAAGTTTGCGCTGGAGATTATTCAATACTGTGAATCACTGGAAGCCAGGAAACGATATGTTATTTCTCAACAACTGTTGAAGTCAGGTACTTCGATCGGAGCGAATATCAGGGAGTCACAACAGTCGGAGAGTAAGCCTGACTTTATTCATAAAATGAAAATCGCTGCAAAGGAAGCCGATGAAACGGAATACTGGTTGCTCCTGTGTAAAAATTCCGAATCATATCCTTCACCTGTTGAGTTATTGGAACAAATCATCACCCTTAAAAAACTTTTATCCAAAATAATTTCCTCCTCAAAAAAATCCTTAAAACCCCACCAATCAAACCAACCCATTAGCTAATCATCAAATTATCATATTAACTCATTAATACATCAGCACATCAACACATCATCTCATCAACACATCATCTCATCAACACATCATCTCATCAACACATCATCTCATCAACACATCATCTCATCAGCACATTAACCTTAAACTCTATGCATACCACCATCACTGTCGGCCTTGGAAGTTGCGGGATTGCAGCCGGTGCGCACAAGACCTACGAAAAGATCAGAGCCCTGCAGGCAGCCGAGAACCTTGAATTCACCCTCCGGAAGACCAGCTGCATCGGCATGTGTTACCGGGAACCGCTGGTCGAGATCGTAGACGACACGGGAACATACCTTTATGGGGATGTCGGTGAGGAACGGGCGATCGAGGTGCTCGAAAAGCACATCAACCAGAGGAATCCTGTTCGTGATTACCTCGTGTACACCGACCTTTTCAAAGCCTCCGAGCATGACTTCCTGTCGTCGCAGGTGAAGATCGTACTGAGGAACTGTGGATATATCGATCCGGAGTCCATCGACGAGTACGAAGCACGTGACGGGTATAAGGCGATCCGGAAGATCGCCGGGGAGAGGACCCTTCCGGCCGATGTGATCGAAACGATCCTCAGGTCGGGATTACGGGGAAGGGGCGGGGGCGGGTTCCCGACCGGACTGAAATGGAAATTTGCTGGCGGATACAAATCTTCCGAGAAATACGTGATCTGCAACGCCGACGAAGGCGATCCCGGCGCATTCATGGACCGGAGCATCCTCGAAGGAGATCCGCACTCGGTCCTTGAGGGGATGGTCATTGCAGCCTATGCCATCGGGGCGACCGGGGGAGTGATCTATTGCCGGGCCGAATACCCGCTGGCGATCAAGCGTCTCAACATTGCCCTGGAGCAGGCACGCGCACGGGGGTACCTGGGGAAAAAACTGTTCGGGATCGAAGGATTCGACTTCGACATTTATATCAAGGAAGGCGCCGGGGCGTTCGTTTGCGGGGAAGAAACCGCTCTTATCGCTTCTGTGGAAGGGGAACGGGGCATGCCGCGCCGTCGCCCGCCTTTTCCCGCAGAATCGGGACTATGGCGCAAGCCGACCAATATCAACAACGTGGAAACCTACGCCAATGTGCCGTGGATCATCCTGAACGGATGGGAAGCATTCGCCAGGTACGGCACCGAGAAAAGCAAAGGGACCAAGGTTTTTGCCCTGGCCGGCAAGATCAACCACTCGGGACTGGTGGAAGTTCCGATGGGGATCACGTTAAAAGAGGTGATCATGAAACTCGGCGGAGGCATCAAGCAGAACAAGCGTTTCAAAGCAGTTCAGCTGGGAGGGCCGTCGGGTGGCTGTATCCCCGACTATCTGGCCGACACGATCGTGGATTACGATTCAGTAACGGCCACCGGGGCTATCATGGGGTCGGGCGGGATGGTAGTGATGGATGAAACCACATGCATGGTGGATGTGGCGAAGTTTTTCCTGGACTTCACCTGCAAGGAATCCTGTGGAAAGTGTACTTTCTGCCGGATCGGGACCGTCAGGATGCTGGAGATCCTCGACCGCATCACGAAAGGAGAAGGCAGGGAGGGCGATATCGCGCAACTGGAGGAGCTGGCTTTTCAGATCAAGGACAATTCACTGTGCGGTTTGGGTCAGACCGCGCCCAACCCGGTGCTGACCACCATAAAGTATTTCCGGGATGAATACGAAGCCCATATCACCCACCGGAAATGCCCGGCAAAAGTGTGCCGGCCGTTGCTGACCTACACCGTCGATCCGGAAACCTGCACCGGCTGCCTGGTATGTTTAAAAAATTGCCCGTCCAACGCTATCACCGGCGAACGGAAACAACCTCATTTAATTCACCAGGAACTCTGCACCAAATGCGGGGTATGTTTTTCGAAGTGCAAATTCAACGCCATACTGTTATCGTAACCGGCATGTCCAACCTCCTTCAAATGTAAACTCCAATGGTTGAAACCAATCTGAACATTCTTCTAAACGGCAATATTGTCAGAGGAAAACCGGGGGAGACGATTCTCCAGGTTGCCGCACGGAACGGAATTGAGATCCCGAACCTGTGCCACGATCCGCGCCTGGAACCGTTTTCATCCTGTTTCCTTTGCGTGGTTGAAATAGAAGGAATGCGCGGGCACCAGCCTGCCTGTTCCACCCGGATAACGGAAGGGATGAAAGTGATCACCGATAATGAGGGGATCCGGAAATCGCGTAAGATGGCCCTGGAGCTGATCCTGAGCAACCATTATGCCGACTGTATCGGTCCCTGCAAGCAAACTTGTCCGGCAGGTGTTGATGTCCAGGGATATATCTCCCTGATCGAAAAAGGGCTGTATTCCGAAGCCGTGGCGTTGATCAAGGAGACCAATCCTCTGCCGGCGGTCTGTGGACGGGTTTGTGTGCGCCCCTGCGAGAAGGAATGCCGCCGCAACCTGTTGAACGAAGGAACACCCGTTGGCATTGATTACCTGAAGCGGTATGCGGCCGATGCTGATCTGAATTCACCAGGGAAATTTGTTCCGGAGATTCCACCTGCCACGGGGAAAAAAGTGGCTGTGATCGGCGCGGGTCCCGGCGGTTTGTCGGCTGCCTGGTTCCTCCGTCTCCGGGGGCACCAGGCCGATATTTTTGAAGCGGCCCCTAAACCAGGAGGATGGCTCCGGTATGGTATCCCGGAATACCGGCTTCCGAACGACATTCTGGATCAGGAGGTAAAGAACATCACCGACCTGGGCGTGCAGATCTTCTACAACCGGAAACTGGGCGGCAACCTGAGCTACAAAGAACTGAAAGCTGGATACGATGCCACGATCCTTACTATCGGATCGCAGATAGGCACCGGAGTTGGCTGTGAAGGGGAAGATGCACAGAATGTATTCTCGGGGATTGAATTCCTGCGGAACATGGAAGCCACCGGTCAGCGGTACGATTTCCGCGGAAAGACCGTTGCCGTAGTGGGCGGAGGGAATACTGCCATGGATTGTTGCCGGACCTCCATCCGGTGCCATGCCGAGAAGGTCTATGTGATCTACCGGAGGACCGAGAAGGAGATGCCGGCGAATCCCATTGAGATCCATGAATCAAAGCTCGAAGGCGTGGAATATATGTTCCTGACTCTTCCGAAACAGATCCACAGGAATGCGCAGGGCGAGGTGGAATCGATGACCTGCATCCGCATGGAACTGGGCGAACCGGATGCTTCCGGCCGCAGGCGCCCGGTACCTGTCGAAGGGTCCGATTTTACGATACGGGTGGATTATATTCTGGCAGCCATAGGGCAGAAGACCGATGTGAATTTCCTGGACGATATCAATGCGCATGCCGTGGGAGGAACTCTGAAGGTCAACAAGTGGGGCGATCTTGATGCCGACCGCAACACGCTGCAAACCGGGATCCCGTCGGTGTTTGCAGCAGGGGACGGTGTGACCGGCCCGGCCACCATCATCGAAGCCATTGCCCAGGCAAGGATCGCCGCGCACAGCGCCCACCAATACCTCACAGGAGCGGCGATCGTTCCCCTGAAGAGGCCGTTCACCAGCAAACGGGAGAATTTCCGGAAGCAATCCTCCACCGACTATTCGGGCGCCTACGCCACCCAACCGAGGGAAGAGATGCCGGTGCTGGATGCCGGAGACCGCATGAACTTCCGGGAAGTGGAACTGGGCTATGCCGGCGGAGAGGTGGCGATCCACGAAACGCAACGCTGCCTGGAATGCGGATGTGCCGCCTTTTTCGATTGCCGTCTCCAGCAATATGCATCAGAATACCTGGCCGATCAAAAAGGATTTACCGGATCGTTCAAAGAATACAGGGTGGATTTCCGCCACCCGTACATTGAGATCGACAACAATAAATGTATCCTGTGTTCGCGGTGTATACGCATCTGCCGCGAAGTGGTTGGGGCGAGTGCCCTCGGGCTGGTCAACCGGGGTTTTGAAACCTATGTGGCACCGGCTATGGGAGATGCGCTCCAGGATACTCCATGCGAATCCTGCGGCATGTGCATATCTGCCTGTCCGACCGGCGCCATCAGTGAAAATACACCTCTGAAACCCGGCCCGGTACATACTACGCCTGCCACTACGATCTGTAATTATTGCTCCGTTGGCTGCCGGTTGACACTTAACCACGTCAACGGATTCGTGATGCAGGTTACCGGAATCGGGGGAATGGTTAATCCCGACGGGAACATCTGCCGGTACCCCCGCTTCGGGTATCAGTACCTGAATGACAGGAACCGGATCACGAAACCCCTCCGGAAGGTAAGAGGAAAGTTTAAGGAGATCGGTTTCGATGAAGCAATCGAACTGATCGTGAAAAAGATCGGATCGGTGAAACCGGGTGAAAATGCTTTCTTTGCCGGGGGGCGGCTAACCAACGAAGAGATTTACCTGATCGGGAAGCTGGCCAGGAAAGCCGCAGGAACCGGCAACCTCGGCAGTTTTCATTACCTGGGCCGGGGCGAGGGTTACCGGTTGAATGCCCACCTGAATGCCCCAATGGAAAGCATACGCAAGGCCTCCAGGTTGTACCTGATCGGCACCGAGATCAACCTCGATCATGCGGTGACCGGATTCATGGTCAGCAATGCCCGGGTGGCCGGAAAGGTACCGGTTACCCTGGTGACCCGGAAGAAGGAAAATGCTATGGAGCACAAAGTGGACCGGGTGATCAGGGTACAGTCATACTATGATTTCATTCAGGCAGTAAACCACTATCTCCTGGCCAACGGCCGGGAGAATGGCTTATTCCTCCGCGACAGGGTTCAGGGACTGGAGGAATACAGGAAGCATTTAATGGCCGATGATTATTCTGCCATCCTTTCAAGGGCGGGAATTGGTGCAGAGGACCTCTCTGCCTTTGCCGAAGAGTACAACAAGGAACTGAACGCAATCATCCTCTATTCGGAGAAGGAGATCACCGGACACGGCAGCATCGCCCTGAGAAACCTGGCCATGATAACGGGAAAACTCGGGAAGACGGTAAACGGCCTCATCTCTCTTAAAGAAAAAAACAACGCCCAGGGATTGTTCGACCTCGGCATTCAAGCGATCCCCGGAACCGGTAACGAACTGTTGTCACAGGGGAGAATCAGGAATCTCTTTATCTTCGGGGAGGATCCTGTCGGATGTGAGACAGGAAATACCTATCGCAACCTGATCAAAGCAATCCCTTTCAGGGTTGTGATGGATTACTTCCTTACCGATACTGCCCGGGAGGCCGATCTGGTATTGCCCGCGTCGTTCCCGGCAGAGATTGGCGGGACTTTCTCCAATACGCAGAAAGTGCTCCTCGAATTTGATGCGGCACTTCCCTCCCGGCTCGGCATGGATTCGGTCAGGCAGCTCACCGGAATTCTGAAGGGATTCGGTTTGAACGGACTGAATTCCCGCGAGGAGGTGTTCCGGGAGTTTGTCAGCCAGTTACCGAAACCCGGAGAAGACCATCCGGCAGATGACCTCACTCTGGTCTGTACATCCGGCGACAGCCCGGAACGGGTGTTCAGGTATGGCTGCGATTCCCTGGTCAAGCGGTTCGAGGAAGAATTTGCGCATGTTTCGTACCCTTGTGGCACTCAATGACTACTCTGTGGCACTCTGTGTAATGAATCATTAGGTAACTGATGTTATTTATCAACAGATACAAAAAATGACAGAATTCAGAAATATCACCGATGTCCTCGATTTTGCCATCGGGGAAGAGCAGGCCGCAATGGACTTTTACCTCCATCTGGCAGACTCGGCAAAGCAGGAAGAGATGAAAAAGGTCTTCCGCGAGTTTGCCGGGGAAGAGATGACGCATAAAGCGAAGCTGCTGGAAGTAAAAATCCATGGCATCCGGGCATTCGGAAGCGAGAAGGTCACGGAGATGCATCTTTCTGACTACCTCGTGGAAGTCAAACCCAAATCCGATCTCTCATACGAAGAAGCCCTTATCGTGGCGATGAAAAAGGAAAAAGCCGCTTTCAGGCTTTACTCTTCCCTTGCCGCCCGCGTACAGGATCAGGGGATACGGGACCTGTTCCTCAGTCTGGCCATGGAAGAGTCGAAACACAAGCTGCGGTTCGAGATCGAATACGACGAATACATTCTGAGGGAGAACTGACGGGGAGGTAAGCCAATGATTCCCAGACGGAAGGTGCTGGACCATACCAGGTATTACTTCGCGGATACGGAGTTCAGTCTGATGATGAAGAAACGGATCTACCAGGTCCTTCTCATCTCCAGCACTTACGACGCCTTCATGCTGGAAGAAGACGGCCGGATCGACGAACGGATCTTCCTGGAATATGTCGCGCTGAATCTCCGTTATCCTCCCCAGTTCATAAAGGTGACCTCCGAGCAGGAGGCATTTGCCGTTCTGGAGGATAAAACTGTCGAACTGGTGATCTCCATGCTGAGCATTGAGAAGTCCGACACCTTCGACCTGGCCCTCCGGATCAAGAAGAAGTACCCGAAGATACCCATTGTCGCCCTGACACCGTTTTCACGGGAAGCCAACATCCGCCTGGCGGACCGGAACCTGAACGTCATCGATTACATCTTCTGCTGGATGGGCAATACCGACATCCTGCTGGCTATCATTAAACTGGCAGAGGACAAGATGAATATCGACCAGGATGTAAAGCAGGGTGTGCAGGCGATCCTGTTGGTGGAAGATTCCATCCGGTTTTATTCCAGTTACCTTCCCACGATCTACCGGATCATTTTCAAGCAGTCGAAGGCCTTCATCACGGAAGGATTGAACGAGCATCAGAAGATGCTTCGGATGCGAGGCAGGACGAAGATCCTGCTGGCCACCGATTTCGAAGAAGCCATTGCGTTATGGGATAAATACCGGAATAACCTGCTGGGGGTGATCACCGATATCCGGTTCAAACGCGGAGGTGAGCCCGACAAAACTGCCGGTATCCGGCTTGTGGAGAAAATCCGGGCCGAAGATCCATATATGCCGGTGCTTTTCCAGTCGTCGGAAACGGAGTACAGGGAGATCGCCCGTGAAATGAACGTGGGATTCCTGAACAAGGAATCCAAGACTCTGCCGGCCGAGTTACGGAATTATATCAACGATCATTTTTCCTTCGGCGATTTCGTGTTCGTCGATCCTGACACAGGACGTGAGATTGCCCGCGCCGTCGACCTGAAATCCCTTCAGGAACGGATCTTCGAGATCCCGGATGATTCCCTCAGATACCACATGCAGCGGGGACGGTTCTCGAAATGGCTGAATGCCAGGGCTCTGTTCCCTATCGCCGAGATATTCAGTGAGGTTTCGGTGACCGAGTTCCGGGATATGGACGAGGCCAAACGGTATATCTTTGATTCCATCACCGCCTTCCGGTTAAGCAAATCCAAGGGAGTGATTGCCGACTTTGACCGGGACCGGTATGACGAGTTTTTTCACTTCGCCCGGATCGGAAAGGGATCGGTAGGAGGGAAAGCCCGCGGACTTGCATTCCTCGACACCCTGATCAAGCGAAACCGACTTTCTGCGAAATACCCGGGAGTCACGATTTCCATTCCGCGGACCGTTGTGATAGGAACCGATGTGTTCGATGAGTTCATGGAAGAGAACAACTTGTATGAATTTGCCCTTTCCGACCGCAGCGACAGGGAGATCCTCGACCGCTTCCTGAAATCCCGGTTCCCATTCCGGATCCACGAGGATCTGTACGCCTTTATCTCCTGCATCCATAATCCCATCGCCATCCGTTCCTCATCCCTCCTGGAGGATTCGCATTACCAACCGTTTGCAGGCATCTACTCCACGTACATGATCCCCAATATCAAGTTCAACGACCGGGTCATGATGGAGAAACTGAGTGAGGCGATCAAAAGCGTTTATGCCTCGGCCTTTTTCCGTGACAGTAAAGCATACATGGCCGCCACGCTCAATATGATCCATGAAGAAAAAATGGGGATCGTACTCCAGGAAGTAACGGGCAGGCAGTATGAAAACCGGTTCTATCCGGCTCTCTCGGGTGTGGCGCGTTCCATCAATTTTTATCCAATCGCCCCTGAGACTCCGGAAGACGGGATCGCCACCATTGCATTCGGACTGGGTAAATACATCGTCGACGGAGGGGCCGGCATCCGTTTCTCTCCCCGTTATCCCCGGAAAATCCTGCAGTTATCCACCCCGGAACTGGCGCTCACCGAGACCCAGAAGATCTTCTTTGCATTGGATCTGAATCCCGATCACTTCAAGGCCGATACCGATGAAACGATCAACCTCCTGAAGCTTAAGATCCGGGATGCCGAAAACGATCCCGTGCTGAAACAAGTGGCTTCCACATTCGAGTACGATACGCATACATTGCGGGACGGAATGCTGTCCACCGGGAAACGGATCATCTCCTTTGCCAACATCTTATCACACGACACTTTCCCGCTTGCCGCAATCCTTGCCGAGATCCTGGAGACCGGTCAGCGGGAGATGACCAAATCGGTAGAGATCGAGTTCGCGGTCGACCTGGATGTTCCGCCGGGGGAACCAAGGCTGTTCAGCATGCTGCAGATCCGGCCGATTGCGGGCAAGGACGAGACCATCCACCTTGATCCGTCGGCAGTCAGCCCCGGGGAAACCATCATGATATGCCATGCAGCGCTGGGGAACGGAATCATCGGCGATATCCGTGATATCGTATATATCCGGCCAGAGGCCTTTAAGGCGGCAAAGAGCCAGGCCATCGTGCCGCAGCTTGAGATCCTGAACGAGCAGTTCAGGAACGGCCACCGGAATTATATCCTGATCGGCCCCGGCCGGTGGGGATCCAGCGATCCCTGGCTGGGGATACCGGTCCGCTGGCCGCAGATATCCGCCGCCCGCCTGATCGTGGAATCCAGCCTGGAGAAATACCGCATCGACCCCAGCCAGGGAACCCATTTTTTCCAGAACCTGACGTCGTTCCGGGTGGGATATTTTACCATCAATCCGCAGGTCGGCCAGGGATATTACGATGTGGACTTCCTGAACAGTCAACCTGCCGCATGGGAGAATGAACTGATCCGTCACGTGCGGTTCGATTCCCCATGTAAAATCGCCCTTGACGGAAAACGCAGCTTCGGAGTGGTGTATAAGCCATGAGTAGTAAGTGGTGAGTGATAGGGTGATGAAAAAGTGAAGTCTGTTATATAACCTTTGACCCGTTTTTCCGATTAATGGGTAAAAAACCATGAAAACCATTATTCTGGAGCCGGGGAAATTTTACCACATTTACAACCGGGCAAAAAACGGGAAACCGCTGTTTTCGGGAGATGAAGATATTCAATTCTTCCTGAGACTGTACAAAACCCATGTACTGCCTGTGGCCGATACCTGGGCGTACTGCATCATGAAGGATCATGTGCATTTCCTGATCCGTATCCGTGATGACCGGAACGGGAATTCGTATAAGCCGTTTGCCCTGTTATTCAATTCCTATGCCAAGGGATTTAACACCAGGAACGAGTGTACCGGAAAGGTGTTCCGGTACAAGCTCAAGCGGGCTGAGATCCGCCGCGAGATGACCCTCCGCGAAGTCGTCCGGTATATCAACCAGAATCCCCGGAAACACGGAGTGGTGGAGCAGTGCGAACAGTACCGTTATTCCTCTTTCCGGGCAACGGTGAGCCCGCACCCCACGCTGATCGCCAGGCAGGAGATACAGGACCGGTTCGGCAATTACGAGATGTTACGGCACCTGCTTACCGAACCGGTGAATGAAAAGGGGATTAAAATGTACCTGCTGGAGGATTGAGCAGGGTTGATCATTCCCTGTCATTAGGTCAGATGAAGGAGTTTCAGGGAATGTTTTTGTTTTCCCAGGAATGCGGCAATCAGGTTATTGATCAGTTTGTCACGAGCTGTTCACGTTCACCGGGAATCAGATGAACAATGTTTCCGCTTACCGGCCTTCTTTTCATAGGTTATATGAAACTTGTTTAAAGTTGTCAACATTCTCCTTAACCGGTAGACCTTTGTTGTAGTTTTACGGAGAGATAAAACGAAACCATCCAAATCAAACTCTATGGGCGGACTCTTTGGGACCATCTCGACCCGTGATTGCGTCGATGATCTATTTTACGGGACCGATTACAATTCACATCTGGGAACCATGCGGGGAGGCATGGCGGTGTTAAATAAGACCGGTTTCACCCGGACGATACACAATATCGAGAACTCTTATTTCCGGACGAAATTTGAGCCCGACCTGCCAGGTTTCAAGGGAAACAGCGGGATTGGCGTCATCAGCGACACCGAAGCCCAGCCGATCCTGATCCGGTCGCACCTGGGAGAATTTGCGATTGTCACGGTCTCCAAGATCAGAAATCTGGAGGAACTGTCGGAGCGGGCATTGAAGAAACACCAGCATTTCTCCGAAACTACTTCCGTGGGGACCAACCCGTCGGAACTGGTGGCCATGCTTATCAATGAAGAGGAGTCGTTCGAGAAGGGGATCGAACATGTATTTGAAAAGGTGCAGGGTTCATGCACCCTGTTGCTGCTCACCGAACAAGGGATCTATGCGGCGCGTGACCAGCTGGGCCGCACACCCCTGGTCCTTGCCCGGAAAGAAGAAGCGATGGCGGTAAGCTCGGAATCCAGTTCGTTCGACAACCTGGGATTCGAAGTGGAAAAATATGTCGGGCCCGGCGAAATCCTTCTGCTAACACCTGAAGGATGGTCGCAGCTCAGGGAGCCCGGTTCCCGCATGCAGATCTGCGCCTTCCTGTGGGTCTACTACGGATATCCGAGCTCCTGTTACGAAGGAGTGAACGTGGAGGCCTGCCGGTACCGTTGCGGAGCGGCCTTGGCACGTCGCGACCAGGTGGAAGTTGATTTTGTTGCCGGTGTGCCGGATTCCGGGATCGCACATGCAATTGGATATTCGAACGAAAGGAATATCCCGTATAAACGGGCATACGTAAAATATACCCCGACCTGGCCAAGGAGCTTCATGCCCCAGAACCAGGATGTACGCGACCTCGTCGCCCGGATGAAGCTGATCCCGGTGAGGGAGGTGGTGAAGGGAAACCGGGTTGTTTTCTGCGATGATTCCATCGTACGGGGAACCCAGCTGAAGGACAATGTGAAGATCCTGTTCGATTGCGAAGCAAGGGAGGTTCATATCCGGCCCGCCTGCCCCACCCTGATCTTCCCCTGCGAATTCCTGAACTTCTCCCGGTCGCGCACAACCCTTGACCTGGCCGGAAGAAAAGCCATCCATGAACTGGGCGAAGGAGAGGAGCACCTGGCTGAATACGCCACCCCGGGAACCGACCGCTACCATGCCATGATCGGAAAGATCAGGGAACGCCTTGGCGTGACCACTCTGCAGTATCAGCACCTGAACGACCTGATCGGGGCTATCGGATTGCCCAAGGAGCAGGTATGCACACATTGCTGGGACGGGAGTTCTTATGTCAGATAGTGAGAGGGTGAAATGGTGAGAGGAAGGCTGATTGCAGCAATTGTTCTTTTTCTGCCGGGGATCCTTTCCGCACAGGAATTCCTGACTTTGCAGGGAAGGGTCACCGACGACAGCACAGGCAAGCCTCTGCCCTTTGCCCTGGTTTCCCTGTCGGGCACTACAACCGGAACCGTGACCAACGAAGACGGTGTGTTTCGGTTACGGATCCCTGACGCAGAAGCGAACCGGAGTTCCCGGGAAACCGGTACCAGGTTCCCGGATGGCGGATTGCCTGATAGTCTCGGGATCTCTTTTCTCGGATACCAAACCCTCCGGATCCCCTGGAATGCTTCCGATACGGGCTTCCGGAGCATCAGCCTGAAACCTGTTTCGCTGAACCTCCGGGAGGTCGAGATCATCGCCCTCACACCGGAAGAGGTATTGAAGAGAGCATTCGACAGCATCCCGGTGAATTATGGCACCGACTCACTGATCCTGACGGCATTCATCCGGACGCAGAAAAATGTGAACGGCAAACTGGCCGAGTTCACCGAAGCCGTGGTGGAGAACCTGAAGGACGGGTATTATTTCTACAAGCCAGGCGAAGCCGGTGCCAAGCACAAGGCGTCAAATATTCCATGCCTTTTCAAAGGCCGTGTCACCTCCGACACGAACCTGGTGAACAAGATGGGTGACGTAGGCGCCAACGCCCGTTGCCTGGGGTGTAACTTCGTCACTGATATTGCGGAATTCCCGTACGGAACCATCCTTGATGCACGGGATCACAAGCATTACGGCCTGAAACTGAAAGAGCTCATTAATCCGGAAGGAGGGAAGATCTACCAGATCCGGTTTGATCAGACCGAAAAGACCGGGAAAATGCTTTATCAGGGAGAGATCCTGATCGA
>Ga0233425_10008997_pt1 | contig 12916 bp, 6 predicted proteins | sample Watercolumn_Towu_2_FD_181712 | JGI IMG/M metagenome (GOLD analysis project Ga0233425, IMG submission 181712) | Freshwater microbial communities from Lake Towuti, South Sulawesi, Indonesia - Watercolumn_Towuti2014_140_MG | ecosystem: Environmental > Aquatic > Freshwater > Lake | place: Indonesia...
AAATTCTTTTTCTTATACCGGTATTCGTGAGGATTCTGTTTGCCCTGACTGCGGCTCTGATCTTGTTCTTCGTTTTGAAAATGGCGTCCTCTTCGTCATGTGTGTTGATTGTAGCTTCAGTCAGGTTGATGTTCCTTCTTATACACCACGTAGGCGGTTGTCTCCTGTTCGTGAGTCTTTGCAGTCTTCATTGTCTCTTGTTTGATTTTATTTATGGGTTTGGGCGGTTTCTACCTTGAAAATCGCCAAAAGGAGGTTTTGTTATGGATACGTTAATTGATCTTAATTTGGAATTCTCAGGGTTTACCGGAAGTGAGAATTTCTACCGCCACTGGCTCGGCGGTATCTACACAGACGGCATTATGGCAGTTGCCGAGAAATTTCAGGCGCACTGGCTAATAGACGCCATCTTTTCTTACAGAAGATCTGAGGAATTTCAGATCTGGACTCTTGAGGTTACCAAAAGGCAGGGTATTCTTACCATGAAAGAGGATTCAGACAGAAAACCTCTTGTTAAGCAGTTCATTCCTTACACTGATTTCCCGGAAGGCATTCTCAAGATGTATTTCGTAAATGGCGTCCTTCATCTTCCTTCCGAGTATTGATTCTATGGGTTGGCAGTCATCCCTTGAAACTGCCTTTTTCCCCACTACTTTCTTCTATAAAACAATTTTTTGTGGATATGCTTCTTTCATCGCTATTCTCCAAACTTTGTCTATGTATCTCAGTGAGAAATAATTCTGTATTAAATGTATCCAAAATGCACCCTGCATTGTTAGCTCATAGTGATCATTGTTATCAAAAAGCAAATTAAATGACTTAGCTATGGAGATCAATCGTTTTATTTTTTTGTCATTTTTATCAAATTTTTTGTATAACTCTCCCTTTGGAATACATGTATCATAAAAACGCCAGTATAGCCAAAAATAATTTTGCATATTTTGTGTAAAATGCATATACAAGGTTGTCGGGAATTGCATAGACAAACATTTTTTTACGTATTCTTCAACAGAGAATGTATTTAAATAAAAGCCATTTGAAAGATGAGATCCCGCTCCAGCTCCTATCCCAATATAATTGTCTCTAGTTACAGAAGAGTATCTTGGCGTGATCCCTTTTTTAAACCCCCACACAGATACTCTGCTAAATCCATTATCAGACAAATAATTGTGTATATGGTAATACTGATTATGTCGTACGGATAACTTCGGCATTCTTACTTTCTTCAATTTTAAATATTTTCCTATCGTGCTATATGGAAAAGTAAATAATGGATATGTGGTTATTTGATCTATGCCACAGTCAACTGCTGTTTGTAGGTCGTAATTTAAATCTTTTATTGTTTGGCCTGGTAATGCAAACATAAGGTCAATGTTGACCGATTTAAATTTTGCTTCAACTAACTTCTTTAATGCGCTTTTTAAGGTTGAAGCTTCGCATTTTCGCCCTATGAATTTTAGATTTTTGTCTAAAAAACTTTGCACTCCTACACTTACTAAATTGATTTTGTATTTCTTTAAATCACCTATCAGTTTGTCTTTAATATCACAGGGATTAACTTCAATACACAAATCTCCCGCAATTCTAAATTTCATGTTTAAATGTTCGAAAATAACTCCTAACTCATCCATCAGTAGCGTAGGTGTCCCGCCTCCGATATAGACAGAAGATATTTGAATATTTCCAAAAAGGCTATGATACATTTCTATCTCATTGAGAAGTGCTTTTAAATATGCTGGCACTTTTTGTAATTCATATTTTACTTTGTTATATGGACAGTACGGGCACAAATGATTACAGAAAGGTATATGGATATATAGGTTAATTTTATCTATTTTGCTATATACAACTTGATTGCTTCTCTTAAATTCAAATTGTGACTCTTTGCCAGTAAAATATCTTCTAGCAATATCTGTAATTATTTTAACCATGTTTAGTTTTAGTTTGTTTCTGCATTTCTAGGAAGATATCTTAAAGCCGACATAATTGAACTTAGTCGTAGATTTAATATATTTATAATTTCAGGGTATCCAAGATAACCACAATTAGCGCACACTTCGGAATTACCGATAGCCCTACAACATTGATACAATTTATTGTTTGCGTAAACGTAGCATATTTTAGACGGCCTTTTCCATTTGTCTTCATAAACAGCCTTAAGGCAAGCATTTGAATTTAATATTTTTGATTTTCGCTTTTTTAGTTTTAATATTCTTTCAATAATATCTCTTCTTTCCGCAAGTGGCAAAAATAATTCATCCATTCCATAATATGGTGTGTGAAAATAGAAGAATATCCCTCTAATTTGCTTTATAAAATGCATTTCTTCACAAAATCTTTCTATCTCAGATTCATTATTTCTATTGATAGTAAAATTAACGCACAAATTTGGATGTTTAGAATTTTTAATATTCTGAATAACTTTGTCATAGACATTACCGCGAAGTTTGTTATTAGTCTCTTTAAGTCCATCTATACTAATAAATACAGTGTCTGCAGATACTTGCAGGGGATATGTTCCATTAGTATAAATACTTATCACTTTAAACCCTATATTCCTTGCAAGATTAATTACATCTTCTAAACAACGACCGTCTTCTCGCCATAAAAACGGCTCACCTCCTTCTATAAAAACTGATCTTATTCCCATCTCATAAAAGGATTTCAAGCCCTTATTAATGTCGTTATAGGACAAATCCGGCAGCTCACGATTTGAAACTTTACATTGAATACATTGCAAATTGCATTTTTCATTTATTACTAAGCCACCTATAAAAGGTATATCTCTTCTAAGCACCTTTGTCCTAAATAAATAACCAGCCCCATATAGCAAATAATCAATCTCTTTTTTCATTATTATTTTCCATCTTTTCATCTACTTTCCTTATCGCTGTTATCAATTCATGTGCCTTATGAAATAGGGGAGATAGCCTGCTTTTATCATTGCCTAAAACAGTTTCTTTTTCCTGCGCTGTATATTTCCCGTCGAAAGTAAATAGATAAAATATAGTATTGTCTCTCTTTGGCATTGGATATTCTGCCGTTTTTGCGCACTCAGATAGATGTTTCGAAGACATTTTTAATAATCCCTCTGAAATCTTTCTTGGTTCCTCGTGTTCGCCAAGGCCTATAAAACCACCTCCTCTGCTAAAGTACAAACTCACAGTCCCGTCTGCTAATGCGACAAGAGTAGCAATACCTTCAGGATACCCAGTCTCCATTATAAAGCCGTACACATAATCACAGTTATCGGGCTTACTAAGCCCGATTTCTTCCGGAGAAAGAGTAAATACTTGGTCCCTTAAACCTTTATAAACATCCTCAATTTTATATTCATTCATTTCGCTATCACATCCTAATAATGACAAGACCCAGCAAAATTCAAATAAAGTTAGAAATATCCTAAATTTTCCCGTTTTCATATTAATTATTCTTTTCGCAATTAATTATACCACCACAACAACAAAATCATGCATATAAAAACACCGCCTCATAGTTATTTCGGCGGAGATGGAATTTATAAATGTGTGGGGATGAAAAACTGCTAAAAATTCTTTTTATCTATTAATTTCGGCTCCTTAATAAATAGACCGCCCCAGCGGCGGTGCAGGCTTTTTGCAGTCCCGACCTTATGTATGACCAATCGAACGGGACATGAAGGGCTGTAGGCGGGATATACCAGCTTGAATGCTTTGGGACGGAAAGCTTAGCCTGTCCAGATGTGCCCCGCGTTTTTGCGGGAGTACAGCTGGGCAGGCGGAGATTATAGCCCCAGAGTTCAGCCCAGCGAGCCAACGGCGAGCGGCAGACATGCTCCGCGAGTGAGTCCCACATTTTGTGGGACGAACGAGCGGCGAAGCCTCATTCAATTTTTTATTGAAGGAGGATGTGTCATGAAAGCAGGTTTGTACATTAGAGTATCGTCGGATAGACAAGCAAAAGAAGGCGAATCGTTGGCAGAGCAAGAAGCGACATTGCAGGCGTATTGCAATTTTAGAGATATTGCCATTGCCACAATTTACAAAGAAGAAGGCAGATCCGGTAAAGATACCAATCGCCCACAATTCCAGCGAATGATTAAAGACTGCCAGCTCGGCAAAATAGACACGGTTATCGTCAAGAAAGTTGATAGACTTTCCCGTTCACTCATTGACTTTGAAAAGACGATTAAGTTTTTCGAGGATAATAACGTCAATCTCATTTCGCTAAACGAAAACTTCGATACATCAACAGCCATTGGCCGGGCAGTCATTAGAATAATATTAACATTCGCACAATTAGAAAGAGAGCAAACTTCCGAGCGTACCGTTGACGTCATGAAATTTAGAGCCGAGCAAGGACAATGGAACGGAGGATATCCCCCATTGGGTTACGATTACGACAAAGAGCTTGGGTTAATCATTAATACCGAAGAGGCAAAGATTGTCAGAATCATTTTTGATAAATACATCGAGCTTGCCTCTTACAGGAAGGTTGCCGAGTTTTTGAATACTGCCGGCCACCGGACAAAAAAGTTTACTAACCGCCTAGGACAAGAGACCGGCGGCAATGAATTTGGCGATACATCCGTTGCCGCAATCCTAAAGAATTCCATCTACACAGGAAAAATAAAATACAAAGAACAGACCTATTCAGGCAAACATCAGGCGATTATTACCGAGGATTTATTTAATCAGGCACAAAGCATAATGAATCGAAACAACCAGCGCAATGTCTGCATTAAGAAAGTAAATAAGCATAACTTTTTATTAGAAGGCTTAATTAGGTGCGGTGAATGCGGGGCAGTCATGGCGCCCAAATGGTCATTGTCCCATGGCCGGAGATATTTTTATTATGAATGCACCACACTCGGACATAAGGGAAAAGACGCCTGCGGCGTTAAGGCAATAAGCGCGCCGGCATTGGAATCTCTGGTATTAAGGATTATCCGGAAAATACGAAAAGACGACATCCTATTCAATCAGATAATAACCGGCAATAAGACAGGCTTAAAGAAGGAGATAGACCAGATGGAAGGCGAAAAAATACTTCTTAACTTCAGGTTGTCCGAATTATCCAAGAAGGCTACGGCCATCGTAGAAAAACTTTTATCTATGCCGGAGCTTAGCCATTCCCAGCTTCTCTGTGATGAAGTCGGAAAGATAGAAAAGGAAAAGGCGGATATAGCCAAGCAGATAGAGGAAATAGATTTCAAGATATCCCAATACAAGAATAGGTTTATAAATACCGATTTAGCAAAACGGTCATTACAATACTTCTCTCAAGTTTATTTGGGATTAGATATAAACGGTAAAAAGAATCTAATACAACTACTAATAAAAGAGATAACATTTAATAACAAACAAATATCTATTAACTTCTATGACTATATCGATGTATCCTCTGCGGAAGGTGCCGGCGGCCGGGCCGTGGTTGGCAACGCCTACAATCTGGCTCCCAACTTTGTAGCCGAAAACAAAACCTACTCAACTTCTTTCAGCATAGACACATACAGGCTGGAAAAAGGTAAATACTCTTATGGAATATCAGCCTGTCTTAACTAAAACGCTGTTAGTGAAAAATCGCGACCGAGAGCAGAGGACGGACAGACCTTAACTGTCCGGACCTGCGGCAGGGAGTCCCTAAGCGCGTTGTTATGCCCGAAATCTCGGCGAGCGCTACCAAGCGGGATATACCAGCCTGCCGCGGTAGAATGACCAGCCTGCCACAGTGAAATGACCAGCCCGAATCTAAAAGGCGGCTTGCGTCACCCCGCTGTTGTATCGGGGTGAATACTCCCATACACATTGTTTATAAGTGCGCGCGCCGATTTCGTTTTTTATAAAGTTTCACAATGTGTATGGGAGTATCTTCCGACTTCTTGTCGGAACCGCAAAGTATAGATATAAAATAAAAGCTATAGGGCCCTCCCTGTAATAAGGTATCCCGTAGCTTAACTTCGGAGCTTACCGCCCTAAAAAGGGAAAGAATATTTTGTTGTATTCTGCGGAACTTCGCCCCCGCCCGAAGTTCCGCGACAGGTCTATCATAAAAAAATATTCAAATCGGAGAGAAAAGAAAAACAGAATGGTATAGATATAGGACATGGTGTTTGTCCAATCTCTAGACATTTTGAAAATACGTCTCGTCGAGGTGCCTATTTGGCAAAAAATATGCTTGTTTTATTGTCGTAGTGTAATGTGGCCATAATAGTAAAAGTTCGCACAATAAAAATACTAGTTTTTTATTTTTTTTGTATGCAAATATTTCTTCTACCAGAATTTTTTTCGATCTTCACTTGACAAGAGCGAAATCATCATGAACATATTAGGTATAAACACCATTTTTAAAGGGGGGTAAGAATGTTGAGTAAGCGCTTCATAAAAATCATTTCGATTATTATCTGCATTTCATTCCTATGCCAAGGTGTAGTTTGGGCTGAGCCAAGAAAATCGTATTTTTTAGCAAGTAAGAGTAATGTAACTGATTTGGAAAAATTAGTTAGGCTACTAAAGTCTGGAGAAATATCGGAAACAGAATTAAGAAGTCTTGCGGTGGATGATTTAAAAAAATTGGTCGTTACAAATGAAGAATTTAGAAAAGCCGTGGAAGAGGCATTAAAGAAAGTTGCTGGGCCAGCGAGAAAAATATTAGAAGAATTGTTATTGCTTGCTTCCGCTGATGAGGTTATGCAACACAATAAAGAAGAAGTACCGCGATATATAATATGGTTATTACGAAAACAAAGTATTTCGGTGCAAACGATGGGGGATTGCATAAACAAAGCAGAGAAAATAAGTAAATTGTACGGAAGAATCAACGAAACATTAGATGCGTACATAGTAAAGATTGTTGATAAATACAATGCTTCTATATCTTCGGGTGGCAAGCTACCGAGGATAGTTTTAAGTAGCCAAAATAAATATGGAGTTGACCTTAATTCAAGAGATTATCCGTTCATCTACTCTTTGTTTAATAATAGCGGCACTTCAAGAGCAGAATATGAATCTAAAGACCATATTAATGTAAATGAGTTCGGGATTGGCAAGGGTTGTAAATTAATTGCAGAAGGTTTAACATCATGTACGGCAGTTTTTATTTATGATCCTAAAACAAAAATGGGAGCACTTATTCATGCACAACCATTTCCGTTATGGGGCGAAGAGGCTACTAAAGAATTGTTCGATGAAGTTATAACTAACAGTGTCAATATTATATTGGGCCAAATGATTGCTAATGGTGCGAATATAAATGATATTACTTCCGCAACATTAAGATCTCGACAATCGCTTCCGGAAGGCGATATTGATTATACCTGGTCGGAATCTATAATTATTGCATTACAAAAATCGGGAATAAGAAATAGTAGTGATTTCCCATTATACGCACATGCTATTGAAACAATAGAATTTGACCTTGGCAATGGTAGCATAACTGTTAACCCTTGGAATAATGAAATGCCTCTATGTACCAATATATCTGATATATCTAGTCTTTCTCAAGATGTATCTCACATAGAAGCCCTAAAGGTAAAAGGTGGAAAAGCTGGTTTGTGGGTAAAAAGAGATTGGTGGAATGATGGGGCTGAAAGCAATATAGCAGGAGATGCGGTTAAGAGTTATAAAAAGACTATTACCGATTCTTTTAGCGGAGATATTAAAAACAATGAAATTATATACAACGGCAACTTAAAGGTTTTTTACGATACTGCAATTGGTGGATTGGATGCGAATTATAGACAAGAAATAGAAGATATTTTTATTGATGAAGTTAAACGAATGGACTTTTCATCAAGACGTAGCCTACTAAGTCAGAGACAGAGGAATTTTGATCTGTCAACATACAGAGTCCCTTTATATGAAGAGGTTTTTGTAGTTGCTGTACTACAGGATTCTGATTTTTTAGGAGAGGATCATTTTAGTAATGGATTTATTGGAATAAATCAAAGATTGTTTGAAATTCAAGACACAGAATTAAGGCAAAAATTATTGAGGCTTATTTTGAGGCATGAATTGAGGCATGAATGTGGAGAAACAGATGAATCTGTGCTTTTAGCGGGAGATATTAAATATGCAAAAGAATTAGGGATAGTATCTGATCAGCTGTTAGGATTATCAATTTTGGATAATGATTTTGGTATGTCTTTGTACATATCGCTAAAAAAAGATGAACAAGGAACAAAATTACTAGAACAATTATTAAGAGAGGAAGTCAATGCAGACAGTATAGAACAAATAAACCTGCTGATAACTTTTTTATGTGATCTCTCAATTGAAAAAGGTCAAAAAGAAAGAATAGTTTCTACTGTTGAGAAAACATTAACGACTAATCGTAGCCTCCTATCTGCAATCAACTTAGGGCAATTGAGTCTACTTATACGTTCAATTGGCGATGATGAAAGGGATGTTGTTGGGCAAAAGATATCTTCCATTGTTAAATTAGTATTGAGCAATAACCCGAGTTTAAAAAGTGTTTTACTTCAACAAGCGGCAAGGGAACGAGACGTAAAAACACTACAATTTGTGTTAATAGAAGATATTGAAGTAGATATAGAACTCTTAAAACTACTAGCAAACTTGCTAATTAACTTTGACACAAGAAACGATGGCCTTAAAGAGCGGATAGCTTTACTAATTTACAAAAATTTGGAGACTAATCCTGATCTTAAAATTGGTCAAGAGGAACTACTTTTGTTTATAACTGCATTTAACAACACAAGTAATAACGATGCTGTAAAAAGGATCATATATTCCATCTTTCGTAAAATAATGAGCGAAAATCCAACTTTAAAGGATTTTTTAATTGAGAGAGCTGGAATTCAAAATGAAATGAGAGGCCGGATTGTTAATGGTTGGGACGGAATAGAAAGGCTTTTAACTATAGCCGGGCAAAATCCAATTTTAGCAGAATACATTGTTGATAAAATAATAGTAACCATGCAATATCTTAGGCAAGGATTAGGTTCTGATGACGATTTTAGACAATTTAACCAAATAGAAGCCCGCTTGGCTGAAATAAGGGCACAATTGTTTTCTATACTTAATAACCCAAATCTCGATATACTAACAAAACGCAGGCTTATTAGGTCTATGCCATTGGGAAATATGAATCAATTAAATGTACTTAGACAACAAGCAATAGATGTAGTCAGGGCTGCAACTGGACTTTTTGATTCAAGAGATGGACTCATAGGAAATATTCGCAATAACATTCACAATAATCCCTCACCTCAAGATTTAGCCGTGATGATTGCCTATAAAAATTGGGTAGAATCTAACGGTGTGAGAGATGTGGATACTTTAAGAAGATTGGGATATATGGTTAGGCCTTTTGATAGAGTTGACCCTTCTAGAAAAGCTGGGACAATTAGTGCTTGTAACATACTCATAGAAACACTAACACAAGTATATGGGGGACAAGATGCGGGTAGTGGAACAACAAGTTTGAGAGGGCCGTTTGATGAATGGAGTAGAGTGATAGTAAATAGAGCAGATGATGTAAATTTCATACGCGGTAGTATACTAAATGCTACAAACAATTCATTAGATGCTTTAAGGCAGATTGTTTCTGCAAGAGAAAGATTGAGAAACATTATTAATACATCTAGTTCGGAAGTCCTATATCAAAGTTTGAAATTAGATATACATTTGGAGCTTTTATTTTACAGAATTTTCAATAGCATAAGGAGGAATTACGATAACGGAAGGGAGAATGTAGAACTATTAAAGTATTTAATAGCTAATGCAGTTCTAAACGGGCATTCGGAGGACGAACTAGGCAACATTAAAAAAGAGTTGGAAAATTTTGTATTTACAGACAATAAAGGATCATATTTAAGGTTTTATTCTATGATCAGAAGAATTGAAAGGTTATTAGGCAGTTCGGTTGAAGGCGTTGCTTTGAGATATGAAGAGTTGGCGGAAGCAACTGGAATAGCATTAAATGTTCCTGAGGTAGCACGAGAAGCTTTCTGCCCGGATTTATTTAGGTCCGACACTATTTATCTACTATCATTAGCACTTGGAGAAATTAAGAAAAGCATAATGGAAAAAGGGAATATCTCAGGATGGGAAGTAGTAGTGCCCGGAACAATGGAAGGAAAATTGCATTACATTGATGATATCTCAAAACTGTCTGAAGTGGTTGAAGGTGAAATATTAGTTATTCCAAATTTGCCTGCAGAAGGACAGCCTGTTCTTGGAATAAAGGGAATAATAACATTATCTGAGGAATCGTTATTATCGCATCCAGCGATAAGGGCTCGTCAGCACGGGATTCCTTATGCGGTATGTCCTAATGTTGAAGCTATTAGAACATTCTTTGGAAAACAAGTAAGTGTAACAATTACAGATATGGGAGCGCAGATAAAAGAAGAAACTTTTGCAACAGCTTCTAGGGCTCCACCGGCCGCAAAAACTGCAATAACAATTCCTCCTGCGATAACTGACGGTAATGTCATTATACTTCCTGAAGAATATAGTCAAGAAAAAGTCGGAAATAAAGCATACAGGTTGAACAAATCACTACGAGGCGATATAAAAGTTAAAAACCTAACATTAGGCTTTGGATTATATAACTTTTTGGTTAATCTTCCTGAAAACCAAGATAAAAAAGCACAAATAGAAAAATTAAAAAGTGAAATAAGGTTAATGAAAGAAACTGAAGCGGAAAGAATAGAAGCTATGCTTAAACAAATTAGAGAATGTATTGAGCTTTTAATAATACCTGATAATTTGATTGCAGAAATAAGTGAGTCGATAGTTAGTAATGTGGGTGATGGGTTAGTATTCTTGCGTTCTTCTACTAATGCAGAAGATTTAGATGATTATGCCGGAGCTGGTCTATATGACTCATATGGCTCTATAAATCCAGCAGACAAAGGACAATTAGCAATGTATGCAAAAAAAGTTCTTGCTTCCGTTTGGAGCAGCCGGGCCTTTTTTGATAGAGAAGTTAATAAGGTAGATCATGAGAGCGTACACATGGCTGTATTAGTATGTCAAATGATACCTGCGGACTATAGTTTCGTGGTACATACCACAAATCCAAGTAGTAGTTCTGCAGATGAAGTAGTAATAGAATTGGTTCAAGGGCTTGGAGAATCTTTAGTCAGTGGTACCTATGTGGGCGCTCCGCATAGATATATTTATAATAAACGGACTAATGAGCTTACTCATCTGTCTTATGCTAATAAAGATTATAAGGTCGTATCAGAGAATGGAGTGATGTGTGATAAACTCGTTGATTATAGTGAAGATATATTTACAAATGACACGACTGAAGCACAGGCAATGATTCGCGCCATATTGAGAGAAGCATTGGATATTTCTGCTACTCAGTTTCAGGGTAAACCACAAGATGTGGAAGGGTGTATTAGAAAAGAAAGAGAGACTCATAAATTTGGATTTGTTCAGTCAAGAGACCAACAGATTACCAAACAAGTTACTGTGGCATCGACACAAGAAGGTCAAGGTATAAGGCCAATAGACACAAAAATGCAAGAAAGAGAAAATAGATTGAGACAACTGTTGACTGAAAAAGGATATAATCCAGATAAAATAGAATCAATGTTAACTAGAATAAATAGTGTGAACGAAATCTCAAAAAGAAATAGTATATATGCATGTATTTCTGCTTTAGTCAGATCAAGATTCTCCGAATTTCCGGAATTTAAAGATGTAATAGAAAAAATATTATCTTTTGGAGATGAAGACGCTATTATTTCTTCGTATCGGTCACTTGCGGTTGTTGAAAGAAGTTTTATAAGTCTAATTCCTAATTGGTTTACGCCTTTTATAATAAATATTTTAAGTGATGAAGCAACTGCCGAAAGTAAATTATTTATTTTGGCGAATTATGCTTTTGAAAACTCAATTTTCGATGAAACTCAAGATGATTTAAATGGTGTGATTCAAGGCAATGGAGCTGGTTTTGACAATATGGATAACGAGGAATATACGTTAGATATACGAAAAGGACTTGGGTTGGGAAAAGGAATTCCAGCTAATTTTGCCAGTGTGAAATATGACAAACGTGGACAGATTATGGATGCGAATATTGGCATTTCTGCTCCGGAAGATAAAAAACTGCAAGAGGGAGAGAGAAAGAACCTATTAACCGCAATAAACATGCTTGATAAAGAGACAAAAGAACTCTTAGCACAATTAAATATAGTTTTTATTCCTGGGATATCTGCGCATTACGGAAAAACAAGGTTGCAAATTTATTTGGATAGGACATTATTGCAAAATGAACAAACTCAAGGATTGTTTTTAAGGTTAAGGCATGAAGTAAAAGAAAGGAACATGGTAGTAAACCAAGGAAAAGATGCGCAAATGGTACACAAACAGCTTGTTATTGAAGAGATAGCGTATTTACTGAATATTGGAGAAAGTATGGTTAAAGAAATTGTAGAAGGTAGAGATCTCGATTTATTACACAAGTTGAGAGGAAAGCTAATGAGTAAAACTTTGTCTGGGTTAAAAAAAGAATTACAAACTTTTTCTGACTCTACAGAAACTGTCAGCAGATCATTGGAACTTGTCGATGGTTTAGAAACGGTATCCGAAATAAGGCCAGAAGAATTACTTAGACAGTTGATTTTATATGTGAAATTACAAGGACAAAAAGAAGGCGTAAAGGCTAGTAGTGATATTCCAGAAGCGATCCCCCATACGCGATTGAAAGATGCTGCATCTGCAGTTTCAGTTTAATCCAAGCTCTGCAGTTTCCAAAAGGGATAGATTGTAATGCAATAAGCTATATCAAGTTTAAGTCAATTTTATTTACTACATTTTGGACAAACCACAGACTGTTTTTCTTTTCTCTCCGATTTGAATATTTTTTTATGATAGACCTGTCGCGGAACTTCGGGCGGGGGCGAAGTTCCGCAGAATACAACAAAATATTCTTTCCCTTTTTAGGGCGGTAAGCTCCG
>Ga0233425_10008998_pt1 | contig 12914 bp, 10 predicted proteins | sample Watercolumn_Towu_2_FD_181712 | JGI IMG/M metagenome (GOLD analysis project Ga0233425, IMG submission 181712) | Freshwater microbial communities from Lake Towuti, South Sulawesi, Indonesia - Watercolumn_Towuti2014_140_MG | ecosystem: Environmental > Aquatic > Freshwater > Lake | place...
CGGTGATTTAAACCGGTCACCTCGATGGCGCCGGCCAGTCCCGCCAAGATGCCGGAGAGCATCATGGTCAGGATGATCGTGCGTTTGACATTGATGCCGGCATATTGCGCGGCATCCGGGTTTAATCCCACTGTGCGGATTTCAAACCCAAGCGTGGTTTTGTTGAGCAGCCACCAGATGAAGAATGCAACGAGCAGGGCGAGGACGAATCCCCAATGGATGCGCAATCCTTCAAAGATGGGCGGGAGTTGGGCGCTCTCCGCAATCAGGGGCGTGCGCGCGATGACGTTCGTGGGGCTTCTATCTTTCATCACACCGTTCAACAGGTAGGATGTTGTATTCAATGCAATGTAGTTCATCATGATGGTGTTGATGACTTCATGCCCGCCTGTGTATGCTTTCAGCGCGCCGACGATGCCCGCCCAAACTCCGCCCATGACCATGCCGATGATGATGGCCAGCGGTAGGTGGACGTAAACAGGCAGGTCAACTCCCAGCCATTCGGGCAGGGCGTAGCCGATCAACGATGAAAATACAGCGCCGACTGCGAGTTGTCCCTCCGCGCCGATGTTGAACAGGCCGCCTTTGAAAGCCAGCGCGACCGCCAGCCCCGCAAAAATATAAGGGGTGGCCCACACGGCGGTTTCGCTTAACGCCCTGAGCGATTTTTCCAGTCCAAGCTTGGGCGAACCAAACGACCCTTCGATCAAACCTTCGTAAGCCAGGAATGGATCCCCGCCCACGATTTTGATGATGATACCGCCAATGATCACTGCCGTCAGAATAGCGAGGAAGGGCACAAGGCTCGCGTCTGAAATGGATCGCAGTATTCTCATTATCAGCGAATTTGATTGCTTTTCTGATTGCATCCTTCGCTCCAGTGGAACATGTGAATTATGATGCAATTATATCAAACAAGTGTTTATTCCCCTGAAAATATAAAGTGGTTCTCTGGGAATTGCCAGCCGGAGCATGACATTAATGTCGCGCCACCACAGAGCAAAATGCCGCGGCAACTCCTGTTGAATTTGAAAACGCTTTTGAGAATTGGCTTGACGTGCCGTTTCGGCACAAAATAAAAAAGAGGAAGGCGCAAGCCTTCCTCTTTTTTATTGCAGGTGAAACTTTTATTCGGCGGGTTTGGTCGGAGCGACGCCAGTCGTAATGGAGCCGTCGAGCAGGCCAGCGTTGATCGCTTCCATCGCGGCCTTGACTTCGGCGGGAACTTCGCCGTCAAGATCGTGGTACGGAGCGTAACCAGCGAGACCAGCGAAATTGCCGGCGGCAATTGTGCCGTCCTTGGCCATGGCAGCCAGTTGGGCAACTCCGGGGGTGATGAGCTTCATGGCGCTGGAGAGCATGCGCGGGGCAGCTTCGGGGAGGGTCAGGTACTGGTCAGCATCCACGCCGATGGCGTAGGCGCCGGCCTGAGCCGCAGCGGTGATGGCGCCGTTACCGGTCAAACCACCGCAGCCGAAGATCGCATCCGCGCCCTGATCCATCATGGATTTGGCGGTCTGGGCGCCCCATTCCGGATCGGTGAAGGTCTTGTCGAAGCCCACATCACTGTGGTAGACAACGAACACTTCAGTGGTGACGCCGCTCAGGCCCGCGTAGTTTGCATCAGCATACGCAGCGCCGGCCTTATAGCCTTCACCAAAGCGCCAGACCGGGGGAACCACATCGGTACCGCAGACGGCGCCGAGTTTGTGGCTCTTGGACATCATTGCGCCGAGCGCGCCGACGAGGAAGCCAGCCTGGTCTTCAGGGAAGCCCAAGCCGGTCACGTTCGCGGAATCGTCAGCGGTGTCTTCGGTGAACTGCCAGGCCTGGAACTGATCCACACCGATGAACTTGATATCGGGGTAGGCGGCGCCAGCGGCGAAGGTCGCTTCACCGAGACCGAAACCAACGGTCACGATCACATCGAAGCCGGCATCAGCGAATGTCGCGATGTTCTTGGCGTAATCCTTGGCATCGGCAGTTTCAATAAACTGAACCAGGTCAGCTACGCCGTCAGCCTGTGATTTCTGAACGCCTTCCCATGCAGACTGGTTGAAGGACTTGTCATTGACCTTGCCCACATCGGTCACGAGACCAACGCAGAAGACTTCCTCTTTGACACAATCGGCTTGAGTCAACTCAGCAACGGGCGCTTCGGTCGGGGCGGCAGTGGGGGCTTCGGTGGCAACAGGAGCCTCTGTCACAACAGGGGCCTCTGTTTCAGCGGGGGTTGTCCCACCGCAGGCAGTGAGGATCATCGAAGCGATGAGCACCAAAGCCATAACAAAGTAAAGCTTTTTCATTTTTCTTCTCCTAGAAAGAGTAAGGGTTTTATGGCCTGCTAATCTTTAGAGCATAGCCTTACGACTTCGCAAGTATAAATCCTTATTTTTTATTGTGCAAGCCTGAACAAATTTATGGTTTTTCAAAGGCCACGCCGGTCCTGATTTCGCCGCTCAGCAGCCCTTGAATCAAACCATCCAACTCCTGAATCAGACTTTGCGGGAATTTCTGGTCGAGCGGCGCATATTTAATCTGACCGTTTACTGCGCGATTGAAATTTTCATCCCGTATCAGGCGGATCAAATTCTGGACCTCGAAGCCGGCATTGCCCCAAATGGAAGTCGCCACACTCGAGCCTGACCCCGCCAAAACCGCCGCCTGATTCCGCTCTGCGCCAATGGCATTGACCTGTGCTTCAGCCGCCGCGCGCAACGCGCCCTGGCCGGTAAGCCCGCCCGCCGCGAAGATCACATCTGCCCCGCGCCGAATTAAGGTCTGGCCGGTTTCGTAGCCCCAGGCATCATCGAGGAATAATTTTTCACTGCTTACATTCTCGTTGTAGATGATCTGCGCTTTAATATTTTCATCTATAAATTTCACGCCGGCGCGGAAGCCTTCGCAGTAGCGCCACATGGAATCGATGCTGGAAGTCTCGCAGGCCGCGCCCACGACCTGCGTGCTGGTGAGGCGCGCCGCCAATACCCCGGCCAGGAATCCCATTTGGTCTTCGGGGAAAGTGACGGAGATCAGGTCTGGGCGCGTCTCTTCAAAGGGTTGATTAATTCCAACGAAAACCGAATCAACATACAGGTCGGCAGAGCGAAGCGTTTCGTCCTCCATGCCCGCCCCGCTGGTGATGATTACGTCAAATCCATTGTCTGCAAAGTAGGCGATGTTCTTTTCGTAATCGCGTGTGTCCACCGATTCGATGTATTCGATGCGGTCAATGAAACCGTTTGCTTTGGCTGCTTCCAGTCCCGCCCATGTATCTTCATTGACGCCGGCGTCATGCAGGCCGGCCGTGTCTGTCACCAGTGCGGCGCAGAAAACATTTTCGCTAAAACAATCTGACGATTGCGCGCAGGCTGTGATGCCCAGCATTGCAATCACCAGAATAATAATTACAGACCTGACAGGTTTTATCATTTTGACTTGCGTGATTCGAGTATCCATAAAACCTGTCAGGCCTTTTTTATTTATTTGCTTCGCCGCGCTTCACGCCGAGCATCAGCCACAAGGCAATAAGCAGAAAAAGCGGACTGGTGAGCATGATGGTGTTGTATTTGTCGCCAGTGATCGAAACAAGCAGGCCGTTGAAGTTGGGGCCAACGATGGCGGAAAACGTCGAGAAAAGATAGTACAACCCGGTAAAAGTTCCGACCCGCGCGAGGCTGGTCAAATCCACGACCATGGGCAGCGAGTTGATGTTGATCATGGCCCAGGCAATGCCGGCCGGCATGAGCAATAAACTGATGACATGCACGTTTCCAAGCACAGGTACTTTTGCAACCTGTCCTAAAAGGGTGGCAGGCGGCAGGACGAACAGCCCGAAGATCAAGACTGCCATGATGACGATGCCGGATGAGATGGTGACGCGCCGTCCGAGGCGGCTGCCGAGAAGCCCGGCCGGCAGCGCGAAGAGCACGAAAAACAAGCCGAGGTGGCCAGTCAGGCGGCCTGCATCCCCGTCAGTCATGCCGACATATTTTGTGGCGTACAAGGTCAGGAAGGCTTCGATGCCGGTATAAGCCAGAAACCAGAAAAAGATCGCAAACAGAATGCGCAGGCCGCTCTTGTCTGAGTCGTTGATCAGTTCGCGCAGGCTGGCTAACATATCCGGCTCCTTTTCACTCGCTCCATATTCCTGCGGCTCCTTGATGAAGAAGAAGACCAGCAAAGCCGCGAGGATCGTCAGCGCGGAACCCATCCAAAACGGGAAATTGACATTCATCTCATACAGCGTGCTGCCGGCCAGCGAGGCAATGATCGTGCCTACGCCGCCCATCAGATTGATGACGCCGTTGGCCTGCGAGCGGTACTGCGAGGGGGTGATGTCGGGCATCAAAGCCACGACTGGTGTGCGCCAGAAAGCCATGCTCAGCAGGAGGGTGCTGGTGCAGGCCACGAACAGCGGCAGGACAGCCGCCATCGGGATCAACCCAAAGACCAGGGCACCAATCGGCGCGCCGATCAAGATGAAGGGCATACGCCGTCCAATGGGTGTGCGCAGACGGTCTGACCATGCTCCAACAGGCGGCTGGATGAAGATCGCGGCGATGTTGTCGAGGGTCATGAAGAAACCGATCCATATCGGCGAGAGGCTGAACTTGTTTGCCAGGAAGAGCGGCACGAAGGCGTTGTACACCGTCCAGATCACGCTGACGCCGAAGAAGCCAAAACCGAGCAGAAATATCTTGCCGTAGCTGAATTTCTTTTCCATGTTTTCCTCCGAATATCTGGTTTGAATGTTACAGGTTTGAAGGTTTGCAAGTTGAAACGATTGCTGCCAGACCTATAACCTTTCAACTTTCCAACTTGTCAATTTTTAACCCTTCCAGAAATTTCAAATCCTTTTTTGTCAGTTCCGCCTTCTCCAGCATGTCCGGTCTTTTGTTGAAAGTGCGCAGTAAAGATTGTTCGCGCCGCCACTTTTCTATTTTTGCGTGATCGCCGGAGAGCAGAACATCGGGAGTCTTCCAGCCGCGAAATTCCGGCGGACGGGTGTAGTGCGGATATTCGAGCAGGCCCATGGCGTGCGAGTCATCCTGCGCGCCGGTCGGGTCGCCGAGGACCTCGGGCAGGAGCCGCGCTATCGCGTCGATCAGAATCAGCGCCGGCAGTTCGCCGCCCGTCAGCACGTAATCGCCAATGGAGATTTCATCGGTGACAAGGTGTTCGCGGATGCGCTCGTCAATGCCTTCGTAGCGCCCACAGAGCAGGGCAATGCGCGGGTGCTGTGAAAGTTCCTGGGCGATGCGCTGGTCGAAGACACGTCCCTGCGGGGTGAGGAGAATGACCGGGATGTTTGCGGCAGGCGCGGGCGGAGTCTGCGCAGTCCCTGTAGGGGGATCCGGGTTTATATCCAAAACAGTTTCGATGGCTTCGAAGACCGGCTCAGGTTTCATCACCATTCCGCCGCCGCCGCCGTAGGGAGTGTCGTCGGTGGTGTGATGTTTGTCGTGTGTGTAATCGCGGATGTTGTGGACGCGCACATGGATGAGTCCCCGTTCACCGGCGCGTTTGAGGATGCTGCTTTCAAGGTAGGGCGGAAAAATTTCAGGCAGGAGGGTAAAGACCTCAAATTGCATGAGCGGATTTTAGCATACTATGTTTGTAACGCGACATTTTGCAGATTAACAATTAAACCGAGCAAAAAAACTCAACGCGAATTTCGCGAAAAGATCGAATACCACAATTTTTTTTTTTGCGAAATTCGCTTAATTCGTGCCATTCGCGTTAAAAATCATTGAAAACGGGATTGCTTGATTAACTCACCTTACGCAGTTTACTCGTAGCGCGACATTCATGTCGCCTGAAACCACGAGATAAATCTCGTGCTACCGCGTAAGGTGAGTGATTAATTTGGAAAAGTTCAATATGTCGCTGTCTTTTGCAGATACTTTAGAAGCAAATAAGAGATCAAACTGCCTGCTTGACCGTGCTTTCAAAAAAATGGTAATATGACTGCATGTATCTAAAAGGAAGCAAGTGGAGCATGAACCGCCGCCGCAAGCGGCCAAACTGGTTCAGCATAATTTTATTAAGCCTGCTGGTGTTGGGCGGCGCGTATGTAGACCGCTACATCATCCCTTACCAGCCGCAATATGGCGTGCCTTCGCCCACCCCGACCCGCGCGCCTGAGTCGTTCATTGTGGAGGCGGAGGATTACTTCAAGCGTGGAAAACTTGTCCCAGCCATCGATTCTTATCAACAAGCCATCGCGTCGAATCCTAATGACCCGGCTCCGTATGTGGCTTTGGCGCAGGTTCAGGTTTTTCAAGGTCAATACAAGGAGGCGCAAAATAACGCCGAGTCGGCCATTTTGCTTAACAACAACAGTTCCATGGCTTATGCGGTGCTCGGCTGGGCTTTGAGTTTTCAAGGCGATTACCTTGAAGCCGAGAACAACGTCAAACAGGCGCTGCTGCTCGACCCGAACAACGCGCTTGCCCATGCTTATTATGTGGAAATTCTCGTCGGCTATTCCTTTACTCCAACTGCTCCCTTTGGCGCCATAGAAAAAGCCATCGAAGAATCCCGCGTTGCTGTAAGCCTTGCACCGGACAAGCTGGAAACCTACCGCGCGCGCGGCATCATCCTCGAGGCTACCGGCCAGTATGATGAGGCCATTGACCAGTACAAAAAAGCGATCGAGATCAACGGCAACATTGCCGACCTGCACCTCGCGCTGGGAATCAACTATCGCGTTAAAGGCTTTTACGACCTGGCGATCACCGAATTCACCAATGCCAACGCGCTTAATCCCGACGACCCCAACCCCGACCTGTACCTCTCGCGCACCTACGCCACCATTGGCGAATTTCCACAAGCCATGCAGTACGCCGAGTCTGCGGTGGCGAACGACCCGGCCAATACGCGCCTGCGGGGCAACCTCGGCGTGATGTATTACCGCAACGCCTACTGGGAGAAATCTGCCAAGGAACTCGGCTACGTCATTAATGGTGGTTTCACCGAAGACGGCAAACTGCTCGACGCGATCAACCTCCTGCCGAACGATGCGCGCCTCGCAGAATATTATTTCACCTACGGCCTTGCGCTTTCGCGTTTGAACCGATGCGGCGAAGCCCTCGACATCGTGAGAATGCTCAACGAACGTATCCCGACCGATGAACTGGCCATGGAAAATTCTGCCGCAATCGTGACGCGCTGCCAGCAAAACCTTGAACAGACTCCGCCGCCGTCGTTTCAGACTCCGCCTGCAACAGATCCTGTTTCTCCGACAGCGACTCCAACCCCCAAGCCATGAACATCACCCCGCGAAACTTTCTCTTTCGCCGCCGCAGCAATTCCAACGTGTACCGCATGTTCCTGTGGGTGATATTGATCCTCGGCGGAATCTGGCTGATCCGCTTGGTGCAGGCCGGCGACGTCAAACCGCTGTTTGAGCCTACGCCTGTCCCGACGCGCATGGCCGTATCCTTTGCCCTCGAAGGCGACGCGAAATTTACAGCCGGCCAGCTGGAAGACTCAGATACTTCCACCGGCGCGATCACCGCCTATCGCGAAGCCGTAGCCCTCGACCCGAACGACGCTCAACTGTGGGCGAAACTGGCGCGCATTCAAACCTATTCCTCAGCCATGATCGTAAACCGTGACGAAGTCGTGGCACGTCTTGCCGAGGCGGTCGAATCGGCCCGCAAAGCAGTGGAACTTGCGCCGGACGACAGCAACGTCCATGCGGTGCTTGCTTTTACATTGGATTGGAGCGCGACCTACCTCACTGCAGATGACGCCCGCTCGATGCTTGCCAAAGCCGAACAGGAGGCTGTGCGCGCCTTGCAGCTTGACCCGGATAACGTGCTGGCGCGTTCCTTTTACTCTGAGATTCTGCTTGACCAGGGAAAATGGAAAGACGCTCAGCAGAACATAGAACAGGCCTTGCAGCGTGACTCATCTCAAATGGACGCTCACCGCGTACATGCGGCGGTGCTTGAGTCAGGGCAGGATTATGCGGCGGCGATTGAAGCCTATGAGCGCGCAATTGCCATCACCCCGAACCTGACCTTCTTATATCAGCGCGCCGGCGCGAATTATCGCCGCCTCGCTTCCGACAGCCCCAACAAGGATGTGCAAAGCCAGTTGTATGAAAAGTCGCTGGATAAATTCGACCAGGCGGCGCGCATCAACGCCCAATTGAAAGTGAAAGACCCCGGGCCGTATCTCTCCATTGCAAAGACATATTCCCAGATGGGGCAGTTCTTCGTTGCCATCCGTAATGTGCAAAAGACGATTGAGTTTCAGCCGGCCAACCCCGTCTTTTACGGCGAACTCGGCGTGCTGTATCACAAGAACCGCAATTACGAGACCGGCATCCTCGCGCTTGAATGCGCCGTGCGTGGATGTACTGCGGAGCAATCGTGCCCGGCGCGGGGCGACTGTGGCCGCAATGATGTCGCCACAGAGGTGAAGGGACTCCCGCTCAGGGCGGACACGATTTATTACTACGATATTTATGCCTCGGAGCTGGCGGCTTTGAGCACCCCAAAAAAGAGTTACTGTGACCAAGCGCTGGCGATTGCGGATGAAATAGAAGCCTCCGAGTTTGACAATGACCCCAACATTGCGGCTGATATTGTGGTGGTGCGCAGCCTGTGCGACTTCACTGCTGATGCTTCATCTGCCACGGTTGAGCCGGGGGCGGCGGTCACACCGACAGCCAGGCCGTAGGCGGGGAAAAATGCCGCGGGAAGGGGATGCCTGTAAGCCGGAATCAATTTTCAGGGCGGCAGGATGCGCGCCTCTCATCAGAGTTTCGTAAGAATTTTTATAATCCCCTTGACGCTCCCCGTATAACTAGGTAATATTGATTTTAGCACTCGCAGTCATTGAGTGCTAAAATTTGTGCTTATTCAAAAATCCCAAATCCTTACAGGAGACAAGCAATGGCAAAGATATCATTTAAACCCTTGGGCGCGCGCGTGCTCATTGAAGCAGTTGAGCAGGAAGAGATTACTGCGGGCGGCATTGTCCTGCCTGAAACTGCCAAGGAAAAACCCCAGCAGGGCAAGGTTCTGGCTGTCGGCCCCGGTGACCGCAACGAAGACGGCGAGCGCATCGCCATGGATGTGAAGGTCGGCGACGTGGTGCTCTTCGCCAAATACTCCGGCACCGAAGTCAAGATGGACGGCAAGAAGCTGCTCATCCTGCGCGAGAGCGACCTGCTCGGTATTGTCGGATAGTGAATGTCACTGCGAGCCGCGTAGCGGCGCGGCAGTCCCCCAATTATGCGGAGATTGCTTCGTCGGAAATAGCGCCCTCCTCGCAACGACATAAAAATTAAAAAGGAAATTACCATGGCTGCTAAACAAATCGTATTTTCAGAAGAAGCCCGCCGCAAGCTTAAGAACGGCATGACCGTTGTCGCGAACGCCGTCTCCGCCACCCTTGGACCGAAAGGCCGCAACGTGGCTGTTGACCGCAAGTTCGGTTCACCGACCATCACACATGATGGCGTTTCTGTTGCAAAAGAGATCGAACTCGAAGACCCGTTTGAGAACATGGGCGCCCAGCTTTTGAAAGAAGCCGCCCAGAAAACCAACGACATCGCCGGCGACGGTACAACCACCTCCACCGTTCTGGCTTATGCCATCGTGACCGAAGGTCTCAAGGCTCTCGAAGCCGGCTACAACCCGATGCTGCTCAAGAAGGGCATTGAACTGGCCACCGAAACCATTGTGACCGAACTCAAGAAGAACTCGACCAAGATCGACACCCGCGAAGAGATTTCCTCTGTAGCCACCAACTCCGCGGCCGATGCCGAGGTTGGCGAATTGATTGCAGACGTGATGGACAAGGTCGGCAAAGACGGCGTCATTACCGTCGAAGAATCCAAGACCATGCAGTTCGAAACCGAATTTGTGGAAGGGATGCAGTTCGACCGCGGTTACATCTCGCCCTACTTCATCACCAACGGCGACCAGATGGAAGCCCAGATCAGCGACGCCTATGTCCTGGTCTATGACAAGAAGATTTCCGCCGCGCAGGACATCGTTCCCCTGCTCGAGAAGCTCGTCCAGCTTGGCAAGCGCGAACTTGTCATCATCGCCGAAGATGTGGACGGCGAAGCGATTGCCACACTCATCTTGAACAAGATCCGCGGCATGTTGAACGTGCTGGCCATCAAAGCCCCCGGCTTTGGCGACCGCCGCAAGGCCATGTTGCAGGACATCGCCGCCCTGACCGGCGGACAGGTCATCTCGGAAGAGACCGGCCGCAAACTCGAATCCACCACGGTGCAGGACCTCGGCCGCGCTGAGAAGGTCGTCTCCGACAAGGAGAACACCACCATCATCGGCGGCAAGGGCAAGAAGAGCGACATTGACGCCCGCGTCAAGGAAATCCGCATTGAGATCGAAAAATCCACCAGCGACTATGACAAGGAAAAACTTCAGGAACGCCTTGCCAAACTCAGCGGCGGCGTGGCCATCATCCGTGTGGGCGCTGCAACTGAAACCGAAATGAAGGAAAAGAAGCACCGCGTCGAAGACGCCCTCTCTGCCGCGCGCGCCGCAGTGGAAGAAGGCATTGTGCCCGGCGGTGAAATCTCCCTCATCAATGCCGCCGCCAAACTCGACAAACTCGCCAAGGCACATGCCGAGGATGAGAATGAAGAAATCAAGGTCGGCATCAACATCGTCAAGAAGGCGCTTGAAGCCCCGATCCGCAAACTGGCTTCCAACGCCGGGCAGGATGGCTCCGTCATCATTGACACCGTCCGCCGCACCGCTTCTGAGAAGAAGAACGTCAACATCGGCTTCAACGTGCTGACCGGTGAATACACCGACATGATCAAAGCCGGCGTGATTGACCCGGTCAAGGTTGTGCGCGGCGCGCTCGAGAACGCCGCCTCCATCGCCGCGATGATCCTCACCACCGACGTGTTGATCACCGATGTGCCTGCGAAGGAAAGCGCTCCTGCCATGCCTCCAGGCGGCATGGGCGGCATGGATTACTAAACCAATCCATCATCAATTTTGTAATAGGGACACAGCATTGCTGTGTCCCTACGTTTTTAATTTATAATTCGATGAATGTATTCCAAACCATCGAACATCATTCTAATATTGGCGCTTGCTCTGGGATTAAGCGCCTGCGGATCACTCCCGACCCCGGGCACGCCCACGCCCCAATTGCCCACTTCTACTCCTGTGCCGCCCACTGCCACTCCGCCGCCTTCGGCGGCCATTGTCAATGGAGAGTACATTACCATTGCCGAGTTTCAAGCCGAACTCGCGCGGTACAAATCCGCGCAGGCCGCGCTCGGAATCACGGTATCAGATGAACAGGCGAATCAAATCGTGCTGGAGGACCTGATCGCGCAGTTTTTACTGTCACAAGCCGCCAGGGAAGCGAATTTCAATTTGACGGAAGCAGACCTGAAGTCCAGGCTTGATGCGCTGGCTGAATCTATTGGCGGGGCAGAGGCTTTGTCGGCTTGGCAGTCTGCTCACGGGTATGACGACGCCTCGTTCCAGATCGCGTTGAGGCGTTTCGTTGAAGCGGCCTGGATGCGTGACAAAATCATTGCGGATGTGCCGGCGACGGCGGAGCAAATCCACGTGCGCCAGATTTTGACCTATAATGAGGAAACCGCGCGCGCCGCATTGGCTCAATTAAACGGCGGCGCGAATTTCGATGAACTGGCCGCGCTCTACGACCCGATCACACGCGGCGAACTGGGGTGGGTGCCGCGCGGATACCTGCTCGATGCAAAAGCTGACGAGGCTGTGTTTGCCCTGCAGGCCGGCGCATACAGCGATGTGATTGCCACCGATGCAGGCTTTCACATCTTCAAAGCTCTTGAACGCGGCGGCCATCCCCTGACCCCGGATGCATTGCTCACCGTGCAGGAGCAGGCGTTGAAATCATGGGTTGCAGATCAGCGCGCCAAAGCCGAGATCGTTTTAGCGCCATAGAATTCAAACAGGCAAAGTTATTTTTTGGAGTTGCAATGAGCAAATATGATTACGGCTACGAAACCCCTGCGCCGAAACGAAGCGCCAGACTCGAACTGTGGGATGTATTAAGTATCTTTGCGCTTTTTGCGGCATTTTGCCTTGTAGTTTATTTTGCGCTGGTATTCCTTTTTCCCAATTCCCCGTTAAACCCCCTGCCGCCCAGCCCCTTTGACCCGTTCGCGCCGCCCACGCCCACGATCACGCCCATTCAACTTGAACCGACCTGGACGACAACCCCGCTGACCGACATGACGGAGACGCCGACCCTTCTCCCGACCTTCACGCTTGAACCTTCGGCGACTCCGTTCTCGCTCGTGCCTGCCACCAAGACCCCGACAGTGACCCCCACCCCGAAAGCCCCGTTCTCGGTCACCGTCAGTTACCGCGAAAGCACCATCATCCACCCGGAAGCGGCCTGCAACTGGCAGGGCATTTATGGCACCGTGCTGGATGTGAACAACGCGGACATGCTGTACCTGACCGTGCGCCTGACCGGTTTCTACAACGGAAAATCAAGGAGCGAACAGACGGTCAGCGGCATGTTCCCCGCCAATGGAAAATCCGGCTTTGAGTTTTTCCTCGGGACTGTGCCGGTCTCATCGAAGGGTGAACTGTTCATCCAACTCTTCGACCAGGCCGCCCTGCCGCTTTCTGACAGCATCAAGATTGACACCTTCAACGATTGTTCAAAGAATCTCGCGCTGGTGCGATTCAAGAAGAATCCGTGAGTTTTAGGGAAGGCTAAAAGTAAAAAAGCCCGTGGCTAGTTGCCGCGGGCTTTTTGTATGCCTGTTTTACTTGTCTGCGATTCGCTCATGTGTAAAGAGTGTGCGGGCAAGAGCAAAAATCTTAACGCGAATTTCCCGAATGAAGCGAATTACGCGAATATGCGAAAAAATTCGCGCCATTCGCCCAATTTGCGTAATTCGC
>Ga0233425_10008999_pt1 | contig 12912 bp, 9 predicted proteins | sample Watercolumn_Towu_2_FD_181712 | JGI IMG/M metagenome (GOLD analysis project Ga0233425, IMG submission 181712) | Freshwater microbial communities from Lake Towuti, South Sulawesi, Indonesia - Watercolumn_Towuti2014_140_MG | ecosystem: Environmental > Aquatic > Freshwater > Lake | place: Indonesia...
GATGCGGCCAGGCCCATGGCAGCAGGCAGAGGAAGGCGATCGCCCAGCGCCAGAAGGACAGCGCGATCGGCGGCACGTCGCCGCGGATCCAGCGCCCGACCACCCAGTTGCCCGACCAGAACAGCACGGTCAGGGTCAGCAGCAGGTAGGCAAGGGCGCGGGAGGGCGGGCTGGCGGGAGGCAAGGGCGCGTCGGTTCCGTTAGCTGTTTGGCTGTTGATCGAGGTCAAACCGCAGTGCGTTTTATGGCACCATTATGCCTATCAATGGCTCGGGGACGCGCCCCGCGTCCGCCATGATGGAGGAAGGAATGGGCGAGATCAAACCGCCGACCGGCGCGCCGGGGGCGCCGGCCCAGGCAAGCGAATACCTCTCCGACGACCCGCGCGACATCGGCTGGGTGAAGCAGAACGTCCCCTGCCAGACGGCCTGTCCGGCGGGCACCAACGTCCCGGTCTACATCCGGGAGATTATCGAGCGCCAGTTTGGCCGCTCCTACGAAACCAACCGCGAAGCCAACGTCCTGCCCGGCGTGCTGGGTCGCATCTGCTCGCGGCCCTGCGAGGACCAGTGCCGTCATGGCTGGCCGGGCAACGGCGAGCCGGTGGCGATCTGCCACCTGAAGCGCGTCGCTGCCGACATGAAGGATGCCGGGCACCGCATCACCGAGAGCCTGTACTCGCCCACCGGCAAGCGGGTCGCCATCGTCGGCGCGGGACCGGCCGGCGTCGCGGCGGCGCACGACCTCTCGCTGCTCGGCCACGACGTGGTGATCCTCGAGCGCGAGGAGCGCCCCGGCGGCATGCTGCGCTACGGCATCCCCGAGTTCCGCCTGCCGCGCGGCACGCTCGACATCGAATTGCACAACGCGCTGCGCCTTGGCGTGCAGCTGCGCACCGGCGTGGAGGTGGGCAGCGGCAAGGGGCAGACGCCGGTGTCCGCCCTGCTGCACGAGTACGACGCCGTGCTGCTCGCCACCGGCTGCATGGCGGCGACGCCACTACCGTTGCAGGGCGAGTGGGCCGAGCGCGACCCGGGCAAGGAACTCGCCGACGTCGAGTACGGCCTGGATTTCCTGGTGCAGATGCACCGCGGCGAGAAGAAGCGCGTCGGCCGCCGCGTGGCGGTGGTCGGCGCCGGCTTCACCGCGCTGGATTGCGCGCGCGTGGCGGCGCGGCTTGGCGCGCAGGAGGTGACCATCCACATCCGCACCGCCGAGGAATACATCCCGGTAACGCAGGAGGAGATCTTCGAGGCCAAGCGCGAGGGCGTGCGCATCAAGGGCCTGCGCACGCCGGTCGGACTGACGACGGATGCCAGCGGGCGGCTCACCGGCATCGAGTTCGTGCAGAACCGCCTCGGCGGCTGGCGCAAGGGCGGCCGCCGCCAAGCCATCCCCATCGAGGGCTCGGAGTTTGTCGAGCCCTGCGACACGCTCATCATCGCCATCGGCCAGCAGACGGTGAACGATTTCCTCGGCACCAAGCTGGAACTGGACCGCTGGGGCAATGTGCGCGTCGGCGAAGACGGCATGACGTCGCAGAAGGGACTGTTCGCCGCCGGCGACTACGTGAGCGGCGCGTCTACCGTGATCCAGGCCGTCGGCCACGGCCGCCAGGTGGCGAAGCGCGTCGACGCCTGGCTGATGGGACGCGAGCGCCGCCGCCAGGTGGTGCGCATCGTGCCGGTCGCGCAGCCGCTGCGCGAGCGCGCCTTCGACTTCATCCCGCGCCAGCATATGCCGACGGCGCAGATGGCCGAGCGCCTGAAGGACGGCAAGCATGAGGTCGAACTCGGCCTCGACGACAAGCTGGCCTTCGAGGAGGCCAAGCGCTGCTATCTGTGCAACCTGCGCTACCAGATCGACGTCGACCGCTGCATCTTCTGCCGCGCCTGCATCGAGGTGGCGCCGAGGAACTGCATCAAGCTGGTGCGCGGCGTCGAGGTGCAGGAGGACGGCGCCTACGGCAAGCTGCTCGAGACGAAAGAGTGGAACCAGGTCGGCGCCATCTGGATCGACAACAACGAGTGCATCCGCTGCGGCCAGTGCTTCAAGGCCTGCCCGGTGCAGTGCATCTCGATCTCGCGCTGCGAATTGACGGAAGTCGAGGTCTGATATGGCCGAATCGAAGAACGCCAGACATCACGTTGTCATCGGCAGCGGCATCGCCGGCAGCCAGGCCGCCGATACCCTGCGCAGCCGTGAGCCCGATGCACGCGTCACCATCCTGACCCTCTCCAGCCTGCTTTTCTACAACCGCTACGACCTGCCCAAGGTCTTCCGCGGCCACCGCGACTGGCGCGAGTTCCTTGCCTACCCGGCCGAGTACTACAAGGACAAGCGCATCGAAGTGCGGCGCTGCAGCCGCGTCGCCGGGGTGGACGGCAGCCGGCGCACCATCCTGCTCGAGCACAAGGAGGAGATCCGCTTCGACACCCTGCTGGTGGCCTCCGGCGGGCGCGGTTACATCCCCGAGGAACTGGCCGACTTTCGCCCGCTCATGCGCGGCTTCTCCAGCTACACCGAGGCGGTGACGGCCGCCAACGAGGTCCCCGACAAGGGGCACGTCATCATGCTCGGCGGCGACATGATCGGCCTCGATCTGGCCCGCACGCTGATCGACACCCGCCACCGCGTCACGCTGGTGGCCGGTCCGCAGACCTTCTGGCCGCACGAGGTCACCGACCAGGAGCGCCCCGCCCTGATCGCCGCCCTGGAGAAAATGGGCGTCGAGGTGATCGAGTCGCACGATGCCGGCGGCATCGCCTCGATCGAGCAGGGCGCCAGGGGTCTCTCGGCGCGGCGCGTGCTGTTCAACGACGGCAGCGAGGTGCACGGCGACGTCGTGATGCCCTTCTTCGGGCTGTCGCCCTCGGTCGAGTTCATGCTGGGTTCCGGCACCGACATCGAGCGTGGCCTGCTGGTCAATCCGGCCCTGCGCACCACCTGCGAGGGCATCTATGCCGCCGGCGACGTCTGCCAGATCTGGTCCGACGCCGAGAAGCGCTACCGCTTCTTCTACGGCTGGAAGAACGTGCGCGCCATGGGCGACCTCGCCGCGCGCAACATCAGCGGCGGCGACGAGCCCTGGGTGCCGGCGCAGGACGAGAAACTGCACATTGCGGCCGACGGCAGCATCCAGTCGGCCTTCTGGGAGTATCACTGATGGCAACCGACATCCAGATTTCCATCGTCGGCTCGGCCGGCGACGGCACCATCGCCGCCGGCGAAATCCTCCGCAATGCCTTGGCGGGCATGGGCTACAAGGTGATCAGCTTCGACGTCTATCCGCCCGAGATCCGCGGCTTCGGCAAATGCATCGCGCGCATGCGCGTGACCACCGAGCAGGCCTATTCGCTCAAGCACAAGTCCGACGTGCTGGTCTCGCTCGACGACAGCCATGCCATTCCGCATGCCAACGAGGTGCGCGACTGCGGCGCCGTCATCTACGAGCAGGGCTCCATCGTCAGGCTGCCCGAGGGCGGCCACATGAGCGCCCATATCGGCCCCGGCCAGCTGCCCTATCCGGTGCCGATCCGCGAGCTGTCGGAGAAGAGCACCGGCGCCAACCGCTCGCGCAACATCGTCGTGCTCGGCTTCCTCGCCGGCCTCTTCAACCTGCCGGCGGAAGGCTTCCGCAAGGCCATCGGCAAGAAGTTCAAGAGCAAGGCTGCGGCTGCGGAAGCGAGCGAGGCGGCTTTCAAAGCCGGGTTGGAGTTGGCCGCGAAGACCTTCAAGCTCGACGACGTGACGTTCGGCCCGCCGGTGTCCAGCGTCGTCGCCGGCGCCACGGTGGAAATGATCAACGGCAACGCCGCCATCGTGCGCGGTGCGCTCGACGCCGGCATCGACACCTTCTTCGGCTATCCGATCACGCCGGCCACATCCATCATGGAGCGGCTGGCGAGCGAGATGCCCAAGCGCGGCGGCCGCCTGCTGCAGACCGAGGACGAGATCTCGGCCATTTCCGCCGTCGTCGGCGCCGGCTTCACCGGCGCGCGCGCGGCGACGTCGACTTCCGGCCCCGGCCTCTCGCTGATGGCGGAGATGCTCGGCATGGGCGTCATCGGCGAGGTGCCGAGCGTGGTCTTCGTCTCGCAGCGCGGCGGGCCGTCGACCGGCATGCCGACCAAGACCGAGCAGTCTGACCTGCACATGGCGGTGTACGGCGGTCACGGCGACGCACCGCGCATCGTCATCGCGCCGACCAACGTCGACGGCTGCTACCGCTGCGCCGGCAAGGCCTTCGAGATGGCCGAGGCCTACCAGACACCGGTGATCGTGCTGATCGACCTGTATCTGTCCAACCGCTACGAGACGGTGGTGTTCCCGGCGCGGCCGCCCTTCGAGGCGGACATGAACCGCAAGCCGGGCAAGCAGGCCGCCGGCGCGCAATACAAGCGCTTTGCCCTGACGGCCGACCACGTCAGCCCGCGCACCGTTCCCGGCGAGAAGGGCGGCATGCACGTCGTCACCGGCCTCGAGCACAACGAGCTTGGGCGGCCCAACGACTCGGCCGAACTGCACACGGCGATGAGCCGCAAACGCCACGAGAAGTTGAAGCAGGCCCTGCGCCATCCCGACTTCACCCATTTCAAGCGCTTCGGCGACGAGGGGCCGGTGGACGTCGGCTTGGTTGCCTGGGGCTCGACCTTCGGCGAATGCCTCGAGGCCATGCTCAAGGCGCGCGGCGAGGGCATCCGCTGCGCGGCGATGAAGGTGGTGATGCTCTCGCCCTTCCCGACGCACGGCGTCTCGGCCTTCCTCGCCGACTGCAAGGAGGTGCTGGTGCCGGAGCTCAACTATGAGGGCCAGTTCGCCAACCTGCTGCAGGCGCACGTGGCACGCCAGGTGACGAGGCTCGACCGCGTGCCGGGCGAACCGATGAAGGTCGAGGAGATCCTTGAGGAAATCCGCCGTCTGGCGGGACGCAGCAAGTCGTCGCAGAAAGCGGCATGAAGACCTATCCCCCATCCCCTTTCCCGAGGAAAGGGGTGACAAAGGTTCAGCCGCGCAAGGCGCGGCTTCCGGTTAATACGCCGACGCCTCCTTGGGGCGGCCCGGCGGTGGCGTAAGGAGAACAACATGGGCGACATCAAACCTGTCTATCTCGAAGAGAAGCTCAAGGAAATCGAGGAGAGCGGGCGGCTCGACTACCGCTCGAAGACGCTGCCGACCTGGTGCCCGGGCTGCGGCTACTTCTCCATCGTCGAGGCGGTGGCGGCTTCGCTGTGCGAGCTGAACATCCCCAACGAGAACGCCGTGATGGTTTCCGGCATCGGCTGCTCCTCGCGCTTCCCGTTCTTCGTGAACACCTACGGCATGCACACGCTGCACGGCCGCGCGCTGCCGGTGGCCACCGGCGTCAAGACGGCCAACGACGCGCTGACGGTGGTGGTGGTGGGCGGCGACGGCGACGGCTTCGCCATCGGCGGCGGCCACGTGCCGCACGCGGCGCGGCGCAACGTCGACATCACCTATCTGCTGTTCGACAACGGCATCTACGGCCTGACCAAGGGACAGACCTCGCCGACCTCGGCGATCGGCTTCCGCACGCCGACCAGCCCCTACGAGAACCCCGACCGGCCGCTGAATCCGCTGCTGATGGTGCTCTCCTACGGCGCCAGCTGGGTGGGGCAGGCCTATGCCGGACGGCCCGACCACCTGCACAAGATGATCACGCAGGCGATGGCGCATCGCGGCTTTTCCTACCTGCACATCCTGTCGCCCTGTGTCACCTTCGACAAGACGCACCGCACCTACCAGAACCTCGGCATGCAGGTGCGCGACCTGCCGGCCGACCATGACGCGACCGATCGCGTCGCGGCGATGCGCGAGGCGATGGATGATGCCACGCCGGCGCTCGGCCTCTATTTCCGCGAGGAACGGCCGACCCTGGGCGACGCCCTCGACGGCCTGGTCGAGAAGGCCGGCGGCGAACTGCCCGGCAAGCCTGCCGCCAAGCCGGCGCGCAAGGCGGCGCGGCGCTAGCGCAGCGCCGGGAAAAGTCAGTCCCTGCGATACGGCGCGCTGTCGGCGCGCCGTATTCTTTTCGGCGATAATTGCGCCATTGGCCCGACACCCGGGTCGTTCCGAACAGCATCAAGTGGTTTCCGTCACCCATTCCATCGCCCAGGCCGGCGCCGAGGAGGCGCAACTCGATCTCCTCGCCGAGGGCTTGCCGCCCGAAGCGCGTGCGCACCTCGCGCAGGCCGCGGAGTACGCCAAGGCGCTCTATGGCGAAAGCCTGCTGGGCACGGGGGAGGCCGTCTGGCAGCACGCCCTCGGCATGGCGCTGGTGACGGCCTCGCTGCGGCTGGACCTCGACACGCGTTTGGCCGCGCTGCTCTTCGCCGCCTCCGACCATCTCGACGACGCAGCGGAAAAGCTGACGGCCGAGTTCGGCGCGCCGGTGGCGGAACTGGTCGATGGCCTGCGACGGCTGAAGGGCCTGCAGCTGGTGACGCGCAAGGGCGAAGATGCGCAGAGCGTCAAGGCCCAGGCCGAGGTGCTGCGCAAGATGCTGCTGGCGATGTCGCAGGACATCCGCGTCGTCCTGCTGCGCCTGGCCAGTCGCACGCAGACCCTGCGCCACCTGGCCGACCATCCCGGCGCCGAGCGCGCCGAAGTGGCGCGCGAGAGCCTCGACATCTACGCGCCGCTCGCCAACCGCATCGGCGTCTGGCACCTGAAGTGGGAGATCGAGGACCTGTCCTTCCGCTTTCTCGACCCGGACACCTACAAGCGCATCGCGAAAATGCTCGACGAGCGCCGCGTCGAGCGCGAAGGCTTCATCGAGGAGGCCATCGCGCGGCTCAAGGCCGAGATGGCCGAGGCCGGCGTTCGCGCCGAGGTCTTCGGCCGGCCCAAGCACATCTACAGCATCTATAGCAAGATGAAGTCGAAGCGCATCGACTTCGCCGAGGTCTACGACGTGCGCGCGCTGCGCGTGCTGGTGGACGAGGTGCGCGACTGCTACACCGTGCTCGGCATCGTGCACCACATCTGGCAGCCGGTGCCGAAGGAATTCGACGACTACATCTCGCACCCGAAGGGCAACAACTACCGCTCGCTGCACACCGCGGTGATCGGCCCCGGCGGGCGGGCGCTGGAAGTGCAGATCCGCACCCACGAGATGCACCAGCACGCCGAGCTGGGCATTGCCGCGCACTGGCGCTACAAGGAGAAGAGCGGGTCGGATGCGCGCTACGACGACAAGATCGCCTGGTTGCGCCAGCTGCTCTCCTGGCGCGACGAGATCAGCGATTCCTCGGAATGGGTGCGCCAGTTCAAGCGCGCCGCCCTCGACGACACCCTCTATGTGCTGACGCCGCAGGGCCGGGTGATCGACCTGGCGAGCGGGGCCACGCCGGTGGACTTCGCCTACCGCCTGCACACCGACCTCGGCCACCGCTGCCGCGGCGCGAAAGTGAACGGCGCGCTGGTGCCGCTCAACACGCCGCTGGAAAACGGCCAGACCGTCGAGATCGTCGCCGCCAAGCAGGGCGGCCCCTCGCGCGACTGGCTCAACCCCGAGCTGGGCTATCTGGCCACCAGCCGCGCGCGCGCCAAGGTGCGCCAGTGGTTCGCCGCGCAGGAAGAAGCCGAAACGCTGGCGCAGGGCCGTCAGATCGTCATGCGCGAGATGCAGCGCGAAGGGCAGACCGGCGCCAATCTCGACGAGCTGGCGCACAAGCTCGGCTTCGCCCATGCCGACGCCCTGTACCTGGCGGCGGCGCGGAACGAGGTCGGCCAGCGCCAGCTGCAGACGGCGCTGCGCGGCGCGCCGGAGGAGGCGCCGGAAGAGCTCATCATCCAGGCGCGGCGCAGCAAGGCCTCGGCCAGCCGCGTGCTCATCGTCGGCATGGACAAGCTGCTCACCCAGCTCGGCCGCTGCTGCAAGCCGGCGCCGCCGGATGCCATCGCCGGCTTCGTCACGCGCGGCAAGGGCGTCTCCATCCACCGCGTCGAATGCACCAACTACCGCAACATGAGCGCGCGCAACCCCGAGCGCGTCATCGGCGCCGAATGGGGCGGCGGTGCCGATGCCCTCTACCCGGTGGACATCGTCGTCGAGGCGCAGGACCGCCAGGGCCTGCTGCGCGACATCTCCGAAGTGCTCTCGCGCGAGAAGATCAACGTCACGGCGGTGAACACCCAGTCGAAGCAGGGCGCCGCCCGCATGGGCTTCACCATCGAGGTGAATGGCGTGGCGCAGCTGCAGCGCGCGCTGAAGCTGATCGGCGACATCGGCGGCGTCGAGCGCGCCAGTCGCTCTTGACCGTCTCCCCTTGTACGCATAGGGGAGAGGGGCGGAGGGAAAAGTCAGTTCCTGTGATACGGCGACGCGCCATTGCGAGGGTGCATTATGGCTTCATGGCCCAGCGGCGGGATCAGTCGCAGCCGCAAGTCGGGCTGCCCACTGTCGCTTCCTACCCTTCCGTGGGATGGCCGTCGCGCTTCCACCAGTCGAGTCCGCCCATCAGCTCCTTGACGCGGAAGCCGAGCTTGGTCATGTACAGCGCGCCCTTGGTCGAAGCATTGCAGCCGATGCCGTCGCAGTAGGTGACGACGAGCGCGGATCGGTCCAGCGCGGCGGTCGTCGCCTCGCTCATGGTCCGGTGGGGAAGGGAAACGGCGCCCGGAATGTGCCCGGCGGCGAAGGCCTCGGGCGAGCGCGCGTCGATGACGATGACGTTGTCGCCGCGCTCGAGCGCAACCTTCAGGTCCCACGCGTCGATCTCGTAGGCGAGCTTGTCCGAGTAGTGCCGCAGCTGGTCGCTGTCCATCGTGGTCTCCGATGCTCTGCTTTTCAGTCTTCGTTCCGGTCCAAATAGCCGGCTTCCCGTTGATGGCGCAGGGCATGGATCAGAACGGCATCCTGTTTTTCCTCGAAACTGTAGAGGGCGATGTAACCCGTGCGACCGCGGGAGATCAGCAGTTCCCGCAATTCATGTTCGACGGGACGCCCGATCAGCGGATGACGCCGCAGGACGGCGACGGCTTCCTCGATCAGTCCGACCGTATCCGCCGCTGCGATCGGATCGCTCCCGGCCAGGAAATCGGTCAGCCGCTCGAGGTCGGCAAGCGCCTGTCCTGAATAGATCAGCTTCGCCAAGACCTGGCTTTCGGCTTGGCGGGTTTCTTGCCGGCCATGCGTGCCTTGAGATAGGCATGCACCTCGTCGGCATCGTAGCCCTTGCCGGTGCGCAACATCTGCTCGCGCGCCGCTTGTGCCTCGGCCACGAAACTGGCCCGACGCTCGGCCGACGCGGCCGCCTGCTCGATCGCCTGGACCATGAAAGCGTGAGGTGACACACCCTGCTTGTGTGCAGCGGCTGCGGCGCGTTGCTTGAGTTCTTCGGGTAACTTCAATGATGTGGTGGACATGCGGCCCCCCTGGCGATGCGAGTGACACTAGGGTAACACCTCACTCTGCCCGGGGCAAGCCGCTTGTCGCCGTCCTGCGGGGACTGACTTTTCCATGCCGTGCGGCAGGGAGGCCTACGCCGCCGGTGCGGCGAGCGAGAGTTCGGCGAGCAGGGCTTCCTGCGCAAGGAAGCCCTTCTTGCGCGAGCGCTTGCGGCGATAGGCGCCGTCCTCGTCCATCTCCCAGGCCTGGCTGTTGTCGGCGAGGTAGGGCATGAGGCCTTCCTTGAGGATGCGGCGCTTGAGCTTGGCGTCGAGCACGGGGAAGCACAGCTCGATGCGGCGGAAGAAGTTGCGCTCCATCCAGTCGGCGCTGGAGAGGTACATCTTCATCTCGCCGTCGGCGTAGAAATAGAAGACGCGGCTGTGCTCGAGGAAGCGGCCGACCACGGAGCGCACGCTGATGTTGTCGGAAAGCCCGTCTACGCCCGGGCGCAGGGCGCAGGCGCCGCGGACAATGAGGTCTATCGTCACGCCGGCCTGCGAGGCCTCATAGAGCGCCTCGATGATCTCCGGATCGAGCAGGGCGTTCATCTTGGCGATGATGCGCACGCGTTTCCCCGCGCGGGCGTTGTCGGCTTCGCCGCGGATGGCAGCGAGCATGGCGCCGTGCAGGGTGAACGGCGCCAGCAGCAGGTGGTGCAGCTTGCTCGCCTTGCCCAGGCCGGTGAGTTGCTTGAATACCTCGTTCACGTCGGCGCAGAGCGCCTCGTTGCAGGTGAGGAGCCCGAAGTCGGTGTACAGCTTGGCCGTGCGGGGGTGATAGTTGCCGGTGCCGAGGTGCACATAGCGGCGCAGGACGCTACCCTTATCCGTTTCCTCGCGCCGCACGACCATCAGCATCTTGGCGTGGGTCTTGTAGCCGAACACGCCATACACGACATGCGCGCCGACTTCCTCGAGGCGCGCCGCCCAGTTGATGTTGGCCTCCTCGTCGAAGCGCGCCATCAATTCGACGACCACCGTCACTTCCTTGCCCTGGCGTGCCGCGCGCATCAGCAGTTCCATCAGGATGGAGTCGGTGCCAGTGCGGTACACCGTCATCTTGATGGCCACCACTGAAGGGTCGTCCACCGCCTGCTCGAGGAACTCGACGACCGGGCTGAAGGACTGGAAGGGGTGGTGCAGCAGCACATCCTGCTTGCGGATGCTGGCGAAGACGTCGTAGTTCTTGGCCAGCACCTTGGGCAGGCCGGGCTGGAAGGGCGGGTATTTCAGGTCGGGACGGTCGACCAGATCCGGCACCGCCATCAGGCGCACCAGGTTGACGATGCCGGGTACGCGGTAGAGGTCCTCGTAGCCGAGGCCGAACTGCTGAAGCAGGAAGTCGGTCATCGGCGCCGAGCAGTTGTCGGCCACCTCCAGACGCACGGCGTCGCCGAAGTGGCGCTGCGGCAGTTCGCCCTGCAGGGCGAGACGCAGGTTCTTGATCTCCTCCTCGTCCACCCACAGGTCGCTGTTGCGCGTGACGCGGAACTGGTAGCAGCCGAGCACGTTCATGCCGGAAAACAGCTCGCCGACATTGGCGTGCAGTACCGAGGAGAGGAAGACGAAGGCGCAGGGCGCGCCGGCGATCGCCTCGGGAAGGCGGATGACGCGCGGCAGCACGCGCGGCGCCTGCACGATGGCCGCGCCGGAGCTGCGGCCGAAGGCGTCCTTGCCCTCCAGCTCGATGGCGAAGTTGAGGCTCTTGTTGAGCACACGCGGGAAGGGGTGCGCCGGATCGAGGCCGATCGGCGTCAGCACCGGCATCACTTCGCGGAAGAAATAGTCGCGGATCCAGGCCGCCTGCGCCTCGGTCCAGGCGCTGCGCTTGAGAAAGCGGATGCCCTGCTTGTCCAGCGCCGGCAGCATCACCTCGTTGAGCAGGTCGTACTGCTCCTCGACCAGGTCGTGCGCCTGGGCGCTGACCAGGCGGAAGGCCTCGTGCGGGGTAAGGCCGTCCGTGGTCGGGGCGACGACGCCGAGCTTGACCTGCTCCTTCAGCCCGGCGACGCGGATCTCGAAGAACTCGTCGAGGTTGCTGGAGACGATGCAGAGAAAGCGCAGGCGCTCGAGCAGGGGTACGCCGGCGTCCGCCGCCTGGCCGAGCACGCGGCGGTTGAAGGCCAGCAGGGCCAGTTCCCGATTGAGGAAGTGCTCGGCGGGAAAGCGCCGGGCGCTCGAAGCCTTGTTCATTGCGTCCAATTGAATCAGGAATCCCTAATGTATTCAAGCACTGTATGACGGATATGTGACGGGAAAATGACCGGGACGCGGCGCGGCGGCCTGCTAGAATTTGTCGATGGCCTATGAACTCGTCGCTGCCGTCGATCTCGGCTCCAACAGCTTCCGGCTGCAGGTCGGCCGGGTCGTGGACAACCAGATCTATCCGCTCGACTCGCTCAAGGAGCCGGTGCGCCTGGCAGCCGGCCTGACCGCCCAGAAAACCCTCGACGGCCCTTCCCAGCTGCGCGCGCTGGAGGCGCTGGCCCGCTTCGGCGAGCGCTTGCGCGGCTTCGATGCGGGCGCCGTGCGCGCCGTGGCGACGAATGCGCTGCGCGTGGCGAAGAACGCGCCGCAGTTCCTCGCCCAGGCCGAGGCGGCGCTTGGTTTCCCCATCGAGATCATCGCCGGTCGCGAGGAGGCGCGGCTGATCTACCTCGGCGTGGCGCACACCCTGCCCAATCCGCGCACCCAGCAGCTGGTGGTGGACATCGGCGGCGGCTCGACGGAGTTCATCATCGGCCGCAACATCGAGCCGATCGAGCTGGAGTCGCTCTACATGGGCTGCGTCGGCTTCAGCCTGAAGTACTTTCCGCGCGGCCGCATCGAGAAGCAGGGCATGAAGGCGGCCGAGCTGGCGGCGCGCAAAGAGCTCGAGGCCATCGTGCGCCAGTACAAGAAGACCGGCTGGGAGGAGGCGGTGGGTTCTTCGGGCACGGCCAAGGCGCTGGCGGACATCATCGAGCTGAACGGGCTGTCCGGCACGGAGGAGGGCGGCATCACGCGCGACGGGCTGGAGCGCCTGCGCGGCGTCCTGTTGCATTCCGGCGACGTGGGGAAACTGACTTTGCAGGGATTGCGGCCGGATCGCATCCCGGTGCTGCCGGGCGGACTGGCCATCATGCTGGCGGTGTTCAAGGAATTCGGCCTCGAGCGCATGACCTTCTCCGATGGCGCGCTGCGCCTGGGCGTGCTCTACGATCTGCTCGGCCGCTACCACCATCAGGATCTGCGCAACGCCACGGTGCAGCAGTTCATGCGCCGCTACCAGGTGGACGCCGGCCAGGCGGCGCGCGTGGCGGCGACGGCGCGCGCCTTCTACCTTCAGCTGGATGGCGCGGCCGGCGCCGAGGATCAGCCGGACGCGCAGGTGCTCGACTGGGCGGCGCGGCTGCACGAGATCGGCATCTCGGTGGCGCACTCGAGCTACCACAAGCACAGCGCCTACATCCTCGCCAACGCCGACATGCCCGGCTTCTCGAAGATGGACCAGGTGCG
>Ga0233425_10009000_pt1 | contig 12912 bp, 12 predicted proteins | sample Watercolumn_Towu_2_FD_181712 | JGI IMG/M metagenome (GOLD analysis project Ga0233425, IMG submission 181712) | Freshwater microbial communities from Lake Towuti, South Sulawesi, Indonesia - Watercolumn_Towuti2014_140_MG | ecosystem: Environmental > Aquatic > Freshwater > Lake | place...
AGCGGTAGTAGGTCTGCTCCGTGAGGCCAAGCTTGCGGCAGGCGTCGGCCACGCCGAGGCCCTTGCCGACATCAATCTCAATGGTGCGCAGATGTCCGATAATTTCTTCCGGGGCATACCGTTTTCGTGCCATCGCTTCCTCCTTCTTCGGCCAGCGAGCCTAACTCCACCGCTGGCCTGGTTTAAAGGGGGAAGGTCATGAATCCCTAACTGAATCCCTACACAACTCGCTTTGTCGGATGATTATGAGGGCACATGGTCCCAGTACGCCACTCACACCCTGGCGGTCTCTTTCCTCCTGACTGGAGAAATGAGCACTGGAGCCCGCTCGTGATCATGATTTTCATGGTCTCGCGATCGCGGCTGTTGCGCTCTAATCACCGACATCTTGGTGTGTTCAGATGGCAACCCCCAGCCACTAGTGACATACTCTTTCTCCATTGGAACGGGCATGCGCTCTTTCAGAGCGGGATTGAGCGCGTGCATAAGGGGCTGAGTCATCCAGATCGGAAGATATGCAACCAGTAAGTTAATCGCCACATTGAGACCAATTCTTGCCACGTGATAGATTTCGATGGGCTTTAAGTACCATCGCTTGGGCAATTCGACGAACCCTGTTGCCTTCTGATGAGTAAGGATCGCCAGAATGGGCTTCCACCTTATGTAGGTCCTGAAGTTGTACCTGATAATATCCCGCTTCAATTCATACTCTCCCATTGTCTCTGGAACATATGGGAGCGGTGTCTTATTAAAGATACTGCGAGTCGCCGAAAGGGTACTGTTAAAGTTTGTCCATCCTTGAGAGACTCTTACCCTCGAGGAGTTTTTAAGGTCTGTATAGAGCGGCGTACCGGGATACGGGATCAGATTGTTATATTTCGCCATCTGCACGTTCATGCCCTGAACAAGATGGAAGGTATCTTCACGTTCTTTCGCGGTTTCTGTTGGCAGCCCGAAGATCATGTACAATGAGACTTCCAGACCGACCTTCTGACAGCGCTTGACCGCGTCAATATGATCCTCAACCGTCTCCCCTTTCACTATGACCTTGGCCAGACGCTCACTGCCGGTCTCCATTCCAAACCCGACGTGGACAAAATTTGCCTTCCGTATGGCGGGGATGATGGCATCTGGGATATTATCCGCACGAGTCTGAATCGCAAACGTACACTTCTTATTGAGCCCCCGTTCGACAATCTGGTCGCAGACATCGATTACACGTTTCTGCTTGAAGCTAAAATTGTCGTCGTAAAAGTAGATCTGCTTCTGGTCATACTGCTCGACCAAAACCTGCAACTCGTCAACGATCCGTCTGGCAGACTTATAGCGATAGGACGTTCCGGTCAGCATGCGTTGGCTGCAATAGGTGCACTTGTATGGACATCCCCGAGACGACGTAATGAACCCCCTATCGTAGCGCGGGTGAGTAAACATCTCGTACGGGAACATTGGCAAATCATCCAGGTCTGGAATTAGGGGGGCCTCAGGATTCTGTTGAATCGTCCCATTCTTCCGATAAGATAAATTTCCGATATGGTCCCAACTTCTTCCTTCACGGATCGCTCGATAAAGTTCGAGCAATGCGACCTCCCCTTCTCCACGAACAACGACGTCGATCGAGTCGTGGGCTAACGACTCTTCGGGCAATGCGGTTGCATGGAGGCCACCTGTGACCACGATCGAATCAGGATACAACTCCTTGACCATCTTTGACATCTGATACGCTCGGGCAACGTGTGCCGTCAAACAACTGAACCCGATTACATATGGCTTTTCAAGACCTTCTAGTGCGGCTCTAAGAGATTCTGGGGTAACGTCGGTCACTTCTTCATCCAAGACGTTGACTCGGATCCCATGCGCACGGAGATAGCCGGCAAGGCTCCCCACTGCCACCGGAATTCCGATGGGGACATATCGTGAAAGAAACCCCCCGAATTTCTCAGAAGCTGGATTTATCAGCAGCATTCACAGCCTCCAAATCTTGCCGGAAAAACGGTTAAGATGCTTTCGAACCTACTCCCACCAACGGGAAAGCTTACCTGTCACACACATGACACGTCAAGAAGAAACTCAGCTCACGTACGTTGCCGTCTAAGCGGATTGTCCACGGCAGGCATTAAACAGACTTGATTGGACAAAATAACTTCCGCTACACTAGTGACGCTAAAATAAAAGCCAGCTATGCTGCTCCAAGGAATGTCTCATTACCCTCAGATAAAGTGCTATCTGGTGACTGAAACCTCCTCGCATCAGGGCACCGGAGGAGGATTCAACTATATCAAGTTGACCTATTTGGTCGTAGAGAACCACACCTCGGTTCCCTTGCGAACTGTTTTGGCCCGCTACAAACTAATGAAGGGGGATGAATGTCTGCAGGAAGACAGTCTTCAAGTTGACCAGATCGACACTGGCGCCATGGAGAAATCCAAGGCATTCATACGGGATAGCCCGTTCTTTGACCGGATCGTGTGGGATGAGCATATCCTGGTCGAAGCAAACCAAGAGATTCCCAAGGAGTGGATTTCGTTTCGCACGGCAACCTCCCCCCTAGTTAGAGGAGGCTGCCTGTTGCTCGGCAGCCTCATTATCATTTTGGCCATCGCATTGTCATACATATTCCTATCTCGATAAGGAAGAAAGCAGGCGCTCAGAATCGAGCGTCCTGCTCCAACTCATGAACCAAGCTGACAAGAAGAACATGATGCTGATCGAGCAGCGCCTCGATTTCCGCATTTGAATAAATGTCGATCTCCTCCGATGATTGGAGATGAGAGTTGATCAGATAGATTCGTTCAGCCTCAGGCAGCTTGTTCAGGCGCGCCGCGAAGCGATCCACGAACTCGGTCCACGCGGAGGGTTTGGTCGTCCCGCAAAAATTCAATGTGGACAGAACCTTCTTGCGTTGGCTCTCGCACACGAACAATAGTGCCAATAGCTGGCGCGAACTGAGCGTCTCGGCGATGAACTCGCTGTCTAGCTCTGCCATGGTCCTCCCAGCACTTCGCTCGGCGGGGCGTTCAAGCCCTTGCGTTTCTGGTAGAACTTCTCCCCCTCGTCGCGCGAATGCTTGAGCAATTCGGAGAAAAAGCTTTCTTTGATCGTCCGGAGAATATGGCCCGCCGAATACTTCATGGGATAAATCTTGGTCCCGATCAGGTAAGCTTTGGACAGGTAGTACATGACAAAATAGGCCTTGGTCCACCGCCGCTTGATGAGGTGGTTGACGACGAGGCCTCGCCAGGATGGAAACACCAATAGGACCAGCCCGAGGAGGGACAGGTTCACCTGTTCCAGTTTTTCCTGCGGCGTAAAACAGGTGAACGGCGACTCCGTCTGGTAATTTTGATGTAACTTCTCAAAATCCCCGTCGAATGCCTTCACGTCGATGGTGTATTGGGAGACGGGCGTGCCCGGATAGGGATGCAACTCGGGGAATTCCCCGAACACCACCCCGTTCTGGATGTTGATGTCGACGGATTCGATGTCGTAGTCGAGAATGCGCCGCCGCAGCCCCAGCGACTCCAGATAGTTCACCACTGTTTGCCTGGCCGCATGATCCAGCGCTCCGTCGAAGTTCACATCCGCCCGCAAGGCCCCCAGGTTCATCCGGTGATAGGTCTCCAGATGGGAGCAGAGCTCCCTGGCTTTCTGGTCAAAAGCCGGGTCGGCCGGATCGGGGATCACCGGCACGGGAACGGCCAGAATGGTGTTGGAGAAGGTATTGATGTCCTGCTTGTGACAGAGATCGAAGGCAAACCGGATGTCCTCCGCGTCCATCCCGCGCTTGAAGATCTGCTCCCGGATGAAGGGATTCCCAGACTCGATGGACATGCTGATGGACTTGATGCCGGCCTTCTTGAGATAGGTCAGAATCTCCGGATCGCGGCGGACCAGATCGGAGCGGACCAGGCAGTGGAACGGCAACCCGATCGCGCGCGGATACTTGTCCGCGAACTCGATGAGCCAGTCATCGGTCCGAAAGACGAACACGTCGTCGTAAAACTTGATGAACTGGGTCGGGTGGCGCCGGACCATGTCCTCCAGCTCGGCCAGCAGCCGATCCACGCTGTAGCGGTTCAGCATCTTGCCCTTGCCCTTGTACATTGCGTTGTACTTCGCGTTGAAACAATAGGTGCAAGGGAACGGACAGCCGCGGCCCGCCATCAGGCTGCGCATGCCGAATTCTTTGAGGCGGGTCTTTCCGTAGACCACGTCGCGATCCAGGTAGGGCAGGTCGTCCAGGGCCATGTTCCGCTCTTGCAAAGCCACGCTGCCGTCCGCACGACGGTTGGTGCGGGTCACGACGTTGGAGATGCCGTCGAGGCCGCCTCCGGCGGCCAAGGCCCTCAGCATGGCCGGCCAGGATTCGTCCCCTTCCCCGACCACCAGCGCGTCCAATTGGGTGTCCTCCACGACCCGCGGCATGGCGGGACCGGAGAAGGTCAGCGGCAGCTTCAAATTTTCCCCGTAGAGCTGCATGCGCATGGAATTGAAGGTCGGGTGCGGCCCCCCCATCACCGTAAAAATCCTGTCCTTGTACGCCGCCTTGATCGCCCGGTTGGCCCGGTACATGACGTTGCTCTCGCCCGTCTTGGCGCTGTAGGCCACGACATCCGGGCGGATGGCCCCGATTTCCTCCATGAGATTGTCGTGCTCGAGGACATTCAAAAAGGTCTCATGCCCGGCCTGCTTGGCCATGGCCGACAACAGCTCGATGTTCATCGGGTCAATGTAGTCTTCCTTGACCATGACGAACATGATTTTCATAGCGGCATCCTTTATCTTTCCCGTCACGCCGTCAGGCGCGCGATTCGATCCGACGCACAGCCCCGGCGTACTTGTGACGCTCGGCGACCCGGACTTCCCAAAAGAGCTCGCCGAGGGTGCGCACGACGCTAGCGATGTTCTTCGGCCTGAAGGCTTTTGACCGCCCGTGCTGGCGGGCCTGGAGCAGCATGGGCACCTCGACATAGCTGCGACCGGACCGGATCAGGCGGACCAGGATCGCCGCCATGTAGGCGAACCCATGGGTCCGCATCGGCACGGACTGCAGCAAGGCCCGGCGATGCACGCAGGGACCGTTGAAGTACCGGAGCTGGAGCCCGAACAGGACATTGACCAGGGCCACGAAGCAGGCCGAGATGAACCGGCGGCTCCCGCTCCGCACCGCAGGGGTGGAGATATACGGCACCACGATGTCCGCCGAACCGACGGCGTCCAGGATCACGCGGATCGCCTCCGCCGGGATCTCATTGTCCCCCGGAAACATCGTGACGTATTCCATCCGGGCCAGTTCCACGCCACGGCTGTAATTGTACCCGAATCCCATGTTGCGGGGATTGTGGATCACCCGGATGTGCGGGTTTCCCGCGGCCAGCTCGTCGGCGATGACGCCGGTGCGATCGGTGCTGCCGTCGTCAAAGATCAGCAACTCGTAGTCGGCGAAGCGGTCGCCGATGGCCCCCAACACGGTGGCCACGGCGGCTGACAGGTTGCCCTCTTCGTTCAGGGCCGGAATGATGACGCTCACAGTGCTGTTCATGCGCGAGCCGGTTAAAAAGGGCCGGTGAAGGCCTTGTCGGGCACGTCCAGCGGCGTTTCGTGCTGAATGCCCAGCTGCTCCTCGGTGACCTCGTGCAGCCCCATCATGGTCCGCACCCCGTTCACAACATGCACGGCCCGGGGGTAAAAGTGCTGCGCCAGGGCCGGCGTGCTGGGCGAGGGAAGATCCGGAAACGTCACCCGTTGGGGAGCGGCCTTCAACGCGCCGTAGGTCCGCTCGGCGGCCAGAGCCAGCACTTCCGCGGCGAATCCCAGCGACCGCCAGGCCCCGTCCACCGCCAGCAGCCGGCCGGTTCTCAGGACGGACTCCAGGATATGCCCCGTATCCAGGGGACGGAGGCTGCGCACATCCACGACCTCGGCCTCGATGCCGTCCTTGGCCAACAGATCGGCCGCGCGCAGCGACTCCAGGACCATGTAGGAGGTGGCCACAATCGTGACGTCGCGGCCCGGCCTCGCTGTCCTGGCCTTCCCGATCGGCACCGTATAATGTCCCTCGGGCACCGGCCCGAAGATGTTGTGCAGCCACCGGTGCTCCAGGTAAATGACGGGATTGTTGTCCTCGACGGCGGCGATTAAGAGCCCCTTGGCGTCATGGGGCGTCACGGGCATCACCACCTTGAGCCCCGGCACATGGGCGAACATCGCCTGGAGGCTCTGCGAATGCTGGGGACCCTGGCCCCAACCCCGGCCGATCATCATGCGGATGACCAGGGGCATCCGGTCCTTGCCGCCGAACATATAGTGCCAGTTGGCGGCCTGGTTGATGATCTGCTCCACCGCCAGCAACGCAAATTCGATCCGCTGGTGCACCATGATCGGCCGCATCCCCGCGAGGGCCGACCCGATGGCCACGCCGGTCATGCCGTTCTCCGCCGTCGGCATGTCCATCACTCGATCCGGCCCGTACTTTTTCTGAAGCCCCAAGACCGTGCCGAAGATCCCCTTGGGGTCCGCCGGGACGTGCAGCCCCATCAGGTAGACGGACGGATCGCGCTCCATGCAGAGGTCGATCGCCTCGTTGATCGCCTGAAAATATTTCAGGTCCCTGGTCATGACGTGTCCGCTCGAAGCTGTCCTGTCAGGGTGCATACAAGTGGGCCCTCAAGAGCTGCGGCTCGGGGAATGGACTCGCCTTCGCAAACGCCACTGCCGCTTCGATCTCGTCGGTGAGGGCTACCTCGATCCCGTCGAGGTCCTGCTGGGTGACAAGTCCCCGCTGCAGCAAGCGCTGTTTGAGCCGTGCCACCGGACAGCGTGCCTTCCACTCTTCGAACTCCTGCTCCGAACGGTAGCCTACGTGATTGTCGTAATGGGGCCCGCAATGCTCCCGCCATCGGTAGGTCTTGAATTCCAGGAACGCGGGGCCCCCTCCCGTCCTGGCCTTGTCCACGGCCGCCTTGGTCAGGTCACGGATCGCCTCGACGTCGTTTCCGTCGCCCTGGCGGCTGTCGAGCCCGTACCCGCGGGCCAGCTCATAGATCTCCCTGGTGGGAGGCTGGCGCACATCCAGCGACGAATAGACCGAGAAGAAGTTGTTCTCGCAGACAAAGACGACCGGCAACCGCTTCAATACTGCGAAGTTGACGGCTTCATGGAAGACCCCTTCCTCCGTGGCCCCATCGCCAAGGAACACAATGGTGACGCGGCGTTCCTTGCGCAGCAGGGTCCCGAAGGCCGCTCCCACGCCGATCGGGATGGTGCTGCCCACGATCGGCACGGCGCCCAGAAAGCCCACGGACCGGTCAATCAGGTGCATGGAACCGCCTTTGCCCTGGCAGCAGCCGGTCACCCTGCCGTAGAGCTCCCCCAACATGGCCTTCAGATCCCCACCCTTGGCCAGATAATGGGCATGCGAACGGTGCGTGCTCAAGGCGTAGTCGTCGGGCTCCAGGGCGGCGCAGACCCCCACAGCCACCGCTTCCTGCCCGACGCTGAGATGGACCGGACAGCGCATCTGCTGCTCCGGATAGAGCTCGGCGATCCTCTCCTCGACCAGGCGGATCCGCAACATGCGGATATAGAGGTCTCTCGGTGCGACGGTGGCCATCAGACGTGGAATCCTTTTGCCGTCAAATAAAGTTGACGTGTGCGGGGGGGTGCTGGAGGTCCCATAAGTAGCGGTTGACTTCGTCCATCCGGCAGTTCTGGCGGCACTCGGAGATGTTGAGCTCGTGGCGGACGTGATGGAAGCTCCGCTGCCTGACCTCGCCCTCCCAGATCTCAGTGAAACTCTTCTCATTGATATTGCCGTAGCAGAAGCGGGGATCTTCCAGATAGGCACTGCAGCCGTAGACGTCCCCGCTCGCCATCACGTAGGCCCAGAAGAAGGGGGTGGCCTGGCAGACCGAATAATGCCGGTCCCCTTCCAGCAGTTTTTCCATGGTCCGCCGGCGGAAAATCACCTTAAACCGGTTGTCCTCCAGCGCGATCAGCTCGTTCTCCATGGGGAAAATCCTGCTGTAGTCGAAGTCCTTGTAGTCTTTCTCCATCGTGCCGGGGCTCATGAGGTGCTGGGAGTAGGGTTTGATCACCACGTAATCAGCCCCGGCATCCTTGGCCCTCGATGCCAGCGTGACGGCCTCGTGCTGATTCTCCGGAAGCAGGACCATCTGCACCCCGATCGTACAGGCATAGCGGTTGGCTTGCTTGACTTCGGCGGCCTTGGCCAGGTTCCGAAACACGCGGTCGAAGTCATCCGCCTTAGTCTGGTGGATCGCCGCATAAGTCTCTCTGGTGCCGGCATTGACACTGGCTTTGATCCAGGTGACGGAACCCAGCGCCTCCCGGATCAGGTGCTCGTTGAGCGCCACCGCGTTGGTGGTCAGCGACACGTCGATCCCCACCTTTTTCGTGTGCACGATGATCTCGCCGATGTGCCGGTGCAGGAGCGGCTCTCCCTCTCCCGCATACATGATACTCTTCACGCCACGCTCAGCCATCTCGGTGACCCGCCTCTTCAGCAGGTCTTTTTCCAAACTTCTGGTCTTATAGCCAATGTAGTCCACCGCGCAGAAGGTACAGCGGTGGTTGCAGGCTCCGGCCGTCGCGATTTCGACATACAAAGGGTAAACCGACTTGGCCTTTTCCCATTCATCCCCGGCCGCTTTCCATTGAGCAATGCGGTCGGGATGGTACATCAGCTTATGAGAATCAATGCGGTACAGGTCCATGATCGCTTCCGGGAAATGTGATAGAGATGGCTGCCGCCTTAGTGAAGCCACGGTCAGCAGCCCTGAGGGAGGTTAGCCTACAGCCCAAAGCCTCGTCAATGCAAGCTCGATCTTGCCACATGAGAGGCGCTACCCCCCAGGCCCCAGGCATAGGACACGTTTGCAGTGAGCGAGAACGCCCGCGACCAAACGCCCACGACCCGTCGTCCGATACCATCCATTCTCTTCGATCAGGTACCCGGCCTGTACCATACGGGCCAGCCGGCGACCCAGCATCCAATCATGCCGATACCGCCCGGTTAACTCCTCCAGGGTGAGCCCCTTCTCTGGGTTTACGGACAACTCGATCATTGTCCTGGCCCCCACGGAACTTTCAGCCATGTAAATGAACTGGGCATACCCCATGAACAGAAAGAAATACAGGAGCACCCCACAAGTAAAGGTCAGTCCGTCCGATGCTGCGACGAAAGGCGCCGGCCATAAGGCACTATCGTCTGGCAGCGCGGCGTACAGCCCGGCATACACCGCCAGCCCTGCAATCCAGATGGTAACAAGCACCGTCGCGCGACGGGTTACTTTGATTGAATGAAACACCGCCACCTGGACGATGAAATAGACCGCAAACGCCAGCAAGCCCGCGACCAGCCCCCGCATTACCCACCTTCTCCCAGCTGCAGGAAGCGCTTTACAAAGGCGAACATCGCGGCCGCTGATTGCCCCTTGGCGGTATTGCAAAATCTGCCTTCTTTGACAACGATGCGGCCGATTTCCAGCATTTCTCCGAGCCGGCGCCGCAACACCGCCTCCATTGAATAGCGCGCCACAATATCTTGCCGGCGGAGCCGGCGCTCGGGCGACTGTTCGATTTCAATCATGATGCGGCCGGAAAATCCCCGATCCACGAGGAAGTAGAACATGCAGTAGCCGATAAACAGGAAGCCGTATACCAACGTCCCGTTGAGCAGATCGACGCCCCAGCCGGCGCCCGTGGAGGAAGCCGGCAAGAACCCCAGATCCGACGGGATCATCCTGTGAAACGCGATCATGCCCACACCGATCGCTGCCGCCAGTCGCACCATAGCCACAAACCGTCGCTCTGGCATAAACCAGCGAAACAAGGCGACATGGGCCACCAAAAAGATCAGGAGCCCGCCCGATGCCAGGAACAGTCCCTTCAACATCAGCGGGCCGTCTTGACGTCTGGCCGTGTCATTGCAAGCAGGCCGGTCCGGCTTACGGAGCGGTCGGCCAGGAGACATCCAAGACCGACCCCGTTGATCGCCAGCCAATGACTCCCATGGAGAAGCGTGGCATATACGGCCGCTCTGGTTGGATCGGCGCCGGCCACCAGCGCCAAGGCAGCCACGCAGAAGCCGTGAAACGTACCTACGAACCCTGGCGCTGACGGAATGGCCACGCCAAACAACACGATCACCCAGACCAGAATCGTTTGCACAACAGTGAGCGGCAAGGCCACGCCCCTCCCCATCGCATAAAAAGACGCGATGGACAGGCTCCAGACGAGGACGGACAGGACAATGACCATTATCCACTGCCTTCTGCCTTGGAGGACACAGAGCCCATTCAGGAAGTGCCGCCCCTGCTCCACCGCGCGCAGAACCCAGGGACGACCGCTTTTGCGGGCCCAGGCTTCACCCGCCGATATGAACTGCTCCCGTCGGTAGATCACCAGAACGAACCCCATCGCAAGAATGACCACGCCGGCCAGCACCACCATACCGGCACGCCCGAGCAGATCGGCTGTCCCGTTGCCCAAAGCCGGAGAGAACATGAGACCGAGTCCGAGTAGAAGCAGCGCCGTCACCACATCCGCCAACCGTTCAATAAAGACGCTGGCCAGAACGCTGGAGGTACTCGTCCGCTCCCGGCGCGCCAGGACCCAGGCTCGCACAATCTCGCCCAAGCGGGCCGGCAGAAGGTTGTTGGCCATCATGCCCACAAACGTCGCTGACACCAACGACCAGTATCCGATGATACGGTCCTCGCTGAGCAAGTAACGCCACCGCATGCCGCGGAGGACCAGACTGGAAAGAGCCACCAGAATGCTGACCGCCACCCAGCCACCACCGACCTGGGCAATATCGCCGGCCATCGCGGAGAAATCCACTCCGCGGAACGCATACCACAAGCAAATTGCGCTGATGAGAACACCGGGAAGCAGATGGAGGAGCGTCCGTCGAGACATGAAGCTGCCCATCAATGATCGTTCACGTGCTGCGCGGTGGGCACTACTTCAGCAGCGCCGTAATAAACTTGTACAAAGGCACCGGCTCCACCGCCGACCGGTTGCCCACGATGCGCACCGCCAGCGCGCCCACGGCGTTGCCGATAAATCCAACCAAGTCCATAGGCATACCGGTAGCCACGCAGGGCGCCGCCACCGACAAATAGGCATCCCCAGCGCCCACCCGATCCACGATCTTGCTAGAAAAAACCGGTATCTCGAAAAACCCATCCTCGGCCGCATAGCTCATGCAGCCCAGATGGCCCCGGGTAACCACGGCCCGCCGACTCCTCAGCTTCGATGCCGTGCCCGTGATGAGGTTGCGAAGATCGTTCACACGGTCATGGCAGGCCAGACGCATTTCCGGCTCGTCAATGCAGATGAAGTCGGCGCGCGGGTACTTGGTGATCAGATTGTAGCCGGCGTTGGCGCTGTTGGTCTGGGTGTTGACGGCTAAAAAACGGGCCTCGGCGCTGAGCGTGCTGATGATCTCCGGCCCCATCAGGCCGTGGCCATAGTCGGCCACGAGAACCAGGTCGTACTCACCAATCACGCTCTTGAGATAGGAACAGATCTGCCGTTCGATATGAGTCGGAATCGCGCTGTCGTCAAGAAAGCAGACTTCAAACATCTTGGACAGAAATGTATGGTCCAGGTAGCGACGCTTCACGATCGTGGAGGAATCGTCGCGGTGGAAAAATTGAGCCGTCACGTTGGGCTTGAGATGTGTGCGCACGAATTCCTCGTGGGAATCCTTGGAGCCAAGGCAGGTTACCAGGTGCACATCCTCGCAGAAGCCGGCAATGTGGTTCGCGCAGGCCAGGACCCCGCCTGCAAACACCTCATCTCGCAGATACTTGGTGGTCACCAACAGTTCCTTGGGCGACTTGCCCATGGCCTGGCAGTAATGATACTCGTCGATGATCGTCTCGCCGATCACCAACACCTTTAGCTTACGGAGGGTGTCGAGCTGCTTGATGACCTCTCCCGCCGAGTGCCGCTGTCGGAATCCCTTGAGAAACGCCTGCGCATCGTCGGGATAGACGTCGAAGTGAGTGTTCAGCAGTTCGGTGGAGCTGAAGGTGATTTCGTTGGTGAAATGAATGCGTCCGCCGCCGGCCTTGACCGCCGCCTCCTCGTGCGCGATCATGCCCGTGACGTCGCTCTCCGGCGCGGCATACTCACCGCCCTTGACGTAGACGGTCGGCTTGAGCAACTTGATTGCTTCCACCGCACTGGGCCACCGGTTGACCGCTACGAAATCCACGGCCTGGAGCGCCGCCACGGATTCCGCCCGCAGCCGCTGGTTGAAGACGGGTCGGCCTGGTCCCTTGTTCACAAACCCGTCCTGGGTGATCGTCACGACCAGCACGTCGCCTTCCCGTTTGGCCGCCTCGAAGTGCCGGATGTGGCCCGGGTGAATCAGGTCGAACACGCCGTGGCAGTGCACGATCGTCTTTCCATTTTGGCGAAGCCCCGTGAGGATGTCCGCCAATTCCTCCAGTGCCTTGACCTTGTTCGTCACGTCCAGCGCTTTCATGACCCCCCCCGCTGTCTGGTGCATGCTTACTTGCCCAGATACTGGAACCATTCCTTGGTCGCGCCGGCAATGGCCTCCGGTGTCCAGACCGGCGCCATCCGCCAGTCGTCGATGGCAGCCAGCAACCGCGCGACCCCCTCCTCGAACGTCACCTCAGGTTTCCATTGCAACTGTCGGCGGATCTTGGCAGTGTCGGCAAAGGTGCAGTCCGGTTCACCGGGACGTTTCGGAATGTGACTCATCGGGCCGCCGAGCAGTTCGACCAGTCGGTTCACGCTGTAGGTTCCGCCGGACCCTACGTTGAAGATTTCCTGTTGCACGTCCGACTCGGCCGCGGCCAGAAACGCCTTCGCCACGTCGGTCACGAACGTAAAGTCCCGGGTTTGCGTGCC
>Ga0233425_10009001_pt1 | contig 12912 bp, 11 predicted proteins | sample Watercolumn_Towu_2_FD_181712 | JGI IMG/M metagenome (GOLD analysis project Ga0233425, IMG submission 181712) | Freshwater microbial communities from Lake Towuti, South Sulawesi, Indonesia - Watercolumn_Towuti2014_140_MG | ecosystem: Environmental > Aquatic > Freshwater > Lake | place...
ATTTAGGAGAGACGTTCGAGCATCGGACGCCGTTCAACCGAACCACCAGCCTTTGAAGCCTCTCAAGAAACGGGTGAAGCTCTCCATTTACATAGCTCTCGTTGCCGCCCTCGTCCTCGCAGGATGCGTTTCCTCTGAGGAAGCCGGGAGCGGGAAAAAGGTGGGCACTCCGGTGACCACGCAAGATCTCTCGGAATCCGGACGCGCCCGGGTGGACTCGCTGCGAAAGGCCGATTCGCTGCGCGCCAAACGGGCCGGCTTCACATCGCAGCATGACACACTCGTTGCATCGGTACTGCGAACGACGAAAGCGGGACCACGGACGATCAAGCCGATCGAGCGTCCGCCGAATCCGGCCTATACCGTTCAGGTCGGGGCCTTCTCCCGCACCGACTATGCCCTCAGGTCCCAGAAACTCGCAAAGGACCGCTTTTCCGATCTTCCGATCTTCAACACGTTCGAGCCATTCGACAAACTCTATCGCGTCCGAATTGGGAAATTCGACACCCGTCAGCAGGCAGACTCTCTTCGAAAGTCGATGCTGAAGGAATATCCCGGCGACTACACCGATTCCTGGATCAACTATATCTCCAAATGAAGCTCTGCGGTCTGGGAATACTCCTTTCTGCACTCATCGCTCTCCTTGCAGGATGTGGTTCATCCGAAGGTTCGCGCAAAGAAGCCGATTCTTCGGCCGATGTCCGCGAGCGAAAGGTGCCGCTCTCCCAGGTTGAGCGGCAGTTTAATCCCGCCGACTATGATGACGAATTGGAGACGGTCGTCCAGCAGCATGAAATCGAGCAACAACGGGCCGCTAGTGAGGCGAGCAAAGACAGCCTGATCATCGAATCCGAACCGACACAGGGCTACAGGATACAGATATTCGCCACAAGCAATATCGATGAAGCGAACGCCATGCGCCTTACGACTGTTCAACGGGTGACCGAGGATTCCGTTTACATTGTGTACGATCCGCCGGTCTACAAGGTCCGCGTCGGAGATTTTCGTACGAGAGCTGAAGCAAGTCAGAAGCTGGGAACTCTCAGTACCATCGGATTCGCGGACGCATGGGTTGTCAGCGACAGGATTCTGCTGCGCCGGATGGTGCGGGTACCGTCAGTTCCTTCGCCCAGAAGAGATTAAACCGCTGTTCAGCACAAAGGGAAGGCCGCGGCGCCTGCCCTCTGAGAAAACCCTTCGATGTCCTCTGTCCCGGCCCAGGAAATATCCTGGTACATTCTCTCGACGAGATCCGCGAATTTCTTTCCACCACCTTTCGCTTCACTTTCAGCGTGGGCGTGATTTCTCCATTCTCCACCGTCAGCTGTTCCGGCAGGAGCTCGAAGCGGCGGACCCGCTCAAAGGTCGGCAGATCCTGCTGAAGTTGCTGAATCTCCTTCTCGTACATTCGCCTGATTTTCTCGATCCGGATCAGATCGGCATCGCGTGAGAATTCCACACCAAGCGTCTGTGCATGCTCCCGGAGAGTCTCGAATTCCGGGACAATCAGCGCTGTGAGAAGCATTCGTCCATCACCGACGAGGACAAATTGATCGATGAACTTGCTCTGGAGGAAGAGACTTTCGATCGGCTGCGGTGCAATGTTCTTGCCGCCCGAGCTCACGAACAGGTGCTTCTTCCTGTCGGTGATCATCAAATGTCCCTGAGGATCGAACATACCGACATCTCCTGTGTGAAACCATCCGTCGCTGTCGATCACCTCGGCTGTCGCCTGAGGATTATGGAAGTACCCCGCCATGATATTTGATCCCTTGGCAAGGATCTCTCCATCCTCTGCGAGTTTGATTTCGGCTCCCGGGATCGGCTTCCCCACCGTCCCAAACTTGTAGTCGTCAACCCGGTTCCTCGTCAGAACGGGAGATGTCTCAGTGAGTCCATATCCCTCCACGATCATGATGCCGACCGCTTCGAAGAACTCGCCAATGTCCTTTGAGAGTGCTGCTCCGCCGGAGACAAAGAACCGGATCCTGCCGCCCGTGCGCTCCTTCAATTTGGAGAAGACAAGCCTGTCGGCCAGAGCAACCTGAATGCGAGTCAGCGGGGAGACGCTGTTCTGATGTCGCTGCCGTGCATACTCCTTCCCGACGCTGATCGCCCAGTGAAAAACCCTCCGTCGGGCCGGAGCGCTGCCGTCGATCTGCTTCATGATTCGTGCATTGGATACGACAACGACCTTTGCTCCGGAATCGTTCAGGATGCAGGAGATCTGCGGCGGTGTGAGTGCGGGATAGATCGGCACGTCCACTGCGCCAAGCGTGGCGATTGCCATGTCGGCAATCACTCATTCAGGACGGTTTTCCGAAATGATCGCAACCCTGTCGTTGTGCTTCACGCCGAGCGATGCGAGACCCAGAGCAAATTTCTTAACGCTCCTCCGGTAGTCGGAAAAAGAGATTCCCTGATACCCTCGTTCCACCTTCCGCATCAGGATCGCACGCTCTTCGCGCGCGAATTTCGCGGTGATCCGATCAAACATCTCAGGTATAGTCGAGAACTCTACGACGACAGCCATCTCATCCTCCACGTAATCGTTTTGGCTTCACGAAACCGGACAATATAGAATGAACGCTTCAGAGAGAGGCACGACAGCGATGACACAGATACAAGTGAGTCGTCGGTGACTACGCGACATGCCTGGAGTAGAGCGCTGACGCCACGCCGGGGAGCCTACCTGGTATACCAGGTACTCTCCTGGCAGGATGCGCGAGAGCCCGGCGGCTCCGGACACCTGCGTGCATGCGACAAAAAAGTCGTAACGACCAGTCCTTCTTCCAAAACTCCATTCTCGCCCGCGCGACAGTGTTATGTCAAGTTAAATTATACACGAATATATCCCCTTCTAAATTTTAACTTGACAAAGGTACCGCAACCGCTTATATTCACACCTAGTTGCGCCTGTTGAAAACCCGATTTTCTGTTCTTTTACCCCCGAGACGTCCTGCCACCCTGAGGGGTGCATCAGTAGGGTTGGCTGCGTCCCACACCACGAAGAGGGGTCTACCAAAGCAAAGACTATGACCTATCCAAGGACAGGTCCCCAAACCTGACCGTGGGTAACTTTTTTGTCTCCAGAGTTTAGAAACCCATTGTAGAAGAACGAGAGCTAACCAGGAGGAGAGCGAAATGCTTGAGAAGGCGACGATGGCAACGCCGACAGAAGCGGATCGCGCTGAAAAATCCACCGAGGTTCGTGGATTGAAATTTCAGCGCTACTACACCAAACCCGGCGTGCATCCTTTCGATGAAGTCGAATGGGAGCTTCGTAATGCGACCATTTCGAATGAGAAGGGCGAGAAGATTTTTGAGCAAAAAGATGTAGAAATCCCAAAATCATGGTCGATGACCGCCACAAACGTCGTCGTTTCGAAGTATTTCCACGGCAAAATCGGAACGCCGGAGCGTGAACACAGCGTCAGACAGCTGATCGAACGTGTAGCTCACACTATCTATACATGGGGGGTACGAAACGGTTACTTTGCGACACAGGAAGACGCAGACATCTTTTATCATGAATTGACATACCTCCTTGTCAATCAGCAGATGTCGTTTAACAGCCCGGTCTGGTTCAACGTAGGGAACGAGGAACGTCCGCAATGTTCTGCGTGCTTCATTAATTCAGTGCAGGATTCGATGGAGTCGATTCTGACACTTGCAAAAACCGAAGGGATGCTCTTCAAGTGGGGATCCGGGACAGGATCGAATCTCTCAACGCTTCGATCGTCGCGGGAGACCCTGACCGGCGGCGGTACACCTTCCGGACCGGTTTCGTTCATGCGCGGCTACGATGCGTTCGCCGGCGTCATCAAGTCGGGCGGAAAGACACGTCGCGCGGCAAAAATGGTCATCCTGAATGCAGAACATCCCGACATCGTGGATTTCATCAACTGCAAAGCAGACGAAGAAAAGAAAGCCTGGGCTCTCATCGAGGCTGGCTACGACGGCGGCTTCAATGTCCCCGGCGGCGCGTACGAGTCTGTCTTCTATCAGAACGCGAATCACTCGATCCGGGTAGCCGACGAGTTCATGAAGGCCTTGCTCGAGGATAAGGAGTGGGTCACAAAGGCCGTCACCAACGGGAGGCCGATCGAGAAATTCCGGGCGCGCGACATCATGCGCCAGATTTCCGACGCGGCCTGGGTGTGCGGTGATCCAGGCATGCAGTACCACACGACGATCAATAACTGGCACACGTGCTCCGCATCGGCCCCGATCAACGCGTCGAATCCCTGCAGCGAGTACATGTTCCTTGACGACACGGCGTGCAATCTGGCCTCGCTGAATCTCATGAAGTTCCGACGTCCGGACGGCGAATTCGATGTCGAGTCGTTCAAGAAAGCCGTTGAGATCACCATCACGGCCATGGAAATTGAAGTCGATAACGCCAGCTACCCGACACCGGCAATCGCGCAGAACAGCTTCGACTACCGTCCGCTCGGATTAGGCTATGCGAACCTCGGCGCCCTTCTCATGGCCCGTGGCCTTGCCTATGACAGCGAGGAAGGCCGTTCGTACGCAGCTGCCATCACGTCGCTCATGTGCGGCGAGGCATACAAGCAATCGGCCCTCATCGCCAAGGAAATGGGACCATTCAAGTACTTCGAGAAGAACCGTGAGCCGATGCTGAACGTCATGCAGAAACATGGCATCCACGCCGAACGGATCAGTCAGGAAAGCGTTCCCGCCGACATGTGGGAAGCTTCGAACGCCGTCTGGAAGGATGTCGTGAAACTTGGCAAGCAGTACGGCATCCGGAATTCCCAGTCGACCGTCCTGGCTCCGACGGGCACGATCGGCTTTATGATGGACTGTGACACCACCGGCGTCGAGCCCGATATCGCGCTCGTGAAGTACAAGAAACTCGTCGGCGGCGGTCTGATGAAGATCGTCAACCAGACGGTGCCCGAGGCCTTGCGGAAACTCGGCTACGATGACGAGCAGGTGGAACATATCGTCGCATACATTGACAACAACGATACGATCGAGGGGGCGCCGCATCTGAAAGAGGAGCACCTCCCCATATTCGACTGTGCATTCAAACCGGCGAACGGACTTCGCTCGATTCACTACATGGGCCACATCAAGATGATGGCGGCCGTCCAGCCGTTCCTGTCGGGGGCAATTTCGAAGACGGTCAACATGCCGACCGATGTCACCTCGGATGATATCCAACAGGCGTACGTCGAGGCATGGCGCCTCGGTCTGAAGGCCATCGCGGTATACCGGGACGGATGCAAACGGACGCAGCCTTTGAGCACATCGCTCGATGCGAAGAAGGAAACCCCCAAAGCGCATCCAAATCGCCGCCGGCTTCCCGATGAACGGCAGTCAATCACCCATAAGTTCAGCATTGCCGGCCACGAGGGATATATCACCGTGGGCATGTTTGAAGATGGGATGCCGGGTGAGGTCTTCATTACCATGTCGAAAGAAGGCTCAACCATTTCCGGCATGATGGATTCCTTCGCCACATCGATATCAATCGCCTTGCAATACGGCGTTCCCCTGAAGGTCCTTGTGGATAAGTTCAGCCACGCCCGTTTCGAGCCTTCAGGCTTCACTAATAATCCCGAGATCCCGATTGCAAAATCGATCAGCGATTACATATTCCGGTGGTTGGGACTCAAGTTCCTGCCAAAGGAGGACGCGCCGACAACGGCAGCCACGGCTCCAACGGCCGCAGAAGTGACACCGCAAGCGAAGCCTCGTCAGCAGGAGCCTTCCCAACGGATGTCGTCAGCTCTTGAGCGCAATGAGAAGGTCGTCTTCCAGACGCAAGCCGACGCCCCTCCCTGCCACGAGTGCGGCAGCATCATGATCAGGAGTGGAAGCTGCTACAAGTGCCTGCAGTGCGGCTCGACGAGCGGCTGCTCGTAGTCTCGGTTGCGGCACAATTTCCATCATCGGCACGCCTGACCTCAGGCGTGCCGATTTGCTTTGTGGCTCTCCCGAATCTTCCGAACCGGTCGGCGTATGCCTCGTCGCAGCGCCGTGGCCGGTCAATCCGTCTATCCACATTCCCAGGAGATTGCATGAGAAAGGCTCTTCTGTCGTTGGCAGTCATGACAGCGTTCTTCACCTCACCCATCCCTGCACAAGAAAAAGCCGGCGAGAGCGCTCTGCGCGCGAAGGCACGGAAACTTGCCCAGCAGTTCATCATCGTCGACACGCATGTTGATGTCCCCTACCGGATGCGGATGAAGTGGGAGGATATTTCAGGGCGGACACCCGACGGCAACTTCGACTACGTCAGGGCAAAAGAAGGCGGTCTCAACGCTCCCTTCATGTCAATCTACATCCCGGCAGAGTATGAGAAGACGGGAGGGTCGAAAGCACTCGCTGACACATTGATCAGCATGGTCGAACAGTTTGAGCGATCCTGGCCCGGGAAATTCGCCATCGCCCGTTCGGCAGCCGATGTCACACGACAATTCAGGAAGGGACTCATCTCCCTCTGCATGGGAATGGAGAATGGTTCTCCTCTCGAGCACGACCTGAGGAATATCCAGCATTTCTACGACCGGGGAATCCGGTACATCACACTGACGCACGCACTCGACAATCATATTTCGGATTCCTCCTATGACACGACACGGATTTCGCGCGGACTGAGTTTCTTCGGCCGCCGCGTCGTGGCTGAGATGAACCGGGTCGGGATCATGGTCGACGTCTCGCACATCAGCGATGCCGCTTTCTATGAGGTAATGAACGTTACCCGAGCGCCCGTCATCGCCTCGCACTCCTCGTGCCGGTCGTTTACGCCCGGATTCGAACGCAACATGTCGGACGACATGATCAGACTCCTGGCGGCGGGCGGCGGAGTTGTGATGATAAATTTCGGTTCATCGTTCCTCACTGCCGAGTACCGAAACCGCGAGGATGAGGGACTGAAGGAAGTCATGGCCTACCTCAAGGCCCGAAACCTGAAATTCAGCGATCCCGAGGCGCAGGCGTACATCGAGCAGTACCGCAAGGAGCACCCAATCACCATGGCCGACGTCTCGGACGTCGCCGATCATATCGACCACGTCGTCAAACTTGTCGGCATCGATCACGTCGGACTTGGTTCTGATTTCGACGGTGTCGGCGATTCCCTTCCGACGGGACTGAAGGACGTCTCACAGTACCCCAACCTGATCTATGAGATGTTGAAGCGCGGGTATTCCGAAGTCGACATCCGTAAAGTATGCGGCGAGAACCTGTTACGGGTATGGTCAGCAGTTGAGCAGCGGGCGAGGGATCTTCGCTCGCAACCATCTCAATAGGTTCAGCAGACATTCCAGGAGCAATGCAATGAATCGTGCAATCAATGTGCTGGTCATTTTGTTGTTTGCCCTTCCTCCCCTTCATCCACAGTCTGTTGACAGGCCCCGACTGAGGGATCTTGGTGTCGAGATCGGGATTTTCAAAACGGGCAAATTGAACGCGATCACGGACGTCGCCGGTGTTCTCGCCGGCCACAAAACGCTGAATGACGGCGAACGCGTCCGCACCGGTGTCACCGCCATACTTCCACATGGCGGCAATCTCTTCCAGGAAAAAGTCCCTGCGGCGCTGTACGTTGGCAATGGATTTGGAAAACTCGTAGGCGCCACGCAACTCGAGGAACTTGGCCAGATAGAAACACCGATTCTGCTGACGAACACTCTGAGTGTTTGGGACGCAGCGCGCGGGACCGTAGACTATATGCTTGCCCTGCAGGGGAATGAGAATGTCCGTTCCATCAACCCATCGTGGGGGAAACGAACGACGGCGGGCTCAACGATATACGCAGCCGGGCGGTGACACCTCAGCATGCGATGGAAGCCATCAGGCTGGCGGCGACGGGACCGGTGACAGAAGGGTGCGTGGGAGCAGGGGCGGGAACCGTCTGCTTCGGCTGGAAAGGCGGCATTGGCACGAGTTCGCGCGTCCTGCCGGCAACTCTGGGGGGATATACTGTCGGCGTGCTCGTACAGACGAACTTTGGAGGGATCCTCGATATCGCCGGCGTGCCGGTCGGCAAGGAATTGGGGCAGTTCAGCTACAGGAATGAAATCCAGAACCGGGGCGATGGTTCGTGCATGATCGTTGTGGCGACTGACGCTCCTGCAGGCACGCATCAGCTCAAACGCCTTGCGAAGCGTGCCACGCTCGCTCTCGGAAGGACCGGATCGGCCATGAGCCACGGAAGCGGCGACTATGTCATCGCATTCAGTACGGCGGGGATCCTGCGTATCCGGCCTTCCGACAGGCACGAGACACCGTCAACGCGGTTGAGCGATGACGACCTCTCTCCCCTCTTTCAGGCAGTTATTGAAGCGACCGAAGAAGCGATCGTAAACTCCCTTTTCAAGGCCACCGATACAAAGGGCTTCCAGGGCCGGGAGATCAAAGCGTTGCCCGTCGAGAGAGTTGTTGAGCTACTGAGGAAATACGGTAGGATCCGATAGCAGCAAGACGCCGGCCGGTTCACACACGGGCTGCTGTGACGCTCGCCCGTTCCATCATGGAGATGAAGTCTTCAAAAAGATAGTCGCTGTCGTGAGGTCCCGGCGAGGCCTCGGGATGGTACTGCACGCTGAACATCGGCAGCTCGCGATGACGCAACCCTTCATTCGTGTTGTCGTTCAGATTCACATGGGTAATTTCGATCGTCTTCGGATCAAGTGATTCCGGATCGACAGCAAAACCGTGATTCTGCGAGGTGATCTCGATTTCCCCCGACCGGAGGTTCTTCACGGGGTGATTTGCTCCACGATGTCCAAACTTCAGCTTGAATGTTCTTCCCCCCAGCGCGAGCGCCATCAGCTGATGGCCCAGGCAAATCCCAAAAATCGGCTTCTTTCCAACCAGCTTTTTGATGTTCTGAATTCCATATCGAACCGCCGAGGGATCGCCCGGACCGTTCGAGAGAAATACGCCGTCCGGCCCCATTTCAAGCACTTTCTCGGCCGGAAACGATGCTGGCACCACGGTGAGTTTGCAGCCGTACCTTGCAAGGCGGCGTAGAATGTTCAATTTCACTCCATAATCATACACAACAACACGCCACTTCTGTCCGTCACCCGGCGTGTCACTTCTTGTTCCCAATGCGTATGGAGTACGATCAGTCTCATCCCAGTCATAGGGAGATGTTGTTGTAACATCTTTGGCGAGGTCGAGGCCGTTCATGCTCGGGGATCGCCGTGCCTTCTCCACAAGGCTTGCGTCATCCAGGTCAACGGTGGAGATAATGCCTCGCAAGGCACCCGTGGTCCGGATCATCTTGGTCAGCATCCGCGTATCAATGCCCTGGATCGCCACGATCTTGTGTGCCTTCAACCATTCACCAAGACTGCCAGTGGCTCTGTAGTTGCTGTAGAAGTCAAAATACTCTTTGACGACAAAACCAGCCACTTGCGGCTTCACGGATTCGAGATCTTCCAGATTGATGCCGTAGTTGCCGATCTGCGGATATGTCATGGTGACAATTTGGCCGGCATACGAAGGATCTGTCAGAATTTCCTGGTATCCAGTGATGCTTGTATTGAAGACCACTTCCCCCGTTATCTCGGTCGAAGCCCCGAAGCTCTCACCGGTGAAGATGGTGCCATTCTCTAGAGCAAGTTTTGCTGTCAAAGGCAAGCTCATTTCATTCGTGTCACAAACTGATAGGACGCTGCAAAAGATAGCAAGAATTGGGTGGTGGTGCAAATGAAGAGCAATTGGCGGTCAGCCATCAGCACACAGTTACCGATTGTCGGCGCGGGCGTGCGGTTGATGTGGCCTCGCTGAGAGAATGCTTCGATCAAAAGCGTCACCGAACCCGGGGCACGCAAGAAGAACTCTCACCCTGCAGATGATTCCATTGGCCCTCAATGGAAGACGATTCCATCGTTGTGACGGGAGTTTCTCCCCTTCTTGACAACCGGTCAAAAAATCGTTAATTTTACCTAGAAAATTAGGCCTTTTTTGATGATTACCCCTGGAAGACCGGAACCGCTGAACGAGCGAGAGCGCGATATCCTGCGCCACGTGGTCTACAATTTCATCGTCTCCGCCATCCCGGTCGGTTCCCGCTACATATCGAAGCATTTCGATTCGCAGCTCAGCCCTGCGACCATTCGAAATGTGATGGCTGATCTCGAGGATCTAGGTTTCCTGGCTCAGCCCCACACATCGGCAGGGAGAATTCCGACCGATCTGGGATACCGCTATTACGTCGACTACCTGATGGAAATGCAGGCGCTGTCGGAAAAGGAAAAAATCGAGATCGAACAGCAGCTGAGCATCACATCGGAACCGGACTCAATGCTCCGGGAGACTTCACGGCTTCTCGGGAAGATTTCCAAGCAGCTCAGTGTCGTTTCATCACCTCACATCAGCAGCGGTATCTTTGAGAAGCTCGAACTCATTCCTATCTCCAGTTCACGGGTCCTGGTCGTCATTTCCATCCGCTCGGGGCTTGTCAAGACGCTGATGATGGAGGTCGGCGCGGAGATTAAGCGGGAGTTTCTTGAAGAGGTCTCCCGTGTGCTCAATGAGCGGCTTTCGGGTTTGACGCTGCGACAGATTCGCGAATCGTTTGTCGAGCGAACTCGTGACGTCCAGGATGAACGCACAGGCCTGATCAGGTTGTTCATCGATTCGGTGGACCACCTGTTCGACGACATGAAAGACCGCGATAAGGTTCATATTTCAGGTACCCAGAACATCATCGACCAGCCCGAATTTGTTGATCCGAAGAACTTCAGAAGTGTCATTGAGCTCATTGAAAACGACGACATTATTGTTCATCTCCTTGAGAAACACGAGGATCTTGACAGGAATGCCGTTGTAACAATCGGATCTGAGAACGACGACCGTAAGGCAAAGGACTACAGCATTGTCTCCGCCACGTATGATCTGGAGGGAGTGAAAGGGCGTGTGGGCATCATCGGACCCCGGCGCATGGATTACGCGAAGGTTATCCCATTGGTCGATCACGTGGCACAGCTTGTTGCGAAAATGATGAGGGGCTAGGACGGAACAATGGAAGAGCATCAGGAGAATATGGCGGAGATCGGAAACGAGGAGGTCCAGAATCAGAGGGCTGAGCCGGAGAACGGCTCGGATGCTGCCGCGGAGGCGGACAAGCAACAGGACCCTGCGTCACGCCTCGCGGAGGCGGAAAAGCAGATAGAGTACTACAAAGACTTGCTGCTTCGGAGGGTTGCTGAATTTGACAATTTCAAGAAACGGGCGGAGAGCGAGCTTTCCTCGATTGTCAAGTATGGCAAGACCGACGTGCTTCAAAGTCTTCTGCCGGTCATTGACGATTTTGAACGATCACTCAAGCTGAGCAAAGATACGAGGGAGAGTGAGGCTTTTGCAAAAGGAGTGGAACTGATCTATCAGAAGCTCCTGAAGTTTCTTGACACTCAGGGGATAAAGCAAATCGATTCTCTGGGAAAAGAGTTTGATGTTCATTATCATGATGCACTCCTTCAGATCCCGCGCAATGATGTCCCTCCCCATATGGTCATCGAGGTTGTAGAGAAGGGGTATATGCTCGACGATCGGGTCCTCCGCCACGCCAAGGTAATAGTCTCAACGACCCCGCCTGAGTCCGGAGGTGCCGACAGCGGATCCACCACTCCCCCATCACAGCCGAAGCAGGAGAATTGATACAACCGTATGGCCAAACGCGATTACTACGAGATCCTGGGAGTTTCCAAGTCCGCATCAGCGGACGAGATCAAGAAGGCGTACCGTCAGATGGCACTGAAGTACCATCCTGACCGCAATCCGGGCAACAAGGAGGCGGAGGAGCACTTCAAGGAAGCCGCTGAAGCCTATGAGATTCTCTCGGATCAGGACAAGCGCCGTCGCTATGACCAGTTCGGTCACGAAGGGATGCGAGGAGTCAACCATCGCGAATTCCATGATGTCAATGACATTTTCTCGGCGTTCAGCGATATCTTCGGAGGCGGATTCGGAGGCGGGATTTTTGACGAGGTCTTCGGCGGGACAGGACGAACCCGACGCGGCGGACGCACGCACCAGTGCACACCCGGAGCCGACCTGAAGGTGAAACTGGCGCTGACACTGGAGGAGATAGCGACCGGCGTCGAGAAGAAGATCAAGGTCAGGAAACAGAAAAAGTGTGACGTCTGCAACGGCTCGGGCGCAAAAGCCGGCACCGGAAGTTCAGCGTGTCCGCAATGCGACGGCAGCGGAGAATTGCGTCAGGTTTCACGATCGATGTTCGGGCAGTTTGTCAACATCACCACGTGTCCGACGTGCGGAGGAGAAGGACGGGTCGTGCGAGAACCATGCGCCAACTGTCACGGCGAAGGGAGGCTCCCTGGCGAGACGACGATCAAGGTGAACGTCCCCGCCGGTGTGGCAGAAGGCAACTACATCCCCCTCCAGAGCCAGGGAAATGCAGGCCAACGCGGGGGCCCTTCGGGCGATCTCATCGTGCTCATCGAAGAGCAGGCACATCAGTACTTCACGCGCAGCGGCGATGACATCATCTACGATCTCAACATCAGCTTTCCAATGGCCGCGCTCGGCGGTGAAATCGAGATTCCGACGCTGAGCGGCAAGGCAAAGCTGACAGTCGAGGCCGGGACGCCACCGGGACGCCTCTTGCGTATGCGTGATCGCGGCATTCCGCACCTCAACAGCTACGGTCGCGGCGATCAGCTGGTCCGCATCAGCGTCTGGGTGCCAACCAAGCTGAACTCCAAGGAAAAGGAGTTGCTGAAGCAATTGGCCAACCATGAACACATCGTGCCCAGTGAAGAAGAGCGGCACGGACATTCCAAGACTTTTTTTGACAAGGTGAAAGACGCTTTCTCCTAGACGTCGATGTTTCAGCGGCTGTTTAACTGGCTCTCGTTGACTCCGACAGAGCGAAGAGTGTTGTTCTTCCTGGCGGGGACGTTA
>Ga0233425_10009002_pt1 | contig 12910 bp, 14 predicted proteins | sample Watercolumn_Towu_2_FD_181712 | JGI IMG/M metagenome (GOLD analysis project Ga0233425, IMG submission 181712) | Freshwater microbial communities from Lake Towuti, South Sulawesi, Indonesia - Watercolumn_Towuti2014_140_MG | ecosystem: Environmental > Aquatic > Freshwater > Lake | place...
CCGCCATGCCCCGCCTTTTGGGGCGTGGCACCAGCCGGTCGGTCGATCGGCTCCTTTGAGGAGCCGATTCAAAAGTTTCGACAAAGTCGAACGGCCCGACCTAAGGGTTTCCGGTGAGATCCCTCTATGGGATCTCACCAAAAGCTCGACAGAGTCGAGCGGCAGGAAACCGGCATGAAAATAGGACGTAGGCTCAGACTCTATTTTCGGAATGAACTACCCCGCAGCAAGCTACGGGGTATCAAAACCTCTTCGATGTCATTCCGGATTCGGAAGCTGTGTCGTAATAAAAGAAAACGCCATTAAATCCGTCATACCGGCGGAAGCCGGTATCCAGAACCTATTGAAAATCCTGGATTCCGTGTCGCGCCACGCTTGCACGGAATGACAAAAACATATTTACGACACAGTCTCTCGATCCGGTATCCAGGATCTTTCTGGGCCCCGGCTTTCGCCGGGTTGACGGTTGACGCAGCAAGCTGCGGGGAATTAACCCTAAAAGAGATTAAATTTTCAATGTAGAATCAATACGTTGGTTAAATTAGGCCTTTCCCCCCCGCTTTTAGCTGGACAAATGACTTCCGATCCGTTACTATTTTTTAAAAGAAACAACGCTTTCCAATCCGACTTCGTTGTAACTCTTCAAATTTTTTAATGAATTCTCCGGAGTGCTTCAATGAAAGCCCCCTCTTCCTAATGAGTCTTTTATAGGAGGAATTGATGAAAAAGATGTTTACTGCCGAGCAAATGCATGGCCGCTTTGACTGTTTCAGTCATTTCAATCGAGCCGATCACATCTGTTTAAAATACTGTGCCCTGAATATCCGTTGTGCCCTGGCGAAAAAACAATGGTTCGACCTGGAGATAGTTGATGATTATTATCCGGCTGTTATTCCAGCTGATCCGGACTTTGGGTTGGGATGAGAGATCGGCCTTTTTCTAATGTCAGTCCTTTGATCAAAAAAACCTTCGAACGCCCTTTCTCCCCTTTAAGTAAGATGACCTGGGACCGTTTAACCTTGAACCACTGGGCTAAAAACGTCAGGCATCCTTGATTGGCCGCTCCCTCAACAGGAGGGGCTTGGATGGACAGTTTTATTTCCTCTCCCATCAGTCCAACCCAGGCCGATTTTCGGGCCCCGGGTTGAACCCGGATATTCAAAAGGATCCCCTCAGGAACGGATTTTAGGAAGGGAAGGGCCTCCAATGGGAAAGGTCTTGATTGAGCCGTTTTTAGCGGATGACGGCTCACATCCGCATGCCTATCTGGATCAGCGTCTTTATAAAAAATTCCTGCAAGAAAATTATGGCCAGGAGAACGATTAAAGGAGAAAAGTCAAATCCCCCAAAAAATACCGGGAGCCGACGGCGAATAGGTCTTAATACCGGCTCGGTAACCCCGGCCAGAAATCGGACAATGGGATTATAGGGATCGGGACGAACCCAGGAGATTACCGCTTGGGCGATGATGATCCAGGTATAAAGGGTCAAAAGGATATCCAAAATCCTGGCCACGGCGATTAGAAGGTTGGCAAAAACAAACATTCAACGGGACCTCCCGAGGAGTAATTTTATTTTAAAGAATAATCCTACCACAGCTTGAAAATTGTTTCAAGAAGAATAAGTAGCTATAAAAATTAGCTTTCTTTAATTTTATCCACCCTCCTGATTTTCTTGAAATTGAAACTGTTTTTTAGTATGGTACCCTGCAAGCGCCCGTAGCTCAGTCGGATAGAGCGTCGGACTTCGAATCCGCAGGCCGCCCGTTCGAGTCGGGCCGGGCGCACCAAAATATAAATGGATTCTCGTCTATGGGCTGGAAACAGACTTATCTCTTCTTATTCCTGTTGATCTGCTTAACAGCCCAAGGCTGTTCCTCGAAAAATACCTCCCGGTCCCATTCCCTGACCATAGCCGGATCTACCTCGGTTCAACCCTTTGCCGAAAAAATAGCTGAAATTTTTATGGAAATTAATCGAAAAGTGGTCCTCAACGTCCAGGGAGGGGGATCAACGGCCGGGATTAAGGCCTGCCGGGAAAAGGCGGCCCAGATTGGGACCTCTTCCAGAGAACTCCGTCCCGAGGAACACGACCTGACCAAGAGAATTATCGCCAAAGACGGCATAGCCGTTATTGTCCATCCGGACAACCCTATTCACAATTTAACTATCGAGCAATTGCGGGGGATCTTTTCAGGCAAATTCCGTTCCTGGTCTCAGTTTGGCTGGATTAATAAACCGATCTTTTTTGTCAATCGAGAGGAAGGCTCAGGGACCCGGGAGGCCTTTGAACATCTGGTCATGAAAAAAGAAGAGGTTTCTGATGAAGCCCTGGTCCAGGATTCCAACGGATCGGTTCGGGAAATCATCGCCACCAATCCCCAGGCCATCGGTTATATCTCTTTTGGAATCGTCAACCATCAGGTCAAAGCCCTGTCTGTCGATTCCATCAAACCGACTCCTGTGAGCATTAAAAATGGCCAATATGCCTTAAGCAGACCCTTCATTTTTGTTGTCTCGGGGAAACCGGAACCTCTGGCCCAGCAATTTATCAACTTCGTCTTAAGTAAAGAGGGCCAACAAATCCTCGAAAAAGAAGGCCTGGTGGGAATCCTTTAAAATGAATGAGAAGATAATTGAAAAAATTTTAACCCTTCTGGCCTTCTCGGCCATCGGGCTTCTCTTGCTCATCACCATCTTCATTTTTAAGGAAGGGTTTCCTGTCATCGTCAAGGCAGGGATAAAAGACTTTCTCTTCAGCGCCAAATGGGCCCCCACCAAAAATCATTTCGGGATCCTTTCCATGATCATCTCCTCTTTGGCCGTTACCTTTGGGGCCATCATCTTGGGGGTCCCCCTGGCCCTGGCCTGTGCCATCACCCTGGCTGAATTTTGTCCGCGCCGCCTTTTGGTCTTTTTAAAGCCGACAATAGAACTCCTGGCCGGGATCCCCTCGGTTGTTTATGGTTTTTTAGGAGTTATCTTACTGGTGCCCTTAATCCGCGAGTATCTGGGAGGCCCGGGCTTATCCCTGTTGGCCGCCTCCATTATCCTGGCCATTATGATCCTCCCGACCATCACCAGTATTTCCATTGATGCCCTTCAGGCCGTTCCTCTTTTATTCAAAGAGGGGGCCCTGGCCATGGGGGCCACCCATTGGCAGGCCATCCGTCTGGTCCTCCTGCCGGCCGCCCGTTCAGGGGTGGTGACGGCCATCATTCTGGGCATGGCCCGGGCCATTGGGGAAACCATGGCCGTGATCATGGTGGCTGGAAATTCTCTAAAAATTCCGGTCTCCCTGGTCGATCCGGTGAGAACATTGACCAGCACCATCGCCCTGGAAATGGGGTATTCCGCCGGAGACCATCGGACCGCCTTGTTTGCCGCCGGCATCGTTCTATTTATTTTTATCATGTCCCTGAACATCCTGGCCAATCTCTTAATGCGAAAAAAATAATGCGTCTCAATCCCATCATAACCCAAAAATGCGTCAAAGGGCTTCTCTGGTTCCTGACCGGTTCCACCATCGGCATCCTCTTTTTTATCATCCTTTTTATCTTTCTCAAGGGGCTGCCTCAGCTATCCTGGACGTTTCTCTTTACCAATCCTGTTGATATGGGGCGTTCGGGAGGGATTTGGGCCACTATCGTCAGCACCATCTATCTCATCGGGATCGCCTTATTATTCGCCACCCCCTTAGGACTGGGAACAGCCATTTTCCTGACCGAATATACCCGGGAGGGGATAGTCACCAAGATTATCCGCTTCGGCACCGAATCGTTGGCCGGGATTCCTTCCATCATCCTGGGGCTTTTTGGTTTTGCCATCTTCGTCATCGCCTTCGGCTGGGGATGGAGCCTGCTCTCCGGGGGATTAACCCTCTCGGTAATGCTGCTTCCGACCATTATCCGAACATCGGAAGAATCGATCCTGGCTGTCCCGCAGGAATACCGGGAGGTCTCTTTTTCGCTGGGTTTAGGCAAATGGCAGACCATTACCCGCATTGTCCTGCCCTCGGCCCTGCCGGGGATCGTGACCGGAATCGTCCTGAGTATAGCCCGGTCCATCGGTGAAACGGCCGTCATTATTTTTACGGCCGGATCTTCTTTACGGATGCCCACATCCGTCTTTGAATCCGGCCGGACCATGGCCGTTCATTTTTATATCCTGGCCCGAGAGGGACTTTCCATGCCCATGGCTTATGGAACGGCCGCTATCCTTGTCTTATTGATCTTAATTATCAACATCTGTGCTTATATGACCATGCGCTTTTTATTGAAACGATACTCTTGAAAAAAGGGTCAAGGTCCAAGGATTGAGGGAAATCCCCGGTCAATAAATACAAAATCTAAGGCCTTACTCCTTGGGCCCATAACATCCACTAGCGATTTGTGTTAACAATTTAGGGAAAGCTAAGCCTGCGATTACAGAATGAGTCCAGTGACCATTTCCATACCCAGTAAAATTGAAATCAAGGATCTGACGGTTATGTACGGGGAAGAGACGGCGCTCCAGTCCATCACTCTGAATATCCCCAAGAACCAGATTACCGGGATCATGGGTCCCTCCAACAGCGGCAAAAGCACCCTCCTGCGAATTTTAAATCGATTAACCGATCTGATCCCCAACATCCTGATCCGCGGCCAGGTTTTATTGGATGGAATCGATATCCTGATACCGGGCCATGATGTTAATGGCTTACGAACCCGCGTGGGGATGGTCTTTGACAAACCGATTCCCTTACCCCGCTCCATTTATGAGAACCTGACTTTCGGACCGCGTATGCACGGCTTGAAAGACCGGCGCCTGCTGGATGAACGGGTGGAGCGGAGTCTCAAGGCCGCGATCCTTTGGGATGAGGTCAAAGACCGTCTCTTTGAATCGGCTCTCAAATTGTCCGGGGGACAACAGCAGCGGCTCTGTATCGCCCGCACCCTGGCCATGCAATCGGAGGTCATCCTTTTGGATGAACCGACTTCCGGTTTGGATCCCATCTCCACGGCCAAGATCGAAGAGGCTCTCCGAACGCTGAAAACGAACTACACCATCATTCTGGTCAGCAATAATACCAAACAGATCGCCCGCATCTCGGACAAGGTGGCCTTTTTTCTCTTGGGAGAGGTGATTGAAACGGGCACAGCCGACAAGCTTTTCACCAACCCTTCCAAGAAACAAACCGAAGATTATGTTTCCGGACGATTCGGTTAAGGGAGAAGCCTTTTGCCAGCCATTACGATTAATAATCTGGATCTCTATTATGGTTCGTTCCATGCCTTAAAGAAGGTCTCCTCTTTCTTCAAGAAAAAGACCATCACGGCCCTCATCGGCCCTTCCGGCTGTGGAAAATCCACCCTCCTCCGTTGTCTGAACCGGATGAACGACTTAATCGACGGGGTACGGATCGAAGGGGAAATTATCATTGACGGGAAAAACATATACGCCCCGGGAACCAACCTGATCCAGCTTCGCAAAGAAGTGGGGATGGTCTTCCAGCGGCCCAATCCCTTCCCCCTCTCGATCCTCGAAAATGTGACTTTCGGCTTGAAAGTCCACGGAGAGCTCCCATCGGCAAAAACCAAACAAGAAGAAATTGCCTTTAAGGCCTTATCCGCTGTGGGCCTTTGGGATACGCTCAAAGATAAGCTGAAGGATTCGGCCCTGGCTCTCACACTGGAACAGCAGCAACGGATCTGTATCGCCCGAATTGTGGCCCTGCAATCCCGGATTGTTCTAATGGATGAGCCCTGCTCGGCCCTGGATCCCATGGCCACGGAAAAAATCGAATCCCTGATGCTGGCCCTGAAGGAACAATTTACCATCGTCATCGTCACCCACAATATGCAGCAGGCCGCCCGCATCTCCGATGAAACCGGTTTTATGCTTTTGGGCGAACTGATCGAATTCGGAACCACCGGGCAGATCTTCACCAAGCCCAGGGATGATCGGACTAACGATTATATCACCGGTCGATACGGATGACGGGTTTGTAAAAAGTCCGGATGCTGCGTTGCGCTTCGTCCTTCGTCATTGCGGCGTACTTCCGGGTACGCCTCATTCCTCTGGACTTGCGCGCCTTGCCTGCGAACTTTTTACAAAGCCGTCAAGTCCGGTATATTTAAAATCGAAAAGGAACACATATGCCCGAACACATAAAGAACATCCCCCTCAACAAACGCATCATTTTTGCACTGGATGTCCATTCGATGGCCGAAGCCCAGGACTGGGTGGAAAAACTGGAAGATCAGATCAAATTCTTTAAAGTGGGGCTGGAGTGTTTTCTGGGCGGGGGATTTGCTCTGGTGGACTGGATCACCCGGCGCGGGCTGGAGGTCATGCTGGACCTGAAATTTTTTGACGTCCCCCAAACCGTTGCCTCGGCTGTTCGACAACTGGCGGACAGAGGAATCTCCTATACCACCGTCCATGGCAATGATGCTATCTTAAAGGCCGCAGCCGAGTCCAAGGGAGAAGTAAAAATCCTGGGGGTCACCGTCCTGACCAGCCTCGATCAGGGAGATCTCCTTGATTTGGGATTCCAGTGTTCCCCGGAAGAACTGGTCCTCTCGCGGGCCCGCCGGGCCTTGGCCATCGGCTGCGACGGTGTGGTGGCCTCGGGCCTGGAAGCCCCGAGGATTCGCCGGGAACTGGGGTCTCGTCTCTATGTCGTCGTCCCCGGAGTGCGTCCGGTCCAAAACAAACCGGATGATCAGAAACGGATCGTCGATGTGCGCAGCGCTTTTTTAAACGGCGCCGACCAGATCGTCGTCGGCCGTCCCATCCGCCAGGCCCCGGATCCGAAAGTCTTAATCCAGGAAATGCAGAATCATATTAAAGAAGCCCTGCAATTCGAATAGCTTGGACGTAAATAGTATTTAAACCAACCCTCTACTACAAATTAATTTAGGGAATGCTTGGTCCTAAAATTCCCTTCCCCAGAAGCCTTTTCCAAAATAGTAATCCCATTAAAATGCCAGTTTATAAAAATGGATTACATATGGAAATTTTATGATAGAGCTGATTGGCGTTCAAATCTTCGGAGAAGATTCGTTGGCACCCTGCCCTTTCGGCCGCTGAAATGATTAAAGCATCCCAGTAGGAAATCCGGTAAAGTTTATGTGTTTCAATAGAACGATGGACCATGGCCAGGTCTATTTCTTGAACAAAGTAGTTACTGAATAATTCGATGGCATCTTTGGCCTCGTTGGTAGTCATCGGTTTTTTAATATGACGGGTAACAACATTGAAAAACTCCCCTAATACTTGAACCGATAAAACCCCCGATTCATTTTCCAAACTTTCCACAAGGACAGATTGGGCCACCTCCTGTTTTTTGGGATCATTTCGGTCATAAGCATAGACCAAAATATTGGTATCCAGAAAAATCCTAGCCTTCATATAAAGACTCCCGTGTCCATTTTCGGGGCCCCATGTCTCGGCTTAACGTTTTAAACGAAGTTTTGAGTTTTCTTAAGGCCGTTTTCTTTTTCTGTTCATCTTGTTTGGCTACGGAGGCCAAAAAATCCCTTACTAAGGCCGTTAAGGTGGTATCTTTCTCTATGGCAATTTTTCGAACTTTTTTTATCGTTTCTTCATCGAGGCTCAAGGTAATATTCGACATAAAAGGCCTCCTTTCAGCCGCCGATCTCTTTTCAACCATATTATGTTTTACCCTTATTATGTGTAAGTACTATTCTAAAGTCAAGCACACATTTAATTGGTTTGGTTGCTGTCCGCCCCGGGGGGTACCGCTTCAGGAGAATCCAAGGAAAATCTCTCTCCTCAAGCCCGGCGTCAATAGCGGGGCCTGAAGCCGAATCGGATCACCGATATCTTTGAATAAAAAATCTCCGGCTCCCAGGAGGTTTTCGGCCCCGGAGGTACCCAGGAGCATTTTCGACTCCATGGCCTTATTGGTCTTAAACCCCAGACGGGCCGGGATGTTGGCATCCAAAGCCCCTTTGATGACCTGACGGCTGGGCTGCTGGGTCGCCAGGACCAGGTGAATAGCGGCGGCCCGGGCCTTGGCCCCCAGACGAAAAATCAAGGCCTCCAGGGCCTCCCGTTCCTTCCGGCCCCGTTGAATCAGGTCATAATATTCATCACAGAAGCAGATGATGCGCGGGAACCGCCTCGATGCGGACGGGGACAGGGTCTGACCGTCTCCGCTCCCCAGAAGCGTATATCGCCTTTCCATCTCCTCCACCAGGTGATTTAAAACGACCACCGGAGAAGACTCATCCGGATAGACCAGGGAGTGTTCATTAAAAAGAAAGGGAGATCCCTGCAAATCATTAAAGACCACCCGTTTGGGATCGATCAGAATGAGACGCAGGGTTTCCGGGGTGTTGGTTTTCACCAATCCGGCCAGGGCCGAAAGGAGCCACTCGCTCTTGCCGCTCCCCGTGGTCCCGGCGGCCAGCAGGTGGGCATGTTCCGGTTTGGTCAGATCAGCAAACTGCAACCGGCCCTGCAGATCCACCCCCAGGAGGATCTGCGCACATCCCTTGTCCGGATCGATCATCGGTAATTGGTCGATGAACTGGTAAAATAAAACCGTCTGGCGGTCGGGTCTTTGAATGTCGATAACGACCTGTCCCTGATCGAGGTGGATCAGGGGCGTTGCGTCTATTCCCAAACGCATCTGAATCTCCTGGGCCAGACGTTGGACCGGCCCAAGGCGGACGCCTTTCCCCAGGAGTAAGGAAAAGCGAAAAAAGGTCGGTCCCTGGACGGGCGGGTGTGCCAGAGCAACCTTCAGGTCATATTCCCGAAAGACGTCGACCACTTTATCTCCCAGGTCTTTTTGTTCCGAAAGAACCTCGGTACTTAGACTGGGACATTCGATTTTTCCGGTCCCTTCTTTCGAGGGAATCACCCCGGCCACTCGCCCGATCAGATCGATCAGTTCCTGCTCCACTTTTCCGATCTGATCGGCCTTGACCAGAAGCTCTTTCGGCTCCGGCTGAAAATGAATGATATCGACCAGATCAGGATTGACAGTCAACCCCGATTGTCTGTCGGACAACATCAGAAAATAAAGACAGGCCTGACTGAGATCGGCTATTTCCGATCCCCGGCCCAGTTTTATCTCCACAACCGCCGCCCCTCCATCATCAGGACGACAGACGATTAAATCAGCCACTCCGGTCAAACGGACCGAATCCCGCCACCCCGGCCGAGAAACCTCCCAGACCATGGGAACCTCTGTTTGAAAGAGCTTATCCGGAAGAGGTGCGGCCCCATCCATAACCTTCGGTAAAAATCCCTTTTGACGGGCCGTCCACAAAAGACCGGCCAGCCAATCCGACAAGGCCTGTACCCCTTCCCAGAAGTTCAGCACCTCTTGGGTGGTATGATGCAGCCGGGATTGTTCCTGAAGAATTCGAGGGCCTACCAGGCGTTGGTAGGTGTGTCTTCTGAGAAGCCGCTTCCATTCCCCTTCTTCGGCATCCCCATCGACTAAGGCCCCCAGCCAGTTTAAACGATAATCCGGACCGACCAGATCCTCAAATATCTGATGGAATAGCCTTCCCAACAAGGGAGTGGCCGACGAAGGGCCTCCGCCTCCGGCGGGGGGCCTTTGATCATAGAGGGCCTTTCTGACCTGACTGACGGTTAAAGAAACGCTCATAGTGGGTTTTCCTGAACGTCCGGAGAAGGCCTGTCCGGAACGATCCCAAAAAGGATTGCCGGAGGACCGGTTAATAGACCCACCAGACCGGGATTCCGTCTAACCCAGGCCTCCAGGAAAAGAGGAGGGTGCTCAATCTGTTTCGCCGCCGCCGTGAGCAGGATCAGAGGCTGTTCCTCCAGTAAGGCCAACAGAGCCTCTAAGGGGAAATCATCTTCATCCGGAGTCCGGGCGGACAGGTCTTCCATAAAATCCCGTAGGGCCGAAGGCATATTTTCTTCCAGCCATTTTTGTAAAGAGTCCGGCCCAATCGTCTGCCCCTGGCTGGCCAGATCGCCGGCCTTCGCCTCAGCCAAAAGGGACCGCAAGGCATCCAGGGCCGCCAGAACCTCTACCGGCGGATGAAGCATCCGAGCCCCTTGTTTCTTCAATTCGGCCAGATATTCGTTGGTTTTTTTGGCCGTGATCCGTATCGGCAGACGGGGATCACGGATTAAAACCAAATTCTGATACCACCCTTTTTTCAATCCCTCAGCAAGGCGTTTCAGCTGGAAGGCCAGGCTGGTCATGTTTTGTTGATTACACAAGCTGATTTCAATCCGCCGGCCCGCTTTTGAGACCATGATCAGATCGATATCACTCTGGGACCTGTCTTGATCTTCCAGTTTCCAGTCATGTCCCAGACTGGTTAACCCGGACAATCCGTGTTGGAGGATCTGATCGGAATCCATCGGATGACCAGCGGTCGCCCGCCTTTCTAATCGCCTCTGCCATTCCGTCTCCAAAAAGTCAGCGGGACGATCAAAGGTTTTTGGCGGTTTTCCCGTGGCCACTTCAAAAAGCTGGGCACAACGGCCGATAATTTCCCTGGCCGAAACCGTCGGGACCGGGCGATCTTCAAAAATCTTTTTGATGTCCCCTTCATCCAGAGGCCAAATCCCGCTCCGTCCTTGCCGGAGGCGGACCACATCCGCGCTTGTCTCTAGCCGCGCAGCGATCAAGGCCAAGGCCTGATGATAGGTCAACGGTTGCAGGGAACGCCGGGCATAACTGTTCAGCCGATCCTTATCGGCTTTATCCACCGAATGAACTAAGGCGTCGATAAAGGACGATTGCATATTGGAAATCAAGAGGGCATTCTCCGTCCCGTCATGGAGGGCCCGGATCATTTTCCCAAAAGCAAAGAGACCGATCTTTTCTTCCGGACGATTTTGCAGGGCCTCGACCTGATCAAAACAAAAGACCAGACAGATATCCGATCCGAAAAAATTACACAGGCCAAGGACGACGCGACGAGACTTGTCTTCCGGGTCTTCTTCCTCTCCGCTGCCGCTGAAAAGATTTAATTTAACCAAATCCGCCTCACTCAAAGAATCCCCCCGCAGCCAGGCCCTGGTTTCTCTACGGTATTCATTGGCCAGGAATAGAGTTAAAACAGTGAAGAGGTCATGATCCATCTGAACCTGAGACAACCAGCCGGTCACATCTTGAGAGTCGGTTTTAAGTCGAAGAGCGGCGATTTTGGAAAATTGGGATTGATTATAATCTCCCGGCCGAAGTAAATCATCAATCAGGCAGCGCCGGAGATGCCGCCAGAGCATCTGCGGGGCGGTTTGGAGAGGGATGGAGATAAAGACCGCCGCTGCCCCGACAAGATACGATCGAAGACGGGCCATTAAATGGGTCTTCCCGCTTCCGGCTTCACCATGGATGATGATGGAGGAACTTCGATGAGTCTGCTGGACGGATGAGACGGCCTGACAGCATTCCAGAAAGGCCTCGGCATGAATTTCCGGGACATCCGCCCGGGCAGGCTTCCAGGGGTCGGAAACCACGGAACCGATAAAGGGATTAGGGATTTTTGAATCGATCATTTTCGATTAGCCACCAAGACTGCCCCCACATACCAATTCCCCTTTTGATCATCCACCAGGAAGTTTCTTTCTTCCTCTGTTAATCCTTGGGGAAAACTGTGACGGTGAAGAATCAGTTTATTTTTTCGAGCCAGACCGATAATCGTCTGATCAAATCTTACTTTCTCCATATTCACGGTCCGGCGCAGATTGCTGATCGATACCAAAGCCCCATAGGGGGCCTGAGGTTCCACCGCAATCATCTTGGTCAGGATCTCTTCTTCCAGGGCCGGCGTTTGTGGTCTCGCCTGGTCGATTATCGGGTCGCCGGGACTATTCAAAGAATCACAAAGGACTTTCCCGATTTCTTTCGGCGAAACCCGACAGGGTGCCAGCGTCTTAATAACCTGGGCCAATTCTTTAATGACTTTCCGGAGATACGGTTTGGGATCGGGAGGATGGAGACCCAATTTAGCTTTAAGGCCTTCGGTTTTCGGGTGGAGGAGAATCGTCCCCTGTTCCATTAATGTTTGGACAACGGGTTCAATCATTTTTGGAGATAGACCAAACAACCGCTTGTTTAGGATCTTTTTCATCTCCGGAGGCGTTAAAGGTTTTTCTGATAGGGCCTGAGTAATTATGGTGGAGATGAATGCTTGGGAAGGTGGTTCCGTCCAAAACCGTTTAGCCCCTTTTCCCTTGGACGGCCATTCAAACAGATTTCTCTTAAGGATGAGGTTGGTCAGGAGTTCCGAAAGGAGATCTTCCGGGATTTTAAACGGTCCGGGCAGTTGCCTGCGAATTTCCCTGGCTGTTAAGGGTTGGCCTGATGGAGAGAGAACCTTTACCATAATCTCGGATAAATCCGATTCATCAGGCCATTCGCGGATTTTTTTCGCCATCTAAACCTCGCCGAAAACCCTAAGTTATTTGATGACCTATTGGAATTTGGAAGATAATAGCCAAAGCTCAATTATATGTCAAAAGATTTATATTCAATCGCCCGCACCTAATCAGATTCTCAAAAAAGAAGAGACATCAAGTCACTGGATGCCGGATCGAGTCCGGCATGACGCTTCCAATTTCGCGCTTTTTTGTCATCAAGCCTGCCCCGGAATGTTTTAATCCGGGGGCGAAAGCCGGGATCCAGAGTTTATGAACTTTAATGAACGCTGATGTCAATATAATTATTCGACTGTTAATAAAGGGATTACCTATTGCAATATTCGTCCGGGAATGGCATGATTTTCAAAAAAAAATTTGAAGGAGAAAAAGATGGAAAAGATCGAATGCCCAACCGACAGAATGTTCTACCCCATGCCCTGTTCCCTGGTGGGGGCGAATGTGGCCGGCAAACCCAATTATCTGACCGTGGCCTGGTTCAGTATGGCCAATCCCAAGCCTCCTTATGTGATGCTGACCTTAGG
>Ga0233425_10009003_pt1 | contig 12910 bp, 9 predicted proteins | sample Watercolumn_Towu_2_FD_181712 | JGI IMG/M metagenome (GOLD analysis project Ga0233425, IMG submission 181712) | Freshwater microbial communities from Lake Towuti, South Sulawesi, Indonesia - Watercolumn_Towuti2014_140_MG | ecosystem: Environmental > Aquatic > Freshwater > Lake | place: Indonesia...
TACAGCGGGGTCGAGCGCTCGTATTCGGCGTCCATGGACCAGCGGGTGGGGCCGGCGATGTTGAGGACATTGCCCTCGATCTCGCCGACGGTGCGACCGCCCTGGGTCGGGGCGCGGCCCGACAACTGGCCCACGAGCGAGCGGAAATTGGACTTGAGCACGAAATTCACGACGCGCTGGTCAGCGCGATAGCCGTATTCCAGCGCGACTTCCTCGGGCAGAATCTCGGTGCGTTCGATGGCCTCGGTCGGGATGCCCTGGATTTCCTGGAAGCCGGAGATGCGGCGGCCGTTGACCAGCAGGACCGGTTGTCCGTCGGCGCGGCCGCGCGAGCTGCGGGTCAGGGGCTCCAGATAGGTCAGCAGTTCGGCGATGTCGGAGGCGCCATAGGCCTGGATCTGCTCGGCGGTCAGGGTGACGTCGGGGGGAATGTCGGAGTTGACGCTGCCCCGCGCGCGGGCGCCGGTGGCCTCCACCGTGCCCAGGTCCACGACGTCGTCGCCCGCGACGACCGGCGCGGAAGCGGCGGGCGCAGAGGCCGGCGGCGTCTGCGGGGCCGTCTGGGGCGGCGCGGCCTGGATGGTTCCGGCCATGAGTCCGGACAGGGCGGTGGTGACGAGAAGCATTCAGCAGGCCTTGGGGGGAGGAAGACGAAGCTGCAACGTCGCCCGCTCATGTTTCCGTCGCGTTTCAACACGGAAACCAAGGGTTGCGAGCGCGCACAGCCCCTGCGTCATCGGGGTTCGCGCGACCGCTGGCCAATGAACTTTTGGTCAGACTGCGGGCATTGCCGGAACGTTGCCGAATTGCGTCACACCGGGCCCGGCCGGTCCCGCTAGCCGGTTTCCCTGAGACTGCCTTCCAGACCCTGTTCGCGGACCTTGCGGTAGAGGGTCGAGCGGCCGATGCCGAGGCGGCGGGCGATCTCGGACATATGGCCGGCGTAGACCTCTATCGCGTGCTGGATCAGGTCGCGCTCGATCTCTTCCAGGGTGCGCAGGTGGCCGCGTTCGTCGAGGATGCGGATGGGCGACTCCGGGAGGGGCGGCAGGTCGATGTCGACGGCCGCCGCCGGGGTGATGGCGTGATCCGTTTCACCTTCGTCGGCCGCCAGCGGCGCCGCCCGGCCGGAGATGGCGGGGAAGTCGTGCGGCTGGAGGAAGGGCGCATCGGCCAGGACGATGGCGCGATAGACGGCGTTCTCGAGCTGGCGGACGTTGCCCGGCCAGTCGAAGGCGCAGAGCAGGGCCAGGGTCTCGCTGGAGCAGCCGGCGATCCGCTTGCCCTCCTCGACATTGAAGCGGGCGACGAAGTGGTCGACCAGGGCCGGGATGTCCTCGCGGCGTTCGCGCAGGGATGGAGCCTCGATCGGGAAGACGTTGAGGCGATAGAACAAATCCTCACGGAAGGCGCCTTCGCGCACCTGCTGGGCCGGGTCGCGGTTGGTGGCCGAGACGATGCGGACGTCGACCTTCACGGAGCGTTTGGCGCCGACCGGGTCGATCTCGCCCTCCTGAAGGGCGCGCAGCAGCTTGACCTGCATGTCCAGCGGCAGTTCGCCGATCTCGTCGAGGAACAGGGTGCCGCCGTTGGCCTCCATGAATTTGCCGAGGTGTTTGTCGTGGGCGCCGGTGAAGGCCCCCTTCTCGTGCCCGAACAGGATGGATTCGATCAGGTTCGAGGGCAGGGCGCCGCAGTTGACCGCGACGAACGGCTTGCCCGACCGGTCCGAGGCGCCGTGCAGGGCGCGGGCGATGACCTCCTTGCCGACGCCGCTCTCGCCCGTGATCAGGACCGGGATGGAGGATTTGGCGGCGCGGGCGCCCAGCGACTTGACCATGCGCATGGGCGCGGACTGGCCGACCAGGTCGTCGAACGAGGTGCGGCCGGCGACGTGTTTCTTGAGGCGGCCGACCTCGGCGGTCAGGCGGGTCATCTGCAGGGCGTTGGAGACGCCGACCAGCAGGCGTTCGGCCGAGACCGGCTTGACGAAGAAGTCCTGGGCCCCGGCCTGCATGGCCTCGACCACGGCGTCGACTCCGCCCGAGGCGGTCAGGACGATGACCGGGGTCGTGACCCCGGCGGTGCGGATCTCGGCCAGGGCCTCCATGCCGCTCATGCCCGGCATGACCATGTCCAGCAGGACGACGTCGGCGCCCCCGCCCTTCGTCAGGCGATCGATGGCCTCTCCGCCGGATTCGGCGTGGACGACGGCGTAGCCTTCGCGCTCCAGCACGGCCTGGGCGAGGCGGCGCTGGGTCGGATCGTCGTCGACCACAAGAACGGTCTTGGCCATGGGAAAGCGCCCCTTCATCATCACGTCGGGCCGGTCCCGCCGCAAGGCTGGACTGGCTCATTCCGGGACGTTTTTACCCCGCACAAGGTGAAGATCGGGTTGTGCGGGGTGGTGAGCGCAGGGTTAACGGGCCCCGTCAGCCCGCGGCCGTGAAGCTGCGCTGGGCCTGCATCATGGCGGTGATCAGGGCCTTTTCGCCGTCCGTCAGCCACGGGTTCCAGACGTCGAAGATCAGGATGACCCGCATCTGGTCGGCGTCGTTCCAGGCCTCGTGCTCGATGGTGTCGTCGAAGACCCAGGCCTGACCCATCTTCCAGTCCCGCACCGTATTGCCGACGCGGAACCGGGCCGGACCGGGCAGGATCAGCGGCAGATGGGTCAGCAGCCGGACGTTGGACGAGCCGGTGTGGGGCGGGATGTGGGTGCGGGGCTGAAGCGCCGAGAAGACGGCGGTGGGGGCGAACCCCTCCTGACGGCACATCGGCAGGGATTCCAGAAGGGCCGCGGTCCGCGGGCAGCGCTCGCAGACCGCGTCCTGCCGCACGCCGTCGCGCCACAGCCAGAGGGACGACCATCTGTGCGAATGGTTCAGCTCGGCCCATTGGTTGACCGGGGCGCCCTTCGGATAGGCGATATAGGGGGCGAACTCGTCCATGGACGTGGCCAGCAGGGCCTCGAGCTCGGCCTGGATGACCGGCGTCGCGGCCTCGAGCGTTTCCAGCCACGGGAACAGGGCGCGGTCGTAGAAGGGAATGGCCGGCAGGCGGGGATAGTCGAGCAGCAGGGGCTCCTGCTTCGGCGCGGTCTTCAGGCCGGCGTAGATTTCCAGCCCTTCGTCGAACCGGTCCAGCGCGGCGGGGTCGACGGCCGCGCGCAGGGTGGAGACCGCCTTCCGCATATGGTCGCGCAGGGCCTCGGCGTGACGGCGCACGACGCCGTCGGCGTGATCCATCTGGGCCGCGATCGGGGGCGGGCAGCGCTCTCGGGGCGGGGCGATCTTCAGCGCGTTGCGGTAGACGTCGACGGCGGCGTGGCCCTTGCCGATCTGCTCCAGCATCGCCGCCTTGCCCAGCAGGGCGGTGAAGTCATACGGCTGCATGGCCAGGGCGTCGTCCAGCACCATCAGGGCGCCGTTGAAGTCGCCGATCAGGCGCAGGGCCAGGGCCCGGTTCAGCGTGCCGCTGTGGGTCGGGCCCAGCCGGTCGGCCTGGTCCAGAAGACCGAGGGCGGATTGCGGGTCGCGACGCGCCAGGGCCTCGGCGGCGCGGCGCAGCAACTCAGCCTGTGGTCCGTCCTGGTTCACGCGGGGTCCCCCGATCCCGATATCATGAACTGACTGTAATGTTAGCCGGGTCGTCCGGGTCAAGAGCGGTTTGCGCGCCGCGGCCGATTAAGCGCGGCTGTGGCGGGAGGGTCAGGGGGCGGGGTCCGGCGGGGCCGGGCACTCCAGGTCCCCCTCCTGATGGCGCAGCCGGACGCCGCCGACGACCAGATCGGGGAATCGCGGCGGGGCGGTTTCCATACGGCCGGCGGCGATCAACTGGCTGAGGTCGATCGAGTCCTCCTTGCAGAACGGTGCGGCATACTCCGCCCATTCGATCCAGCGTCCGTCATCCTCCTGCCTGAACACCGACAACAGCGACTTGCCCGCGACCAGAACCTCGGCCGCGCCGTCCCGATCGAGGTCGGTCAGGACAGCGGCGCAGACGCTCGTCTCGCTGCAGCGGCGGAGCAGGTCGGCGAGGCGGCCGTACTGGGCGGTGAAGGAGGCCGGCAGGACCGCGCCCGAAGGATACGCCCGGATGCGAATATCGGCGGCCTTCGGAGCCGTCCGTGGCGGAATGGAGCGGCCCTCGTCGTACCGCGCGGCTGCGGCGGCGGTTCTCGCCCGCGCGGCGATGTCGGGGTTGGCGGAGCGGGTCAGGCGGGCAAGCGCCGCCTGTCCGGCCTTGCCGCTCTCGAAGCGGAGGAAGCGGTAGTCGAACCTGTCGGGCGTCACCGCGCCGCGCTCCAGCCGGGCGACCTGATCGGCGACGGAGAGCCGGGCGGGATCCAGCAGCGGGCTGAACAGGGCGAGGATGACGGCGACGGTGAGGACGGCGGTCCAGACGGTGGTGCGCTCCAGCGGGCGCATCCAGTCGCCCCCGCGCCAGAAGGGGCTGAGGGCGGCCCAGCCGTAGCCGGCGGCGAAGGACGCGCCGACGAGGGCGCAGGCGGCGGCGACGATGCGGTCGGGCGTCAGGCCGTACTGCTGGATGCGCAGGGCCAGACCCCAGACGGCGATGACGATCAGGGGGGTGATCAGGACCGCGGCGACGCGGACGGCGGCGCGCAGCACGGCGGGCGGGTGGTTGTCGGGCCGGCCGTCCTGATACGCGGCGTTGATGAGGATGATCAGGGCGGCGGCGGCGGCGAGGACGAGCGATACGCCGCTGCCGGTTTCCCACAGGCCGCCCAGGCCGGTGAAGGGCAGGGCGGCGAGGAAGCCGGCGACCAGGACGGTGATGACCAGCAGCAGCCAGGACAGCAGCATCAGGGCCAGGGTGCGGACGCCGCGGATCAGGCCGTCGCGCACGTCCGTCAGATGCACGGCGGTGGCGAAGACGACGCAGGCGACGGGAATGACGAACCAGGTCTGGCGCAGAAGGGTCTCGAGGAAGTCGAGATTGATGATCCGGAACAGGGCCGCGCCGAGGTGGAGCAGGATCCAGAAGGCCCCGGTGAAGCCGACCGACAGGGCCAGTTGGACGGCGGCCTTGGTGGCGGTGTCGAAATAGGCCGGGTAGCTGGCGATGCGCCGCCGCTCCATGTCGGCGGGCGCGACCAGATGGTGGGCGATGAACAGGGCGGCGGCGGAGAAGACGACGGCCTGCGGCGACAGGAAGGGCGGCCCCTGCAGGGTGTCGGCGCTCTGGCGGGCGATGTCGTGGAGACCGAGCAGGGCGAGAACGACGCCGGCGACGACGGTCCAGATGGCGAGGGTGACGGGGCGCAGGCGGCCGACGTCCGCCAGCAGCATGACCGGCAGGAAGGCGACAACCAGCAGCAGGGGGCCGAATGCGAGCGGGTGGGTCGCCCCCCATGAGGCTTCGCCGTCCGAAAGACGGTGAAGCCCGTACAGGCCAAGGCCCTGCAGAAGGCCGATGGCGAGCCGGGCGGGCACAAGCCAGGGCGCCGTGTCGCGGCCGAGGCTGTCGCGGCCCGTCGGCTGATCGGCTTCAGGCGTGGTTTCGGTCGGTCCGGTCATGGTTGTGCCCCACAGTGTGAGCATGTGGCGCGCTTCCCGTCCCCTTGGGAAGGGGCGGCGCTTGAGTTCGCGGGATATCCGTGTATAGAGCGCGCCTTCTCCGTCGCAGCTTCGGCCGCGGCGGTCCTGTCCGAGAACTTCGGGGCGTGGGGGTCACCCGCGCCGTAAATGTCAGAGAGCCCTCTGGCGCCGTGGGGAGATGGGGATGCAGACGACACCCGTCATCCGGTTTCCGGGCGTACGGGATCTGAGCCTCCTTCGGACATTACGACCGGCCTGAACGTCTCGCAGCGATGCGCGGCGCACTGGCCAAATCCGTCGTCGGGAATAAGCCCGGCGGCGAATACCAGACTGGAGACCGCAATGGACCGCGCACAAAAAGCCGAGTCGATCGAAACGCTGAAGGGCGTTTTCGCCGACGCGGGCGCCGTGGTCGTGACCCACAACCTGGGTCTGACCGTTGCGGACATGGAAGATCTGCGTGGACGTCTTCGCAAAGAAGGCGGCACGTTCAAGGTGGTCAAGAACCGCCTGGCGCTCAAGGCGCTGGATGCCGCCGAAGGCAGCGAATACCACGGCCTGTTCAAGGGTCCCGTGGGCATCGCCTACGCCGACGACGCGGTGACGGCCGCCAAGATCACCGCTGAATACGCCAAGGCGAACGACAAGTTCATCGTCCTGGGCGGCTTCATGGGTGAGAAGGTTCTGGACGCGAAGGGCGTGGAGGTTCTCTCCAAACTGCCGTCGCTGGACCAGATCCGCGCTTCGCTGCTCGGCCTGCTCAACGCCCCCGCGACCAAGATCGCCGGCGTCGTGCAAGCCCCGGCTTCCCAACTGGCCCGCGTGTTCAGCGCGTACGCCTCGAAGGACGCCGCGTAGGCGGAACCGCCTCTTTCATCTCTGCAAAACTCTCTCTGAAACCAACTCCTCCGAAGGAAAACCCAAATGGCCGATCTCGCCAAAATCGTTGAAGACCTGTCGAAGCTGACCGTTCTGGAAGCCGCCGAACTGTCCAAGCTGCTGGAAGAAAAGTGGGGCGTCAGCGCCGCTGCTCCGGTCGCCATGGCCATGCCCGCCGGCGGCGGCGCCGGCGCGCCCGCCGAAGCTGCTGAAGAGCAGACCGAGTTCACCGTCGTCCTGCTGGACGGCGGCGACAAGAAGATCAACGTGATCAAGGAAGTCCGCGGCGTCCGTTCGGACCTGGGTCTGAAGGAAGCCAAGGACCTGGTCGAAGGCGCTCCGCAGAACGTCGTCGAGAACGTTTCCAAGCAAGCCGCCGACGAAGTCGCCAAGAAGCTGACGGAAGCCGGCGCCAAGGTCCAGGTCAAGTAAGAGACCGGGCTCTGCCGCCCTCGGGCGGTTGGCTGAAGAATGGACGGGCCGGGGAGCGATCCCCGGCCCGTTTTTCTTTGGCGTGAACTGCAATAGAGGGGGGCGCATGAACGGCAATCGGCCGACTGCCCTCAGCGCGGCGACGGCATTGGCCGCATATCCCCGGTCCGTTCTTCCCGCCCTCGGTCGAGGCGGTAGCCGGCGCTGAAGAGGTCCATGCCCCGACCGGCGCTGCGGCGGGCCGAGAAGAGCAGGCGGTCCGGCCGGGACCAGTCGATCATGGCTCCGTAGGTGTCCTGTTCGGCGTCGTTGACCGGCTCGGGCAGGCGCCGGGCCTCGCTGTGCGGGGCGACGCCGTCCCCGGCGAACAGATCGACCCGCGAGGTGGCGAAATCCGCCGCCCGGGCGAAGACGATCGTGCGCGCCGGGCCAGCCAGATGTCGTAGCCGCCCGCGCCGCCCGGCCGGTCGCGGCTGAACCACAGGGCGGTCCGGCCGTCGGGGCTGATGGTCAGACGAATCTCGCTGTAGGCGCCGGATGCGACGTCGGGGGCGAAAAGTTCGATCGGCGCGGTCGGGACGAAGCGGGCCGGGGCCTGGATCGCACCGGTCAGGCCGGCCAGCAGGCCGGCGGCCAGGAGGGCGCGGCCGGTCATCCGACCCTGTCGAAGTCGCTGACCCAGTTCACCTCCCAGTCGACCCCGTCGAGCGACGAGGCCTGCTCCCAGCGGGCCGAGCGGGGCGTGATGGCGGACCAGGTCACCCGCTGGAACACGCGGCGCCCCCCGATGATCTCATCGTTGCGGAAGACGCCGACGCCATCGGTGAAACGGCCCTTCAGCGGGGCGCCGATGATCGAGGGCGTGCGGCCGTCCAGAAACCAGCTCAACCAGTCGCCCGACGCCGGATCGAACGCCCGGATGCCGACGCCGCGCACAGGGCCGGACGCGCGGTTGAAGAGATTGTCGCCGACATTGCCGGCGCCGCCCAGCACCGGCCAGTTCTCCAGGGTCCCGTCGAAGATCTCCCAGTCCCGGGACCCGGCCAGCCGCGCCTTCAGGCGGCGATGGGCGACCCGCCATCGGCCGACCAGGAAGTCGAAGTCCGCCGGATGATCCGCAGTGACCGGAAAAGGCGTCGGCGTCGGCCTGGTGCGGGTGAAGGCGTTGGTCCAGTTGATCTCCCAGGTCGCGCCGGCGTCCGCGGAGAAGGCCTGATCCCAGTGGGGCCGGGGACCGTGGATTTCGTGCCAGCGGAAGCGGACCCGGATGGGCCAGCCCTCGAACACGTCCTCGCCCAGGAAGAGGCCTTCCTCGCCTTCGAAATTTCCATGGACGGGCGGATCGATACGGGTCGGGTTGCGCCCGTCCAGCCACCAGATCAGCCATTCTCCGGCGGCCGGATCGAAGGCGCGTATGCCGGCGGCGCGGTAGAGCCCGCCGGGCAGATCCAGGATGTTGTCGTCGATCGTCCCCAGGCCGCCCATGGTCCGCCAGACCGCGCTGCGCCCGCCGAATTCGTCCCAGTTCACATCGTCCGCCAACCGGCGCCGCAAGCGGCGATGTGAAACGTCCCAGTCGCCGACCAGCCATGCCCAGTCGGCCTCATGGCCGGCCGCTCCGGCGTGAGTGAAGGGCGGAGCGCCCGCGAGAGCCAGGCCGCCGAAGGCGGCGAGCACGGCGCGGCGATCGGGTCCGTCGGCGTCAATTGTCATGTGGCGATCCTCCATCCGGCGCTCGAACTAGCCGTGTCGAACCGCTCGACGGGAGGCGAAAATTGGCCCGGTACCCCAAGTCAAACTTAGGGTAGGCTGGAGGCGATCGTCGCTCCAGGCCAGGTCAGACCTATGGTTCCGCGCTTCCCATCACTGTCCTCGATCCGCGCCTTCGAGGCGGCGGCGCGCACGGGCGGCTTCGCCCCGGCCGCGAGGGAGCTGGAAACCACGGCGGCGGCCGTCAGCTATCACGTGCGGCAGCTGGAGGCCCAGATCGGCGCCCCCCTGTTCCGCCGCCTGCCACAAAGGGTCGAGCTGACTCCGGCGGGCGAGGCGGTCGCGGCCGAGACGATCGCCGCCTTCGCCATGCTGCGGGCCAGTTTCGTGAGGGCGGCGGATATCGACCGGACCCAGCTTCGGGTCACTGCCCTGCCGACGCTGGGGACGAGTTGGCTGACCCCGCGGCTGGGGCGGTTCCGCGCGCTGCATCCCGGTCTTCGAGTCGATCTGGACCTGTCGGCCGACGCGCGGGATCTGGCGGCCGAAGGGTTCGACGTGGCGATCCGCAACGGGCACGGCAAGTGGCCGGGGCTGAGGGCGGTGAAGCTGTTTCCCAGCGTGTTCACGCCGCTCTGCGCGCCCGGGGTGCTGGAGGCGGCGCGGGGACTGGAGGATCCGCGGTGGTCCGGCCTCCCGTTGCTGGGCCGCCCCGACTGGTGGGCTGCGTGGTATCGGGATCTGGATCGCGAGCCGGGACCGTCGGCGGAGCGGTTCGGGACCCGTCTGTCGGCGGAGCATCTGGACATAGCGGCCGCCATCGCCGGCCATGGCATTGCGATCGGCTCGCCCATTCTGTTCGAGGCGGAACTGACGGCGGGGCGGCTGGTGCAGGCCCACCCGCACGTCGCGGCCGACGGCCGGGCGTTCTGGATCGTCTATCCGGCCGTGCGTGGTCTGACGTCCAAGGTCGAGGCGTTCCGCGACTGGCTGCTGTCCGAGGTCGGCGCCTAGCGCCGCCGCGGGGCGAGGATGTCGGCGAGGCGGTCGCGGCTTCCTTCGGTGCGGACCAGGCGCGGGTAGCGCAGGCCGTCGTGGTAGTCGAAGGTCAGGGTGCGGAACTCGTCGCCGCGCCTCACCACCAGAACGATGGGTTCGGAGCCGCCCTTCGCGGCGGTCACGGCCTCGCGGAGGACCTCGGCCGAGGCGGTGCGGTCGCCGACGGCGACCAGGTCCCAGCCGGCGCCCAGCCCCTGTTCGAACGCCGGACCGCCCCAGCGCACGCCGGTGATGCGGTTGGCCGCGTTCAGGCTGAAGCCGAGGGAATACTGGAAGTCGGTCGCCCAGCCGGACTGGATGCGCTTCTCGACCGGCGTCAGGTCGTCGACGTAGGTCAGGCGCCAGCCGGCGCGGGCGAGGCCGTCGAGCGGGGCCTTCGCGTCCGGTCCGACGGCGTCGAGACGGGCGCGCAGGAAGGTCGCCCAGTCGTGCGGATGGACCGCGTTCAGGGCCGCGACCACGTCGTCGAAGGTGTAGGGTTTGGCTTCCCAGACGCCGTCGTCGACGCCGAAGAACCCTTTGGCGAAATCGTCGAGGGATTTGCGCTCGTTGGTCTGCTCCCGGATCAGGGTGTCGGCGTCCAGCCAGACCAGCAGGGCCTCGCGGTAGTAGTCGCCGGTGCCGCGCATCCACGACGGCCATGGGTTGGTGGTGCGGTAGCCGAGCAGATTGTGGTTGGTGGTGTCCTGCAGCGACCGCCACGCGCGGCCGGGCTGCTGGTCGTAGAAGCCGGCGACCTCGGCGAGGTTGGCGAGGGCCTCCTCCTTCGTCACCAGGCCCGAGCGGGCGCCGAGGACGTCGCCCCAGTATTCGGTCTGGCCCTCATAGACCCACATCAGGCTGTTCTGCGTGGGAAGGTTGAGGTTCTGGACGTATTCATCTGACGGACGGCGGAATTTTCCGTTCCAGCTGTGGGTGAACTCGTGCGGCAGCAGGGTGCGGGCGCCGAAGTCGGGATTGGGGGCGGTGAAGAAGTTCGGGCTGGCGGTGTTCTCGGACGAGCGGTGATGCTCCAGGCCGATGCCGCCCATCTTCGAGGTCAGTCCCAGCAGGAATTCGTAATGGTCGAAATGGCGGGCGCCGAACAGGCGGTCGGCCTGATCGACCAGCGAGCGATACTGTTCGATCCGTTCGTCGGAGGCGTTCAGCGAGGCGGCGGTGTCGCCGACGAGGTTCAGATGGACGGGCGAACGGCCGCCCGGATCGAGATCGATGCGGCGGTAGTGCTTGCCCGCGAACATCGGGCTGTCGGCGAGGTGTTCGAGCGAGATGGGCCTGAAGGCGATGGTCGAACCGGATGCGACCCCGTCGACCTCGAGCGCGCTGGCCTGCCGCCAGCCCTCGGGCAGGACGACCGACGGCGCGAAGGTGATGCGGTCGTGGTTGTAGCCCGCCGGATAGAGCAGGGCCTTCTCCCACTGGAGATTGACCATCTCGGGCGTCATGACCACGCGCCAGACGGCGTTGTCGGGCTGGGTCAGCCATTCGAAGGCGACCTGGATCTCGGTGACGCCCGCCGGGATGTCGAGGTGGAAGGCGTGGGGGTCGACCGTGTCGCGCACCCATTCGATCCGTTGGCCGTTGCCGGTGACGGTGACGCCCGAGACCAGCTGGATGGGGCCGGTGTCGGCGTGGTTGCCGGGGATGAATTTCGGATACTGCAGGACCAGATGGCCGGCCGAGACCGGGATCGTCTGGCGGATACGGATGACCTTGTGGTCGAGATCGGTCAGGTCCGCCTGGATGCCGATGACGCCGGGATAGTCGCGGTCCTGCGGCGCCGGAATCGGCGGCAGGGCGCGCGGCAGGCTGGTCGGGGCGGGCAGGGGGGTGGCGGCCTGGGAGGCCGGGACCTGGGCGAGCGCGGGCAGGGCGGCCGAGGTCAGGAGCAGGGCGAGGGCGGCGGTGCGGATCATCGTCGTGTCCCTCACGATCAGCGGCGGCGGGGGGCGAGGATGTCGCCGAGACGGTCGGGGGTCCCGGGAATCCGCTCGAGGTGCGGGTAGCGGAGGCCGTCGTGATAGTCGAAGGCGATGGTGCGGAAGCGGTCGCCCTTCTTCAGCATCATCTCGATCGGGGTGGTATTGCCCTTCGAGGCCGTGACGGCCTCGGAGATGGCGGCCGCACTGGCGGCGCGGCCGTTGACGGCGACGACCTCCCAGCCCGAGGTCAGGCCGGCGTTGAAGGCGGGCGAGCCCCAGCGGACGGCGGTGACGCGGTTGGCGTTGTTGAGGCTGAGCCCCAGCGAATACTGGAAGTCGACGCGTTCCAGCTCCTTGTTCAGGGCCTTTGAATAGTCGTTGGGCGTCTCGCGCCAGACGAGGCGGTAGCCGCCGCGCTGGATGCCGCCCAGCGGCGTCGGGGCGTTGACGCCGACGGCGTCGAGCCGGGTGCGCAGGAAGGCCGCCCAGTCGTTGGGCTGGACGCCGTTCAGGGTCGAGGTCACGTCGGCGAAGGTGTAGGGGGCCGGATCCCAGCTGCCGTCCTGGACGCCGAAGAAGGCCCTGGCGAAATCGTCCAGCGACTTGCGGCCGTTGGTCTGCTCGCGGATCAGGGTGTCGGCGTCGAGCCAGATCATGGCGCCTTCGCGATAGTAGTCCTCGCTGCGCTGGAAACTGCCCCATGGCTGGGGCCGGCGCTGGGCGATGATCGGGTCGTTGGTGGTGTCCTGCATGGCGCGCCAGGTCCGGCCGGGGTTGTCCTCGGCATAGCTCGCAGCCGTATTTGCGAAGACGTCGAGCGCCTGCTGCTTCGTCATCAGGCCGGCGCGGGCGGTCAGGATCAGGCCCCAGTACTGGGTCTGGCCCTCATAGACCCAGAGCAGGGAGTTCTGCAGCGGCTCGTTCAGGGTCGGGGTCAGCTGGTCGGCCGGCCGGCGCCATTTGCCGTTCCAGGAGTGGGTGTATTCGTGGCCCAGCAGGTCGCGGTCGGCGAGGGTCGAGGCCGGGTCGGTGAAATATTCGGTGTCGACGCTGTTCTCGGACGAGCGGTGATGCTCCAGGCCGATGCCGCCGAGGTCGTCGCTGACGGCGACGAGGAAGTCGTAGTGGTTGAAGTGGCGGGCCCCGTAGAGGCGGTCGGCCTGGCGGACCAGTTCACGGTGCAGGGCGATGTGTTCGTCGGCGGCGGCCAGCATGTCGGCGTCGTCGGCGACGATGTTCAGGCGGACGGGCGAGCGGCCGCCGGGATCGAGGTCGATCTGGCGGTAGTGGGCGCCGGCGAAGACCGGGCTGTCGGCGAAATGTTCGAGGGTGATCGGGGCGAAG
>Ga0233425_10009004_pt1 | contig 12909 bp, 10 predicted proteins | sample Watercolumn_Towu_2_FD_181712 | JGI IMG/M metagenome (GOLD analysis project Ga0233425, IMG submission 181712) | Freshwater microbial communities from Lake Towuti, South Sulawesi, Indonesia - Watercolumn_Towuti2014_140_MG | ecosystem: Environmental > Aquatic > Freshwater > Lake | place...
AAAACCGGTAGAAATATTCGTAGTGGTTAATTTGCTAAAATCGTCGCCAATCGTAACAATATTATTACTACATGAACTCCAACCAAGCGTCAGAGAGTTGGCATTAAGACATCCGCCCTGGCTTACGTCTAAACTATTACTGGAACCTGAATATCCGATATATATGGCACCAACGACATTCCAAATACTGCCTGCACCAGTTATCATTGAAGAATTTTGAACAGCAGTAGATGTATAACCAACATAACACTCTCCATTAGTAACCGCTCCTCCATTTTCAATTAACAAGGTATTGTTTGCCCCACTTCTCCCGACATATAAACGGTCACTTAAACTCCAAACACTTCCGGCTCCGTTTACTCTTACTTTATTGAAATTACTACCTTGGCCAATATAGGCTGCTACCGAGGAAATGTAGCCACTATTTGATATGATCAGATTGTTCCCCACTCCACCATTCCCAATAATCGTATTGAAGTTTAACTGAAAATAACTACCTGGGTCAGTCACGATAACTGCATTGCTGTTTGCGCCGGGTAAATATCCGATATTTGAGCTATTGGCTGTGGTTTTGACTGTAGCCGCATTTGATATGGTAAGCTTGTTTCCACTACCCCGATAACCAATAGTAAGAAAGCCAGGATTCCATTCAGAACCACTATCCATAACGATGGCTTCATTATTATTTCCATTGGTGGTGTAGCCGATATACGCTGCACTATCAGAAAGAACGCCGAGATTTTTTATGATTAATACATCTCCTACATAATTTGAACCGACATAATAGTTGGCCCAATAATTTGTTGTGCCGTTGTATAAATTTGTTTGAGAATCGCCGCTATATTGCGCGATACAAAATTCGCATGTAGTACAGAGAAAAAATATAAAAATATTTTGTAACCGTCTCTTTTGACTTATACACATAATTTCCTTGGCCTTCCTTGGTCCCGGCGAAAACTTTGCGCGGCATTGTACAGAAACTAGTGCATGGTCAAATCTCAAAATGGGCGGCCCGCTGGCGACAGGCCAGCGGGCCGCGGTTTGTTCAGCCTCCCACGGTCAGGCTCACGGGCGCGCTCCATTGGCCGACGCGGTCATCGCCAACGCGATAGATCGCGCGGTAGGTCCACTTGGTGGGCGCGGCGGGCAGCGGCTGGGTGTCGGTGTAGCCGGGCGTGGTGTCCTGCGCGAGCAGGGCAAAGCCCTGGCCGCGATCCACCTGCATCTCGCAGGAGCCGAGGAACTGGGCCTGGCCCTGCCAACCCCAGTCCACAAAGACCTGGCCGCCCCGTAGTTCGACCTTGAGGAGGGGTTGCAGCGTCGTCAGGTCGGGACCGGTATGGACCGCGCCCTCGATGCCAAGCGCCTCGCCAATCGCGACGTTATAGTTGGCGTTGGCCTTGATCTGCTTGACCAGCGCGCGGAAGCGCACTTCGATGCCGACGCCTACGGCGGGAACGCTCGCGGGCAGCACGGGAGCCACGGGCGCGCCGGCAATCGGCGCGGTGCCGCCGCCGCGGACGAGTTTCTTCCACGCCGTCCATTCCTGCGCGGCGTTTTGCATGGTTTGCTGGCACGCGAGCACATAGCCGAAGTTATCGGCATCGGCGGCTTGCGCGGTGACCTGTGCGGTCGAGACGCCCAACGCGGTGGCATAGGCCCCGATATTCGTCTTGAACGTCTGCATCTGCGCCGCAAACGCGGCGTCGTTCTGACTGATGTAATCTCCCTTTGGCATAGCACTCCTTTTCCTTTTTGGGGTTGGTTCTGTACTGACAGGGGTGGGTGGGACATAGCCGGGGTCGCCCGGCTCCAAGACATAGGAGGGATTCCCCCAGCGCAGGTTGGGGTCGCCAAAAACATGGCCATCGCCATAGAGGAGGGTTTTCATAGCCTAAAACCCCTTATCCCCATCGTTTTTGGCCTTTTTCGGCCGTTTTGTAGAGAAAAGGCCACGGCTGGGCGATTTACCGGTGTGGCTGGACGATTTAGCCGCACGGCTGGACGAAAAAACCGCATGGCTGGACGAAATACCGGTGCGGATAAATGGTTTAACCGTACGGCTGGCGGAAGATTCGGTGTGGTTTTTTCGTTCAGCCGTACGGCTGACGGGAAAAACCGCACCGGAAAATGAAGTAGGGAAACGGCTACGGCTGGGGCGCTGGGGCGCTGGGGCGCTGGGGCGCTGGGGCGCTGGGGCGCTGGGGCGCTGGGGCGCTGGGGCGCTGGGTGATAGTCCTCATTTCTGCGGACTCAAATACCGAGGCGCGGCCAACTCGTCAAGGACTTTTTCGGAAGGAGGTTGCACAGAAGATAACGAAGACAACGAAGGCGGGTTTCCAAGGCTCGGAACTTTTTTCCAAGGCTCGGAATAACGCAAAGGCAGAGGAACCATCCACCGATTGCACAGATTTCACAGATTGGAAATCGGTGTAAGCGGAGAAATCTGTGGATGGCTTTCTTCTGTTCCGTGTCATCCGTGTTCATCCGTGGCTTTCTTCTGCTTTTTTTTTCGCGTGGCTGGAAAGCCCCGCCCACAACAGAAGGTTACTTCGTTCCCTTCGTTGGCTTCTGTGCAATTTCTTTTCCGTGTGATCCGTGTGCTCCGTGGTGGCTTTTAGCTTCCTGTCTTCGCGCCTTCGCTGTTCAATTTCCAAGCCTTGGAAAAAGCAGAGGTCAGAAGTCAGAGGACAGAGGTCAGCTTTCCAAGGCCCGGAAAAATTTCTGCGAGATTTTCCAATGCCTGGAAAAATTATCACTCCGGCTTTCCATTCCTTGGAAAAGCTTGACCGGCGGCGGGGCATCGGGACAATGCCGCGCATGAAAACAACTCCCTTCGCGGTGCGGTTGACGCGGCGCGCGGCGCTGCTCGTGCTCGGCTCGTTGGCGCTCGCGCTGCGGCTCGTCGCGGCGGAGAGCGTCACCCTCGCCGTCACGGGCGACATCTACACGCCCGACGTCAAGGTGGTCTCCGATGCGATCCTCGCGCAGCAACCACTCGACGCCGTGCTGCTCGTGGGCGACACCTGCAACGGCAAGACGACGCCGCTGGAAAAATATAAGGAGACCCTCGACGGAACCTTTGACCGCTTTCGGAAGCTCATCTTCCCCTGCCCCGGCAATCACGACGCCCTCTCCAAGCCGGCGTTCAGCGCCTACCAGACCTACTGGGGCGAACGCGCGCATGCGCCGGAGATGTACTACAGCTTCGACCTCGGCGGCTGGCACATCGTCAGCCTCGATAGCGTGAACTTCCACGACGCCCAGGGCAGCGACAAGCAACTCGCGTGGCTCAAGAAAGACCTCGCCGCGAACAAGAAGAAACCGGTGATCGCCTACTGGCACTATCCCTACTTCTCGCGCGCCAAGCACTGCGGCGATGCGAAGATGAAGCCGCTTTGGGAAGCGCTGGAAGCGCACGGGCCCGCGCTGGTCTTCTGCGGCCACAACCACGTCTATGAGCGTTTCCCGGCGCTCGACGCCGAGGGCCAGCCGGCCGACGCCGCCAAGGGCGTGACGGAATTTGTCATCGGCCCCGGCGGGGCGACGCCGACCAAGGAGGAGAAGGATGACGCGAAAGGTCCCGCTTCCGCTTTCTTCCACGGCGGCACGCAACACGTCGGCTTCTTCACCCTCAAGCCCGATGGTGGCTATGCCTTCACCATCAAGTCGGTCGCCAAAGACGGCACGACCGCCGTCGTGGAAACTGGCAAAGGCCAGCTCCAACCGAAGTGAGCGCTGAACTTCGTTCGCTTCGTTAGCTTCTGTGCAAGTTTTCAGCGCGGCGGCGCGCGCAGGTCGGGGTTGAGTCGCCGCCAGAGCGGAATCAGCATGGCGGCGGTGGCAATGCCGGCGAGCACGTCAATCGCGTAGTGATAGCGGCAGTAGACGGTGGCGAGCATCAGGCTGAAGACCAGCGGCGCGACGATCCACGTGGCGGGCCGCGCGTAGCGCCACGTGTAATAGAGCACGACCGCGGCTATCGCGACGTGGGAGCTGGGGAACGCCGCGCCTTCGATTTCGCAGTTGGCGTAGATGTGCGCCATGATCACGCTGAACGGGCCGCCGCCGAACGGCGTGGGCAGCTCGTAATGCGCCGCGCCCTGCACGGGGACGAGGATGAAGATCACGTAGCAGGCATACATCGTGGCGCAGAGCGCGAAGAGATAGTCGCTCAACGCGCGGCGGTCGCGGCGCAAAAAGAGGAACGCGCCGAGGCCGAGGAACAGCAGGTAGTAGGAGAAGTAGGCGAACTGCATATACTCGGCGAACCAGCGCTGCGGGAAGAGGTCGGCCAGCAGCACGGCGGGTTGTCCGCCAAAGACCGCCTCCTCGGCGACCTGGAACCAGGGATCGAGCAGTTCCGGGAACAGGCCGCGGTTGATGTGGCCGGTCTGCTCATAGGCGAGGAAGAACAGCAGCAGCGGGTAGATGTGCCGCAGCAGTTGCGCCGGCGTGTTCGCGAAGCGGCCGACGACGCGCGCCATCAGGAAAACCACCGCGATCATCGCGAGGCTCGCCAGCAGCCACATGGGCCACTGCGGGATGCGCGCGTGGAACAGCAGGATGAACACGGCGACCACCGCGTTATAGAGCAGCGTGGCGCGGTCGGTGATGGTGAGCGCGGTCGTGTTCACAGCCAGCGTTGCTCCTGATACCAGCGATAGGTTTCCGCCAGGCCCTGCTCCAGCGTGTACTGCGGCTGAAAGCCGAGTTCCTCGTGGATGCGCGCGCCGGAGCAGGTCCAGAAGGGCTGAACGAACTCCTGCAACTTGTCGCGGCTCAACAGCACGGTGCGGCCGGTGCAGCGGCCGAAAAATTCGGCGAAGCCCGCCAGCGCGCGCAGCGCGTCCGGCGGCAGGCGCAGCAGCCGGGGCTGGCGCTCCAAGATGGTGCTGATCGCCGCCGCGATCTCCGTCCAGGTCCGCGCGCGGCCGTCCTCGACCAGATACTCGCGGCCGGGGGCGCGCGCGCTTTCGAGGCACAGCAGCGCGGCGCGCGCGAGGTCCTTGGCGTAAATCAGCGACACCGTTTGCCGGCCGTCGCCCGGCATGGGCAGCAGGCCGCGCTTGATCAACCGGAAATAAACCAGGAAGTCCTTGTCCTGCGGGCCATAGACGGCGGGCGGCACGAGCACCGAAACGGGCAAGCGGTCGCGGTAGGATTCGGCGACGAGCTGCCCCGCGAGCTTGCTGCGGCCGTAGGCGCTGACCGGCCGGCGCTCGTCGCTCTCGCGCACGGGCTGGCCCGGCTGTGCCGGCCCGAGCGCCGCCAAGCTGCTGATGTGGACGATGCGGTGCACCGCCGGATTGACGCGCAGGCAGGCCTCGAAGAGCTGGCGCGTGCCCGCGACATTGACGCTCTGCAAATCCTCGGGCCGCGCCGCGCGCGTCAGGCCCGCGCAGTGGATAATGCCCTCGACGCCGGCGAGGGCCGCCTCCAACGTCGCGGGCGCGGTGACATCGCCCAGCACCAGCTCCGGCGAGTAGTCCTTGATGAAACGGGCGCGGCCGACGTTGCGCACCAGACAGCGCACATGGTAGCCAGCATGGGCGAGCGCGGCGACGACGTGGCCGCCGACGAAACCCGAGGCGCCGGTGACGAGGATGGTTTTCATGTCACGAGCAGCCGGTCATAGACCCGGTAGCGTTTGGAGAGGGTGAAGCCCAGATTGAGCAACGCGTTGTTCATCGCCGCGTTGGTTTCCAGAATCCACGACATCTCCGCGCGCGGCATACCGAGCGCATTGGCGCGTTTCCACGACTCGCAGTAGAACGCGTTGTCTATGCCCATGTGCCGGAACTTGGGGAGCACGCCGAGCGTGATGACGCGGACAGCGTTAATCTGCCGCTTGAACCACAGCGCCTTCAGGAAGCCGAACGGGAACAGGCGGCCGTTGAGATGGATCTGCACCTGGTTGAAATCCGGCAGCGTGAGCGAGAAGCCGGCGATCTCGTCGCCGACCTCGGCGAGCAGGCACAGCTCCGGCGCGACCACCCACTTGAGTTGCTTGGCAGAATGCTCGAACTCCTTGCGCGTCATCGCCACCGCACCCCAGTTGTCCTGCCACGCCTGCGTATAGACCTGATGAATCTTCTCCAAGTCGGAGTCGAATTTGTTCATTTCAATCGGCCTGATACGGAACTTGAACCGCCGCTGGCAGAGCTCGATCGCGCGGGCGGCGCGCTCCGGGATAGGCTTGCTCGCGTCGCCCCGGTAGGCAATCAGATCCATCGCTTTCTGGAAACCGCAGCCCTCGACCAGCTTCTGATAATAGGCCGGGTTATAGGGCATCATGATCGTCGGCGGCGCCTCAAAGCCCTCGACCAGCAGACCGATGTCGTCGTTGACCGAGAGGTTGGCCGGGCCGCGCATGACCTGCAGGCCGCGCGACGCCAGAAACCCACCCGCCGCCTTGAAGAGCGCGGTCGCAACCGCAGGCTCGTTGACGCACTCGAAGAGGCCGAAGAAGCCCGCGCCATCCTTGTGCGTCTCGAGATGCCGCCGGTTGTGGATGGCGGCGATACGGCCGCGTACCTCGTCGCCTTCCGTCGCGAGGAAAAGCTCCACCTCGGCATGCTCGAAAAAGGGATTGCGCCGCGGATCCACCAGTTCACGCCGCTCGGCCAGCAATGGCGGCACCCAGTGGGGATCGCCGCGATAGATGGTCCACGGGAAACGATGGAAGCGTTCGAGGTCGGCCCGCGTTGCGACTGCGCGCACCTGCATGGCGGCTCCGTCAGGCGATCAAACCCAGCGCCCGGCCGACGCCCGCAAACTTTTCGAGCGCGACATCAATCTGCGCGAAGGAGTGCGTCGCCATCAGGCTGACACGGATCAGCGCGTTGCCCGGCTCAACCGCCGGCGAAACCACCGGATTCACGAACACGCCTTCCTCCTGCAACATGCGGCAGGCCTTGAAGCAGACGAGATCATCACCGAACAACACCGGGATGATCGGCGTCGAGGTGTGGCCCGTATTGAAGCCCAGCGCGCGCAATCCCTCCGCCATGCGCTTCGTGTTGTCCCACAGTTTTTGGAGGCGCTCGGGCTCGGAAAGGATGATGTCCACCGCCGCGATGACCGAGGCGACATTGGAGGGCGGCAGGCTCGCCGAGAAGATCAGCGCCCGCGAGTGGTGCTTGAGGTAGTCAATCGTCACCGCGTCCGCCGCGACGAACCCGCCGAGCGACGCCAGTGACTTGCTGAACGTGCCCATGATCAGGTCCACCTTGTCGGTCAGCCCGAAGTGCGCGCTGGTGCCGCGCCCCTGCGGGCCGAGCACGCCGAGGCCGTGCGCATCGTCCACCATCACGAGCGCGTCGAACTCCTCCGCGAGCGCGACAATCTCCGGCAGCGGGGCGACGTCGCCTTCCATGCTATAGACGCCGTCCACCACGATCAGCTTGCCGCCGTTGTTTGCATTGTGCGCGAGCACGTGCCGCAACCCGGCCACGTCGTTGTGACGGAAGCGCGCCACCTTGCCCAGCGAGAGATTCGCGCCCTCGACGATGCTCGCGTGGTCCGACTTGTCGAGGATGACGCAATCCGAGCGCCCCAGCAGGCAGGCGATCACCCCCTGGTTGACCTGGAAGCCCGTCGAGTAGAGCAGCGCGCCCTCCTTGCCGACGAACTGCGCGAGCTTGGCCTCGCATTCCAAATGCAAATCCAGCGTGCCATTGAGGAACCGCGACCCCGCGCACCCCGTCCCGTATTTCTTGACCGCCGCGGCCGCCGCCTCCTTCACCTTCGGATGGTTCGTCAGCCCCATGTAGGAGTTGGACCCGAACATCAGCACCTGCTGGCCATCCAGCATGACCTCGGTATCCTGCGCGGACGCAATCGGCCGGAAATAGGGATAGAGCCCGGCCGCGCGCACTTTTTCCGCCTCCGTGAAGCCCGCAATCCGCTGGCGAATCGGGTTCACCTGTGCTGCTGCAACCATCGTTTCTTCAAGCATAACGCAACGTCTCCCTCTCCGTCCTGTTTCACCCTTTGTTCGACAGAAAACGGCGGCGCGAAAATCTAGTGAGCCGCCGCGCACAAGTCAATGCAGAGCTAAGGCTTTCCTAACAAATTTCTGACCGGCGATTTCCGAGGCCTGGAAAAAGACAAGCGGATTTTTCCAAGGCTTGGAAAATTTTCCGTGAGATTTCGTGTGGCGCGCTGCGCGCCATCCAATCCTTGGAAAAACGGCGCTTTCTTTTTCCAATCCCTGGAAACCTTCAGACTGCGGGACGCTGCCACGGCGCGCGATAGGCGCGGCGCAGCAGTTTCGTCGCCTCGGCGTCGCCGGTCACGACGCGCTGTTTGGGATTGTAGACGAGGCTGCGGCCGAGCTGCAGCGCGTTGTTGGCGAGGATGCAGCTCGCGGTGGAAATGTGACCCGCCTCAATGTCGGCGACGGGCCGGCCGCGGCTCTCGATCGCGGCGAGGAAGTCGAGCATGTGCCGGCGCGTCGCGGGCGCGGCGTTGAGTTCGATTTTCTTCTCGGTCACATCTTCGGGATATTTCTCGCGCTCGTAGAAACACTCGAAATGAACCGGCTTGGCGTTCTTGTCCAGCGGGATGAAGTCCGCGCGCATCGTGCTGGCCTTGAGTGTGCCCTTGTCGCCGTAGATGAACAGCGCCCACGGATAATCGGGGTCCACCGGCGTACCCCACGAGCGGTGCTGCCAGATGCAGTTGAACTGGCCGTATTCAAAGGTCGCCGTCTGCGTGTCGCTGATGTTCGACTTGCCTTCCTTCTGCACCAGAATCCCGCCCGTCGAGCTGATGCGTTTGGGCCAACCGAGGTTTAGCATCCAGCGGACGGTGTCGAGCATGTGGACGCACATATCGCCGAGAATGCCGTTGCCATATTCCATGAAGGTGCGCCACCAGCGCAGGTGCGGCAGGCCGTCGTACGGGCGCAGCGGCGCGGGACCGGTCCACATCTCGTAATCGAGGAAATCCGGCACCGGCTCGACTGGCGGATTGCCGTTGGCGCGCATGTGGAAATAGCAGCACATCTCCACGTGCCCGATCTTGCCGAGCAGCCCGGCCTCAACGACCTGCTTCTTCACGTCAATCAGGTGCGGCGTACTCTTGCGCTGCGTGCCCACTTGCACGACGCGCCCGCGCTGACGCGCGGCGGCGACCATGGCCTCGCCCTCGAGCACGTCGACGCTGATGGGCTTCTGCACATAGACATCGGCACCGGCCTCGACGGCGGCGATCATCTGGAGCGCGTGCCAGTGGTCGGGACTGCCGATGAGCACGATCTCCGGCTGATGCTCGGCGAGCAGCTTGCGGTAATCGTTGTACGTCGGCGGCACCTTGCCGGACTTCTGCCGCTTGCTGATGAGCTCGGCCGCCTCCTGCCGCATGTTTCGGTCGGGATCGCAGATGGCGACAACCTCGACCGGCGCGACCTGGATCAGGCGGCAGAGGTCGCTCTTGCCGTACCAGCCCGCGCCGATCAGCGCGACGCGGCGGGATTTCTGGATCAAGTCAACGCCATAGGCGCCGAGCGCCGAGAAGGCCAGCGCGCCCGAGGCGGTTTGCAGGAAGCGACGGCGGGAGATGTTGAAACTCATGGTGGGCTGCTCCGGCGGCGGGAACCGGAACGTCCCACGTGGCCGTGGGCGGTCTGCGCTTTGCCTGACCATTCCTGCCGCACGCCGACTCTGATAGCAAGCCGCCGCGGCCGGGGCAACCTGAAACACACCGGCGGTACAGCCCTCCAGCGCGGACCAGCCAGCGGAGGGCGCGGCGGCTGCCGCGCCACGGCTGATCACAAGTTTGGCGACAGCAGTCGCACACCTGCGCAGGTGTGCGACTGGATTTCCCAGGCCGGCTTGGAAAATAATCGGCCATCGCGGTGGCATGGCTCGCTTGACCATCCTCGCCACACGGTCTATAAAATGCCCGCGTACCCACGGTGCGGCTGCGCGGGTGGGTGGGTGCGGGCTGGAGAAAGGGAACTTGCTATGTGGCAACGGCGTTGGGAAGTGGTGCTGTTCTGGATCGGCATTTCGACCGCCATCATCATCTCGCTGTGGCGCATGCTGCAGGTGGTGTCCAATCTGCTCAACGCCACCGCGAAGCAGGCCGCGGCCCAGGCGCACCTCGATTGGATCGGCAACGCGTTCCTCTTCTGGGCGCTCACCTTGCTGATCATGGCCTGGCTCTCCTGGCGCGAAAGCCGGCGGCGCGAGGCGGAACTGGAGACCATCATCTCCAGCGTCAACCCCGATGTCCTGCTGGTGGTCAATCCCGACCGCACCATCCGCATTTGCAACCCGGCGGTGCGCGAGCTGTTCGGCTACGAGCCGGCCGAGGTCATCGGCAACAAGACGGACCTGCTCTACTCCGACCGGCGCGACAAGGAGGGCGGCAGCGACATCCGCACCGCCCTGCAAGACGCGGGCCATCACGTCGGGCTGGCCAAGGGCAAGCACAAGGACGGCACGCCGATTCCGCTGGAGATCGTGACGGGCAAGCTGATCGAGCGCGCCGGGGCGGTCGTGCTGATCCGCGACATCACCGAACGGCAGCGCCTGGAGCAACTGCGCGAGGACCTCATCGCCATGCTCGTGCACGACCTGAAGAATCCGCTGACCTCCATCAGCGGCTGTCTGGCGATGGTCGAGGCAGCGCTCAACAAGGGCCAGACCTTGGATCCGACGTTGGTCAAGTGGGCGCAGCAGTCCACCGCCCAGCTCTCCAACATGGTCTACTCGCTGCTCGACACCACCAAGCTGGAGCGGGGCGAGATGCGCCTGGCGCGCTCCCGCGTGGACCTCGTCCGCGTCGTGGCGGAGAGTTCCGCCATGTTCTCCTCGACGCTGGAACTGAAGAACGTCACCTTGCGTCTGCCCGGCGGCACGATGCCGGCCTACTGCGACCGTGACCTGGTGGGGCGCATCATCTCCAACCTGCTCGGTAATGCCGTGAAGTTCACCCCCGAGGGCGGCGTGATCCAGATCATGCTGGAGCAGACCGAGGCCGGCCTCAAGACCTCCGTGATTGACACCGGCCGCGGTATCCCGGCGGAACATCTCGACACCATCTTCCGCCGTTTCGCGCAGGTCGAGGTCCACAAATATTCCTACGGCCTGGGGCTGACCTTCTGCAAACTCGCGGTCGAGGCGCACGGCGGCACCATCGGCGTTGAAAGCACCGTCGGCCAAGGCAGCACGTTCTGGTTCATCCTGCCCACCTTCCCGCCGTCCTAAGACTGCGTCGCTCCGCCATCCCAAAAACGAGCGGGCCGGAACTCCCGCAAAGTTCCGGCCCCGCAGCGACACGTGTACAGTCGCTCCTGAAAATTTCCTTACTGGATGGCGATCACCTTCATCGGCATATTCCGCGGAGTCACATGTCCCTTGTTTTTCTCCGCGCGTTGGAGATAGCTCGTCAACTTGATCGCCCCCACGGAGAGCCCGATGAAGAACATCACCACCAGGATCGAGAGGATCGGGTTGGGATCGTGGTGGCGCGCGGTGGCCACCGCTGCGCCCGGCGGCGGATGCACGGGCTGGGGTGTCACGGCGTCCATGACAGGTTGGACCACCGGTGGTTTTGGCAACGGCGCCCCATGCTGAAAGGACGGACGTCTCGTGTGCGGCGGCCACGCTTCGAGTTTAAGCGTTGGCGTTGGATCTTCGGTCGTGAAGATCATGTGTGTATCACCCTTTTTGATGCCTGACAGCATATTCCCGGATCCTTTCTATGGCTGCTGGTGCCATGTTCCCAACTCTTTCCAAACCCATTCTTCCGCTCCCGGTTCCGGCACTCTTCCGGTGCCGCCCCGCGTCCGTCAGCGTGCCTACAGGCGCGCTTACGCCCGGCTGGGGATATAGACCATCAACGGCGAGCTGCGCTGGATGGCCGGGCCCTTGCCTTGGTCGGGTTCCCACGCTTGCGAGAGCAGGAACACACCGAGGCCCATGGCGGCCAGACCGAGCAGGCAGAGCCCCGCCTTGGCCGTGTTGCCGTCATTCTCGCGCGGCGCTGGCGGTTTCGCCGGCGCGCTCGTCACAGGACTGACATATTCTGCGTAGTACATTTTCGTGCTCCTATGTTGCTATGTTGTTGCCACGGATTCCTGATTAGCAGCCCACGTGCCAACGGCAGGCCGCGCACGGCGTAAAACCGTTCGCTGACGGCGGGAACCAGAGCGGGAAAAGGCCGTTTTCCAAGGCTTGGAAAACTTTTCCGCATTTTTTCCAAGGCTTGGAAAAACCGCGCCCGAACTTTTCCAATCCTTGGAAAAACCGGGCCGGCGCCTTTCCAATGTTTGGAAAAAGCCACGACGCAAAAAGAGGTTTGACTCCGCGCGCGGCGCCGCGCAACCTCCCCCCCGTTTTCCCGAGAGGCAAGCACAATGAAAACAATACTGGGCTTGGTGAGCGCGGCGGCCATGTTGGCGGCAGGCGCGGCGGAGCCGCGTGAAGGCGGTTTACGTAATCTGACATGGGCCGCGGCCTCCTTGGAGAAAATCGAGAAGGACCTCGGCGAAATTGTCACCGATCCAAAAGGTCCGGCCGCGACCGCGCTGGCGGCGGCCACGGCTGATGTGCGCGCGCGGCTCGCGGCGCTGAAGCAGATCGTGCCGACGGCCGACGCGGAGTCGGAGAGTCTGGGCAAGGCGGCCGACCTGGCGAAAAATATTTCCGATGTGGCGCGCTGGACGATTGATCGCGCCACCGACCTCGCCGGCCGGCAAACCAACCGGCGCAAGCTGTTCGAGGAGCGCGGCGTGCTGGCCAAGACCACGCTCGGCAAGCAGCTCGACTTGGTGCTGCTGGCGCTGGCGGACTGCTCGGTACGGCAGGCGGCGGCGCAGCTCGCCGAAAAGCAGGCCGCGGTGGTCGAGGCCGAAGCGGTGTGGAATCTACAGGCGCTGCGGTTCGACCAACTCAT
>Ga0233425_10009006_pt1 | contig 12908 bp, 10 predicted proteins | sample Watercolumn_Towu_2_FD_181712 | JGI IMG/M metagenome (GOLD analysis project Ga0233425, IMG submission 181712) | Freshwater microbial communities from Lake Towuti, South Sulawesi, Indonesia - Watercolumn_Towuti2014_140_MG | ecosystem: Environmental > Aquatic > Freshwater > Lake | place...
TCGCCGAGGCAACCCGCCAGACCAATCGGGCCGAGACAAGAATACCCACCCGCCTGTGGTCACACACGCGGTGGTATGGTGAATTTTTCAATGACGCCCTTAGGCGGCATGTGGTGGGTTTTCTTAAAGGGAATGGTTTCATGGCGGTCGCGCCGGTTCTTGAACCCAACTGGACTCGCCTGGAGGACCAAAACACCGGCCAGTATTCGAACTACTCCGAGCGGCATGTTGCCTATGTTGCCGGGCAAGGCACCTTTGGTCTCTCCGACGGTTTTATCTCCGAGCGCGGTATTGCCCACCGCTGCGGCAGCGTCGTTACCTCGCTCAAGCTTCCGATAAGCAAACGCACGGCGACCGGCCCTTATTCGAACTGCCTCTTTTATGCCAACGGGAGCTGCAAAACCTGCGTCTCCCGCTGTCCCTGCGGGGCGATCACCGAGAAGGGTCACGACAAGATCAAGTGCCGCCACTACATGCGTGTTGAAATCGGAGCTCTGCTTAGAGAATATGACGTAGGGATCGCCGGTTGCGGACTTTGTCAAACGAAGGTTCCCTGCGAAGACAGGAATCCGGTGATTGAATAAGGTGCACCTGATCCCGCTTAAAATTTCTTGACACTCAATATCGCCTTCGCTAATATAAAACCCTCGAAAAGCCATGTCTTATCAATCAATCAGACAAAAAGAACTTTTGCGAGCGAAGCGGCACAGCAGGAGAACTGATGGAATTTAACGAATACCATGATGATGCCGACATCCTGATCATCGGTGGGGGAAGCGCCGGGGCCATGGCGGCTATCCGAGCTAAAGAGGTCAACCCGGGGCAGAAGGTCACCGTCTTTGAAAAAGGCGATATCCTTTACAGCGGCTGCATCGCACGCGGCATGGATGCCCTTAACATCGTGGCGGTACCGGGACAGACCACTGCAGGGCTCTATGTGGAATCGAACGGGATGGCCTGTGAAGGCATCATGGACGAACCTGTCAACTATCGCATGGCCGAACGGAGTTGGCCAATGATGAAGAAACTGGAGAGTTGGGGCGTCTTTTTCCCCCGGGACGAAAACGGCAGTTATGAGCTGCTCCAGGTTCATCCGAAAGGTAAATTTTGTTTGGCCATGAAAGAGCCCGAGCTGAAGACAATTCTTGCAAAAAGGCTCCTGGGACTGGGCTGCCGGGTATTCAACAGGGTCATGGCCCTGGAATTGATCGTCGATGAAGGCAGGGTAAAAGGGGCGATCGGGATCAACATCCGCACCGGCGAGATCGTTGTCTGCCACGCGGGTGCGGTTATCCTGACATCGGGTGGAACGGCCCGTTTTGGCCTGCCGAACAACGGCTATCTTTATGGCGTCTATGACTTCCCCGGCAACACCGGCGATGGTTACGCCATGGCCTTTCGGGCCGGGGCCGAGGTCACCGGCTTCGAATATACATTAAATTATTACATCATAAAGGACATCAACGCCCCATTGCTTTACATTACGCTCACCAGGGGCGCCCATCTTTTGAACGCCCTGGACCTTCACCTCGAAGACAACCATCCTTCCATCAAATCGATGATTCTCGAACACCGAAAGGACAGGGGCCCTCTGCGGATCAGGATGAAGCACCTGCCGGAGGATAAGATACGCGAAATTGAAGACATCCTTTTCTCCACGGAAAGACCGGTACAGCAGCGATTTTACGAGGGACGGGGCATCGATTTCCGCACCAGCGATATCGAGCTGTGGCCTACGGAATATTATCTTTGCGGCGGTCACGGGATGACGGGGATATTCGTTAATGAAAAGGCCGAGACAACCCTTCCGGGACTTTATGCGGCCGGAGATGTGTCCCTTGTGGCTCGTGGTCACTTAAGCGGCGCCTTTGTATATGGAGAAATCGCAGCAGAGGAGGCGACGGACTATATTCGGAAGAACCCTCTTAAGGCGGGGAGCAAAGAGACAGAACTTGAAGTGTTGAAAGACAATCTCGCCAAGCGTCTTGGACAGACGGACGGGGAGGTCTCGATAGAGGAGTTCGAGTATAAGGCGAGGCGCCTGATCAGTGATTACTGTACGCCTCCTAAAAATGCGTACAAGCTGAACATGGCGCTCTGGTGGATGGACCGATTCGGCAAAGAGATCCGGGAGAAGGTTCGTATACGCGGCATTCATGACCTTTTTAAAACCCTGGAGGTGGACAACATCATCCAATGCGCCCGGCTTTCGGCAACAGCCTCGCTTGAGCGCAGGGAAAGCCGCTGGGGGTTCTGGCACTACCGGGTCGATTATCCGGAAAAGAACGATATACATTGGCTCAAACACATCATGCTCAAGAAGGGGGCCAATGCGGGAGAGGTACTCGTTTCCTATCGCCCTGTAGCCAGGATGGACAGAGGAGAGTGATGGAAAAGTGCTGCACAATGCAACAGGGGTGTCGATGGAAGTAAACTTGCTCACCAGCCTGAGTGATAACATACGGATCGACAGGGACAAGTGCAGCGCCTGTGGGAAATGCGCCGAGGTTTGCATCCTCGACAACCTGCGGCTTCAACTTTCTCCCTGCCGCCATGCCTGCCCTCTCGGCATGAACTGCCAGGGCTACATCCATTACCTTGCCCACGACAAGGCGGCCAAAGGCACGGAAACAATCCGAGAGTCAACTCCCTTCGGGGGGATCTTGGGGAGGATCTGTTCCAGGCCCTGTGAAGCGGCCTGCAACAGGATCAAGGTGGACGGAGAGGCCGTCGCCATCAGGGACTTGAAGCGCTTCCTTTCGGACAGGACCGAGGCGCCGATTCTTTATCCGACAGGAGCCGAGTCGGGCAAAAGCGTGGCAATTGCGGGTGCCGGCCCGGCGGGGCTGACCGCCGCCTTCATTCTGCGTTCCGCCGGGCACAGAGTGACCCTCTACGATCGTGAACCAACCCCGGGAGGACTGTTACGCTGGGCTATCCCCGAATTTCGCCTTCCCTATGAATGCTTGGACAGAGAACTCGCGTTCTTAAAGGTGATGAACGTGGACTTTCAGGGGGAGCGCACCCTGGGACAAGACTTGGACCTTGAGGGCTTGAAGCAACAGTTCGACGCGGTACTGCTCACTCTCGGAGCTCACGGACAGGCCAAACTCGGTGTTCCAGGCGAAGACTCCGATCATGTTATCCCGCTGCTTAGTTTCATGAAAATGGTACGCCAAGGACAGACCCCTTCCCTCGGGCAAAAGGTGGTTGTCGTGGGAGGCGGCAACGGCGCCATCGACGCTGCGCAGACCGCCTTGCGGCTCGGCACCCGGAACGTGACCTTGGTATGCCTCGAAAAACGGCACGAGATGGCGGCATTTCCCTGGAGTATTTCCGAGGCTGAGGAAGAAGGCGTGATCATCCACAACGGCTGGGGACCGCGATCGTTCCATTACAAGGCAGGCAGGCTCAGCGTAATCGGCTTCAAGAAATGCACTGCCCTCTGCGATGCCAAAGGGTGCTTTTGCCCCTCCTACGATGAAGAGGCAACGATGGAACTGCCCTGTGACACAGTCATCGTTGCCATAGGTCAGACAATCGAGGAAGGATGGGCGGGAATCGTCCACAACCCTGTGACCCTTCAGAGCGAAAATCCCAAAGTATTTGTGGCGGGCGACCTGGCGTCAAGAGCCGGAACTGTGGTCGAAGCCATGGCCCAAGGCAAAGAGGCGGCAATCTCTATCGACCGGATCCTAAAGGGCGAAGATCCGGAATATGGACGGAGAAACGGAAGGGCAGTGGAGATAGATTTTTCACCTGATTGGTCTCGGGCCCGAAGCCGGGCGCGCGTTGTAGCGCCGGTTTTGCCAATGGAAGTGCGGAAGGGGTTCGAAGAGATGGCAAAGGGGCTTCCCTACGAACAGGCTGTAGCAGAGGCTGAGCGCTGCCTTGGCTGCGGCATACCTTTCGGTCTCAGGACCTGCTGGTTTTGTCTGCCCTGCGAGATCGAGTGCCCGGAACAGGCGCTCCATGTGGAGATCCCGTACCTGCTTAGATAGTGACCGCCAAGGAACTCCGGTCTGACCGAAATTGCACAAGAACGAGTCGAAAGCGGATAACAGATGAACTGGAAGGGCGAAGGAAGTCAAAGAGCGATATCGGTGGTGCTCCTGGCATTATCCCTGTTTTACCTTCTTTCCAGTTTCAAGTACAAAGTCGGGACTTACAAAATCGTAGGCCCCGGATTCTTGCCTCTGGTCATCGGGATTCTGCTTGTGGTCTCCACGGGTCTTCACCTTGTCCGGGTCTTCCGGGCGAAGCCCGGGGAACGAAAACCGAGAGAATCTGCCGGCGAAACGGCAGATACAGGGATCGAGCATGAGTCGATGGAAGGGAAGGAAAGCGCCGAAACGGCCGCAGAGGGAGGGAATTACCTGGCCATCGGTGGGATACTGGCCTGTACCGCCGCTTACCCACTGATCATCGAGTATCTGAAATTCGTCCTCTCTACTTTTATGGTCGGCTTCGCAATGTTCATCCTTCTTAAGCCAAGAAGCATCGTCTTGTCCTTTATCCTTTCCGCGGCCATGGCCTTGAGTTGCTTTCTGATCTTTTCACGCCTCTTCGGGGTGGCCCTTCCCAGCGGCCCGCTGGAAGTGTTCCTTTACAGGATTGGGAGTTAGGCCATGTGGGAGATCGGCCAGTGCTTTCTGAATGGATTGTTCGCCGCGACAAAGCCGCTCTATCTCTATTACGCACTCATAGGTGCGATCCTCGGGACGATTACCGGCATTCTGCCGGGTCTTGGGCCTCTTGGGGCAATGGCCATCCTCCTTTCTTTCACCCTAAAGATGGATGCCACGAGCGCCATGATCCTTTTTGCCGGTATTTACTACGGAGCTATGTACGGAGGTTCAACGACATCGATCCTCCTGAACATACCGGGAGAGGCAGCTTCGGTGGTCACCTGCATCGATGGTTATAAGATGGCCCAGAAAGGACGGGCTGGCGCCGCACTCACCGTCTCGGCCGTGGGTTCATTCGTCGCCGGAACGATCAGCATCATAGGGCTTATGTTTGTCACCCTATTCCTATCCGACATTGCCCTGAAGTTCGGTCCTTCGGAATTCCTTGCCATCGGGTTGTGCGGACTGGCATTTCTTGTCCGCCTGAGCGGAGGCTCGATCTTTCAGTCCTTCATTATGAGCCTGATCGGCATAGCCCTCGGTACGGTGGGCACGGACGCTATAACCGGGGTCGAGCGATTTACCTTTGGGGTAAGGGATCTGGGGCAGGGTATAGATTTTCTGCCGGTGGCCATGGGGCTTTTTGGAATCGCAGAGGTTCTCTTCACCGTCGCCGACAAGGAGGCGCCCGCCTCTCCAAAGAAAGTAAGGATCAAGGAACTGCTGCCGACGCGCGAGGAGTGGAAGAGGATCTTCGCCCCGGTACTTCGGGGCTCCTTCCTTGGGTTTTTTATCGGACTGGTCCCGGGACCCTCCCCGATCATCTCGACATTTGTTTCCTACTTCACAGAAAAAAAACTGTCCAAGAGGCCCGAAGAGTTCGGTCAGGGGGCGATCGAAGGCGTGGCCGGGCCGGAATCTGCGAACAACGCCGCGGTGGGCGGCGCTTATGTACCCCTGTTCGCGCTTGGAATCCCCTTCACCCCGGCCATGGCCATGGTACTCGGGGCCCTGATGATCCATGGACTGACACCCGGTCCAAGCCTGATTAAAGAAAAGCCCGACCTGTTTTGGACAGTCATCGCCAGTATGTATATCGGCAACTGCATGCTTATCGTATTAAACCTTCCCCTGGTCAACATCTTCGTGAATATCCTCAGGGTGCCCCAAAGGATCCTGATGCCGATCATTGTCCTTGTATGTATGATTGGAGTTTACAGCGTGAATGCCAGTCTTCTTGACCTGCTCCTGCTGGCGATCTTCGGGTTATCCGGCTACATCCTTCGGAGCGCAGGCTTTCAGGTGGCGCCGCTGATCCTTGCCCTGGTCATCGGGCCAATGCTGGAGACTGCCCTTCGGCAGGCATTAAATATTAGCGGGGGGAATCTGTGGACCGTAGTCTCTAAGCCGATCTCTCTATCCCTCTACGCCGCCACCCTTCTTACTTTCATCCTTCCAGTCATTTTGAAAAAGTTCAGGAGCGCAAAAAAGGCTGGATGATCGATCCTGCCCCGCCGCAATATAGCGGGGCATAGGCCGGTCATCCCTCCTGAACAGCCTTGTTATACTTGATCAGCTGGGGTAACGATTTGAGAGAGTCGAGCACAAGCTCCCCGAAGGCCTTCCCGCCAAGGAATCTCGGCGTCAGTCCCATCTGGGTCATCTTCGCCTTTACATCAGGGTCCTGAACGGCCTTATGTAAGGCATCCTCCAGCCGTTTCCGGATGGCCTCAGGAGTCCCGGCCTTCACCGCAAGACCGAATTCGATAGCGGCATGAAAGGGGTACCCGAGCTGTTTCAGATTCTTGGCGCCGGGGAAGAAAGGCACCGATTCGCCTCCAAGGTTCACAAGAACCGTTAGTTTGCCGTCGCGGGCCGCCTGAAAAGCAGGCGTACCGGTTCCGGTCTCACAGGCGTCAACGTGCTTGCCGAGAATGGCCGTTGACGCCTCGCCTCCGCTTTTAAACATCACATACTTCATCTTCAGGCCATCTTTGACCGCAATCGATTTCACGATCTCCAGGGCCCACTGTACGCCTCCGCTCCCCACGGAGACCTGACCAGGATGTTTTTTTGCGTATTCCACAAATTCTCCAAAGGTCTTGTAAGTCTTATCGGGTGTGGTGAACAGCACCCTCTCCTGCGACATGTAGCTGCCGACAAAGGAGAAATCTTTGATGTTGAAGGGTTCTACCTCCTGAAAATATGGGCTTGCAAGGCTGTCGACAAGGGTGCCGAGCAACACTGTATAGCCGTCAGAGGCCTGGCCGAGCGCGTATTTCAGACCGATGATACCATTGGCGCCCGGTTTGTTCACCACAAGGACCGGCTGTCCCAGATCAGTCTTCATCTTTTCTGCAAAAAGGCGGGCCGTCACATCGGACATGCCGCCCGGACCTAAGGGCACAACCAGGGTGATCGGTTTGTTGGGATAGACCTCTGCTGCGTGAGCCGGGCTTGCCAACAGGGTCAAGCAAAGGATGGAGCTCAATATGATCGGCAGGCTTTTTTTCATGGTGTCCTCCTTCCCCTTATCCAGATTTTTTAAGTAGCAAGGCTGAGGCGATTCACGAAGGTTCGCGCTCGATGATTGTGGCCACGCCCTGGCCCCCGCCGACGTTGGCGTTGGCCAGACCGAATTGATAAGAACTTCCTTTCTGACGGTCGGAGTATATGGAGGCTGATTTTGCCCGTCAAGGAAAATTTTTCATCAAAAATCAGGGAGGGTGATGCCTTTTGGCGAGGAATGCGGATTGGCGGCGGTCATTTTTGAGCAGCCGGCTCGCTTTTTGATCGAGCCACCCGTTGGAAGGCATTTTTCCGCATGGTCCCCTGACATTTTGGGCAGAACAGGGGATCTGTTTCGTATATTTTCTGAATCAAGCGTGCCCAGTTCCGGCGGAAGGTTTTTTCATCACCCTGTGATTCGATAATGCAGGGTATGGCATCATCGTTTCCCGCCATCTGTCTTTTTCCCCGTAAGACGTTGCTGTAAAGGCCGTAGTATCTGACCATCTGTTCGCCCCTATTGGGGATATGGGAACACATGGCGGCCAGCCATTCCATCGCGTGGAAGACCTTTGTCTTTTTGTCGTCCTTGCCCATATAGACGACCTTCCCCTCCTGATCCAGATACTGCATCCGCTCCTGGGAAAAGGAAGCCCGTATGATATAGCGGGCGAGGTTTTCCATGGCTGTTTCGTCATTCGGAGAAATACGGTTTCCGCAGAAGACGTTGAAGCCGGAATGCCGCCATGTGGAGAGCATCCACACCATCTCCTGCGTTATCTTCCCCTTGTTCAGCAGCATCCTGAGCACTGTGTGCCGGAATGTGGCCTCCAGCTTTTTCAACTCCAGGGGCGGGGCGACGCGGAACATGCCCCTGTTGCCGTAGAAGCAGCCATCGGTGACGAGGATGTGGGTGTGGGGATTGAATCCGAGAAAATCGCCGAAGGTCTGGACGGCGATGACGGCGCCGGGGATCGGATCATTTGCGGGAACTGCCTCCTGGAGAAAGGTCTTCAGGGATTCCCAGGCGTAGCGGCTCAGATCGGCAAGAAGCTTCCGATCATAGAGAAAATAACGGCGAAAAATCTTCGGGATGCTGAAGACGAAATGCCGGTGAGGAATCTTCTTGAGGACATCCATGCAAAGCCACTCGCCAAATTCCACCACCCGCTTCTGATGGCAGGAGGGGCAAAAATGGCGGCGCTTGCAGGAAAACGCCAGCAAATACTCATGGCCGCAATCTTTGCATTTCACGCGAGCAAAGCCGTTGTGCGGATCGCCGCAGTCGAGATAGCGATGGATCACCTGCTCCACATAGGGCCGCCAGAAACCGTACTGCCTGGAGAAGTGTTCGTCATAGATCCTGACGAAGGTTTCAAAGTAGTCCTCCAAGGCGCCGTTTCTCCATGAAGATGCCGGTGCCGCTGCACGGAAATACCATCTCACGGCAAAACAGGCGGGGATGCTTGCGAGGCAGGCGGGAGCCAAACGCATGGCGCTTTTCTATTTTTCACCGAAATACAAGACGGAAGGGGATCTCCTTCATGGCGAACGATGAACGCTTTTCAGCCTGTTCTCCGATTGCCGTCGGTCCCGGATCCGCGAGGCTTGTTTCGTCCGATTGAATTACGGGCGTCTTCTTCTCCCGTATCCGCCCAGATGGTCCGGGCAGCCGTGATGATCGTGAGTTGGGCGATGAAATAGAGGCTGATGTTGATTAATCGTCCATTGGGGATGACAATGAGAAATTTATGAACCGCGAGGATCACATCCGAAGCTATAAACAGGAGGGCGCCCCAGAAAAGCCGGCGGCTTTCGGCGGGAACCAGGAGTGCGCCGATACTCATTGTGACGATCACCACAATGTAGAGCACCACCGGACCATATAGAGCCGGTGGTATAGCTCGGAAAATCCATATCATCATGCCGGCAAAAAGGACAAGCCCCGCTATCGTCACTTTATCGGATCCATCGGGCCTTTTCGCATATCTAAAGAATAAGACAGTATAGAAAAGATGACCCACCAGAAAGGCTGCCAGTCCAAAAATAAAAACGCCCGCGTACGGCAAATCGAGAAGAATGTCTCCGCATACCGAGCCAAACAGGGCCCCAACCAGGCAGATTCTGGCAAACCCCCGCAAATCGCGAAACACCAGAACGATCAACATGCTCACCGGAATGGCTTTAAGCATTGTGCGGCCGAGGCCGACGATGTCCATTGCCATGCATATCAGAAACACCGACGCCGCTGCCGCATAAATCAAAATGAATCCGTGTAATCGCTTTGTTATCATTGTTTGTAGCTCATTTATCACGAGGCTTCGCGTCGGGCTGGTGACCGATCGAATCGCGATACTTGTCGAGTTGCTCGGCGGGCAAAAATGCATCCTCGCACGCGCGAATCCTGTCGAAACCGGCAAATGTATGGAGATCGCCGAGGGGGTGTCTCTTGAATGCATCGATGAATGCCGCTTCGGCAAGCGGGCCTTCATCCCTGAGTTTCACCGCAATGTCGTATACGGCCTTTAACGTAGCGCGCATTGCGGTTCCCGCAGTGATCGTGATCGCAATGCCGAGTTCCTGCATGCGTTCGAGGCCCATGCGCGGAGACACTCCGGTCATGTTGTAGAAAATCGGCCCGCTCACTTCCCTGCATACGCGCTCGACCTCCTCGATGCTGGTCGGTCCTTCAACGAAGGCCATGTCGGCGCCGGCCTCAAGATAGGCGTTGACCCGGTCGATGGCCTCGTCAAGGGATCCGCCATGCGCTCCGCGAGCATCGCTCCTTGCGATGATGACAAAATCGGGATCGAGTTCATGCCGCGCTGCATCCGCCGCGCGGTATTTGCCGACTGCCTCTGCGAGTGGAATCACCTCACGCCCGGCGACATGGCCACATCGCTTGGGTGCAACCTGGTCTTCGATATGGATTCCGGCAACACCGGTCTGGATGTATTCGCGCACGCAGCGCATCACGTTGATCGCGTTTCCGTAACCGGTGTCGGCGTCCGCGATGACCGGCACCGACACCGAGTTTGCGATATAGCGGGCGTTCAACAGCATCTCGGTCATGGTTGCGAGGCCCGCATCGGGCATGCCGAGCAGCGAAAGAGAGGTGCCGTACCCCGACATATAGATGACGGGGAAACCTACCTGATCGAGAATGCGGGCGCTCATTGCATTGTAACAACCTGGAACGAAGAGGGTTTGCCCTTTTTTCAATAGTACACGCAGGCGCTTCGTCATCTTCATACGTGTATCACCGTTTCCTTTCCGCGTTTCTATGCGAGCGATGCTTGCCGACATCGGATCAGTAGACAGCGATCTTTGCCTCGCGGATCACTTTCCCCCATTTCGGAATTTCCGATTGCAGCAGTTTCGTCAGGTCGTCTGGTGTGCCGCTTCCCGGATCGGCGCCGAGATTGATCAAGCGTGTCTTCGTCGTGCTCGATTGCAGTGCGCCTTGAACCATCGCGCGAAGCTTATCGATGATCGGTTTCGGAGTTTTTGCGGGTGCGAGAAGCGCATACCAGCTATCGGCGACGTATCCCGTCACGCCGGATTCCGCGATGGTAGGAATATCGGGTGCGATCCCGGTGCGTCTCGAATTGGTAACGCCGAGCGCCCGGACCTTACCCTCCTTGATCAAGGGCAGCGAAGGCAGCAGCCCGTCGAACACGACCTGGACCTCTCCGCTCATCACCGCAACGCGGGCCGGCGTGCTTCCCTTGTACGGAACGTGCACCATGTCGGCGCCTGTCATGATTTTGAACAGTTCCGCGTGCAAATGCGGTGTGGACCCATTGCCGGCGGACCCGTAGTTGATTGTTCCCGGCCGTCGTTTGGAGAGCGCGATGAGTTCCTGCACCGAGTTTGTTGAAACCGATGGGTTTACAATCAGAACCGATGGAGTGTTAGCGACCAGCGCCACCGGTGTGAAATCGTGGATCGGGTCGTAGGGCAGCCTCTGTAACGTCGCATTCATGCAATGCGACGTTCCGACCAAGACCACTGTATAGCCGTCGGGGGGTGATTTCGCGACGACATCGGTGCCGATAGTGCCGCCCGAGCCCGGACGGTTTTCGACAACGATTCGCCTGCCGAGATCTCCACTCATACCTTCCGCAAGCAAGCGCGCCATCGTATCGCCGGTTCCACCCGCGGCCAGTGGAACTATGATCCTGATCGGTTTTGACGGATATTCGTCTGTCTGTGCGCTTGCCGGTATCGCGATCAAGATGCAAACCATGATCAGCAACGAGTAGGACAGAAAGCTCTTTGCGCACTGCGGTGGTTTACGGGTTGGCATCACAGTACCTCCTCTATGAAATCTACTGCAGTAACGATTATTATTGAATTGAATTATTATTGAATTGATAAGAACTTCCTTTCTGACGGTCGGAGTATATGGAGGCTGATTTTGCCCGTCAAGGAAAATTTTTCATCAAAAATCAGGGAGGGTGATGCCTTTTGGCGAGGAATGCGGATTGGCGGCAGTCATTTTTGGCAGCCGGCTAACTTTTCGGACGAGCCACCCGTCAGGAGGGTATTCCCCGCCTTCGCGAGGACGAGCTTTGAGAGCCATCCGGGCAGACCTTTCCCGCACGCCTCTTTTTGGCGTCATGCCTGGATGTAATCATCCCAGGAGTATTGAGGGTCGCCGTAGATCATGCCTGTATTGATGGGATGTGAAGATCGGCAGCGGCGGATTCGCTGTGTAAGAAAGTCGACCGTTGTTTACAGTTTTTCGGGATAAAAATACTGGATCAGTTTCTCCTCCGGAGTAAGACCTCCGATCGCTTTATGAGGCCTGACGCCGTTATAGAAGTTAACAAAACGTCTCCATTCGTTTTTTCGGTGAGCTGACGAAGAGAAAGGGGTTTTCTGATGCCAAAGTTCCATAATCGTTTTGATGACTCTCTCCGCCTTCCCATTCGTCTTGGGGTTTTTGACCTTCGTGAACCGCTGTTCAATCCTGTGATCGTGGCACAGTGTCATAAATGCGTGATGTTTAGGATCGCCCCGATACTCTTTACCGTTGTCGGTATAGTATTGTTCTATCGTATAGGGGCATTCTTCCAGGACCTGCTCCAGAAAAACCTTTCCCGAATTCTGGGTCTTGTCCGGAAGGATTGCCGCATACAGCTCACGGAAAAAATCATCAATAGCCACAAACAGGTATTCTCTTCTCCCGAAAGCCGATTCTCCCTTGAGCAATGGCAGTCGCTTTGTGTCCCCATGCAGCATCTGGCCAGGATAGTCCTTGTTATAGCGCCTGGCTTGTTTCTTTAAACGGGCTTCGATCTCCTTCTCGATCTTTGACAACCGTTTGATACCATACTTCAAGCAGCAAAATCGCTTGTTCGTGCTTTTATGAATCGAAAAATCTCGCGGCCTACCGCGACGGATGATCTTGTATATCGTGGGACGAGAAACATGATAGGCCTCTGCCAGTTCACTGACCTTCTTCCCCTGACCATGATAACCCTGATAAACCTTCTGGCGCTGGATTGGTGTCAACCGTGTCCGTTTGTGAATGACCATGGGACTTCCTCCTCAAATGTAAACAACGCTACTTTATCTTACATTTAAGATTTGATATACGACAGTAACGTTGCATGGTCTTAACGCTATTATGTCCTAAAACAAGGCGCCGTTCATCAGTTGGAAGGGCAAGTAGCGAAAGACATAGTCAAATATGGCAAACGCTTAAACAGACGCATGAAGAAACGAGGGATGCGATGGACTTGAAAGAAATGACGGAAACACAGG
>Ga0233425_10009007_pt1 | contig 12908 bp, 15 predicted proteins | sample Watercolumn_Towu_2_FD_181712 | JGI IMG/M metagenome (GOLD analysis project Ga0233425, IMG submission 181712) | Freshwater microbial communities from Lake Towuti, South Sulawesi, Indonesia - Watercolumn_Towuti2014_140_MG | ecosystem: Environmental > Aquatic > Freshwater > Lake | place...
TCTGAATGAAAAGTCAGGAACTCTTCAGTGGTGATCCGATTCCGGCGCGCCTAGTCCTGGCCCTGGCGTTGTCGCTGCTGCTACACAGCGCATTGCTGCGGCCCTGGACGGTTCCCGCCCCCCCCCTGCGCCACCCCCACCATTGCAACTCCGCTTCCTGGAACCGGCACGGGAGGAGGAGGTTCCTCCCACTCGTCCACCCAAATCCAGAAACAAGGTACGAGTGGCGGATTCCCCAGCGGAAAAAAAGCCGGCCTCCCTGCTGGCGCCTTTACCTCCCAGCGAGGCGGAATGGAAACTCGCCGCCACCTACACCCCCGGAACAGCAAGCGTTCCATCGAAGAGGAAGAACGCGCGTTCAAGCGGCAGATGGAACAGTGGCGTTGGGAGCGCTGATGGTCAGTCGGATGTCGCCCGCTCTTGCGCGTCCTATCCTTTGATATGTGATGCACCCCCAAGGAGAAACCGATATGAGCAAGGCCGCGCATTGGGAAAACGTCTACCGCACCAAATCGACAGACCGGGTGAGCTGGTTCCAGACCCAGGCCGACATGTCGCTTGCCATCATCCGCCAGACCGGCCTGGCGCCGGATGGCGCGCGCATCATCGATGTCGGTGCCGGCGCCTCGGTGCTGGTCGATAATCTGCTTGACGCGGGCTACCGGCATCTCACCGTTCTGGACATCGCCGAGCCGGCGCTTCAAGTCAGCAAGACGCGGCTTGGAGAACGCGCCGGCCTAGTCGACTGGCGGGTCGGCGACGTGACCGCCGTCGACCTGCCACAGGCCGGTTTCGACATCTGGCACGACCGCGCGGTGTTCCATTTTCTCACCGACGCGGGGGACCGTCGCCGCTATGTCGCCCAGGTCTGGAACGCGGTGCGCCCCGGCGGCTTCGTCATCGTCGCCACCTTCGGGCCGAACGGACCGTTGCAATGCTCCAACCTCGACGTCTGCCGCTATGCGCCCGAGACCCTGCACGGTGAATTCGGCGCCGGCTACGAACTGATTTCGCACCGGACCGAATTGCATGCCACGCCTGCGGGCAAGGAACAGGAATTCGTCTATTGCTTTTTCCGGCGCGCGGCCTGACACAGGTGACGCAGGCGCCTTGAAGGAGGGCATGCGATGAACCTGGAAAACTCAGTGCGAACTACAGAGGCACAGAGACACAGAGAGAAAACAAAGAGTTTGGACATTTCGACTCTTCACCCGATGGGTGGCCAGTCCACAAGCCGGAATGCGTTGATGCATCGGTGTTCTCTGTGTCTCTGTGGTGAGGAATTTGGGATGAAATGGGTGGCCCGCGAACGCCCCAGGATCGGCCGCGTCGCCTGTGCCGGGCTGATTGCCCGGATCGTCGACGTGAGCCCGGAATTTCTCTGCGTGCCGGGCGGCAACCCGCGTCAATGCTGGAGAGGGTGCGGCGGCGTCTTTCGCAGAAACAGAGAATTTGCCGGTACAGAGAACGGAAAACAGCCCGAAACGGGGTTGCCCGGGTCGGCGGCGTCCGTCGCAGGAAGGCCCGAACCCGCGCCAGCACTGGGGGGAAAGGGCGAAAAAAACCAACCGAGAGTGGTTGGTTTTTTAAACAGTGGTGGTGGGGCCGACTCGACAATCAAACTGATTCTCGAAGGACCTGCGTGAACCTGCAAGTTCACGCAGGGGCGTTCGGAAGGTTCCCCCGGCAGCGAGCGTTAAAGTACCGCTTCGAGCCCCCTGCGTTCGATCAGGTTGAGGAGCTTCAGCGAGGGACCACTCGGCTTCTTGTCCCCAATCTCCCACTTCTGGACAGTTGAGAGGCTGGTGTTCAGTACGGCCGCAAATACGGCCTGGCTGACGTGCGCCTTCTCCCGCAGGGATTTGATTCTCTGCGGGGGCATCTCTTCGACGTCAAGGTGGCACAACGCGTCGAACTCGCGCATGCGACGCTTGTCGATCAGCCCGATCTCATGCAGGTCCGTGGCCATCTCATGAACCTCCTGCAGGACTCGACTATTACGCTTCGTGGTTGCCATCACATATCTCCGTGAACGTGCCGCTGTCGACGGCATGGTCTAGCTGCTGCTCATCCAGAGCGAGGTACTGCTTCGCCAATTCCTGGAGCGCTTCCAGTTCATCCGCATCGATGTTGGACCGCTCGTTCTTGGCAAAGCCGAACAGGAAGAACCAGCGGTCACCCAGGTTGGTGGCGACGATCGTCCGCGCGCCACCACTCTTTCCGCGCCCAGGGAGGGCCACGCGCTTCTTCACCACGTTGCCGCCGAGGTCGGCGTCGACCAAACCCCCGGCCATCTCAGCGACAGCCTGACACAGCGCCTCATCGGTCAGCCCTGTCTTGCGTATCCAGCGGGAGAATGTCCGGGTTCGGAATGCTCTTCTCATCGATGAAGCATATCACTTAGTGCAATATGTAACCATGAAAGTTCCGGCAGATGACACGCCAGTGTTGGCCTGTGGAGCAGTCCCGGTGGCACACCCATGCACGTTCCATACCGTTTTCCTCGTATGGAGTGCGTCATGTCGAAGCATTGCAAGGCTTGCGGCCGGGTGTTCCGGCCCCATCCCCAGGTCCCTGACCAAACCTACTGCTCGGCCCCCGAGTGCCAGCGTGAGCGCCGCCGGCGCTGGCAGCAGCAGAAGCGCCGGGAGGATCCGCACTACCGGGAGAACGACGCCGACCACCACAAGGCCTGGGCCGCCGCGAATGCCAGCTACTGGAAGCGCTACCGGGAGATGCATCCGGACTACACCGACCGCAATCGCAGCCTACAACAAGACCGGAACCGGCGGCAGGCCGAGGCCGGTATTGCAAATGAGGACGCGTCAACTGTGGTTTCGCCTTTCCAATCAGGGCGTTATCGACTCGTACTCGTCACAGCGGCGGGAATTGCAAACGAGGACGTGTGGATCGTGGAAATCACCGTCATATCAAGCGTTTATGACAATTCCGGGGAGTAATTGCAAACTGAGGACGTGATCGGCGCGGTGGCGGCCGTCAGGTAACGTCGCCCGCCAAGCACTCCCGGAACCCGCGCCCGACCGCCGACCACCCGTCCACGCCCGCCGCTCACCCTGCCAGCGAGCCTCGAAGCTCGGGCCCCCGAGAGCAAGGAATTCACCTGTCAGAGGGCCATCGCGACAATGCAGTCAGAAGAAACGAGCGACTCGGGCACCGTCCAGGCCTCCCTTTTTCGCGCCGCCCAGTACGTGCGCATGTCCACCGAGCACCAGCAGTACTCGACCGAGAACCAGGGCGACAAGATCCGTGAATATGCCGCCAAGCGCGGCATCGAGATCGTCCGCACCTATGCCGACGAGGGCAAGAGCGGCCTGCGCATAGACGGGCGTCAGGCCCTGCAGCAGCTGATCCGGGACGTGGAGACTGGCCAGGCCGACTTCCAGATCATCCTGGTCTACGACGTCAGTCGCTGGGGCCGTTTCCAGGACGCCGACGAAAGCGCCTACTACGAGTACATCTGCCGCCGCGCCGGCATCCAGGTCGCCAACTGCGCCGAACAGTTCGAGAACGACGGCTCGCCGGTGTCCACCATCGTCAAGGGCGTCAAGCGGGCGATGGCCGGGGAATACAGCCGGGAGCTGTCGGCCAAGGTGTTCGCCGGCCAGTGCCGGCTGATTGAGTTGGGCTACCGCCAGGGCGGCCCGGCCGGCTATGGCCTGCGCCGGGTGCTGATCGACCAGACGGGCTCCATGAAAAGCGAGCTGGCGCGGGGTGAGCACAAGAGCCTGCAGACCGACCGGGTCATCCTCATGCCCGGCCCGGATACCGAGGTCCAGGTCGTGAACCAGATCTACCGCTGGTTCGTCGACGAGGGCATCTCGGAATCCGAGATCGCCGCCCGCCTCAACGGCGGCGGAATCCAGACCGACCTGGGGCGGGAGTGGACACGCTCCACGGTACGGGAGGTGTTGAGCAACGAGAAGTACATCAGCAACAACGTCTACAACCGCATCTCCTTCAAGCTCAAGAAGCACCGGGTCACCAACACCCCCGACATGTGGATCAAGAAGGAAGGCGCCTTCGAGGGCATCGTCCCGCCCGAGGTGTTCTACACCGCCCAGGGCATCATGCGTGCCCGGGCATACCGATTCAGCAATGAGGAACTGATCGAGAAGTTGCGCAACCTCTACCAGCAGCGGGGATTTCTCTCAGGTCTGATCATCGACGAAACAGAGGGCATGCCCTCCGCGTCGGCTTATGCCCATCGCTTCGGCAGCCTGATCCGGGCCTACCAGGCGGTGGGCTTCACGCCAGACCGGGACTACCACTACCTGGAGGTCAACCAGTTCCTGCGCCGCCTGCACCCCGAGATCGTCCGTCAGATGGAACGGACGATCGCCGACCTGGGCGGAGCGGTGGTGCGTGACCCCGCCACCGACCTCCTGCGTGTGAACGGCGAATTCACGGTCTCGTTGGTCCTGGCGCGCTGCCAGACCCAGGACAGCGGCCGGTACCGCTGGAAGGTCCGCTTCGACACCGGCCTGGCCCCGGACATCACGGTCGCGGTCCGACTGGACCAGCCTAACCAGGCACCGCTGGACTACTACCTGCTGCCACGCCTGGATTTCGGCTTGCCCAGGTTGAGCCTGGCCGAGCGCAACGGCATCGAGTTCGAGAGCTACCGCTTCGACACCCTGGACTACCTCTATGGCATGGCAGAACGCACCCGCATCAGGAGGGCGGCATGACCCAGGCACACCACTCCGGCGAGATTCAGATGATCCCCGTCGACCAGGTCGACGTTCTCAACCCGCGCGACCGCAACCACCGCGTGTTCTACGGCATCGTCGCCAACATCAAGACCATCGGCCTCAAGCGCCCGATCACCGTGACCCCGCGCCCGGGCGCCGGCGGTTCCGGCCGCTACCTGCTGGTCTGCGGCGAGGGCCGGCTTCGGGCCTACAAGACCTTGGGCGAGGCCACGATCCCGGCGATGGTGATCCAGGTCGACGACGAGGACGCCTTCATCATGAGCCTGGCCGAGAACATCGCCCGCCGGCAGTGCCGACCGCTCGAACTGTTGGTGGGCATTGAACAGCTCCGCGACCAGGGCTATGATAAAAAGGTCATCGCGAAGAAGACGGGCCTCAGCGTCGACTACGTCAAGGGCATCCTGAAGCTCCTGGAGAACGGCGAGGAGCGCCTGCTGGTGGCGGTGGAGAGTGGGCGCATCCCGCTCAACGCCGCCCTGCACATCGCCGGCGCGGGCAGCAACGACAAGGCCATGCAGGCGGCGTTGCAGGAGGCCTATGAATCCGGCGAATTGCGCGGCAAGCAGCTGCTCCAGGCCCGCCGCGTCGTCGAGAAGCGGCAGGCCCTGGGCCGGTCCATCGCCCGGGGCACGCCCAGAAAGACCACAGACGTCACCTCCTCCAGCCTGGTCAGGAACTACAAGAAGGAGGTCGACCGCCAGAAGATGATGGTCAGGAAGGCGGAATTCGCCCAGCAGCGGCTGCTGTTCGTGGTGGAGGCCCTGCGCCAGTTGCTGGCCGATGAGAATTTCACGACACTGCTGCGCGCCGAAGGACTGGCTACCCTGCCGAAATACCTGGCCGACCGGGTCTGGGCCGGAGGGTATGCCGCATGACACCGATTGGCTTCGTTCCTGAACCGGTGACCCTCCCGCTGGACCGGATACTGCCATCACGCAGGATTCCGGACGGGCTCCACGGTTCGCGCAAGTTCAAGCAGATCCAGGCCTCCATCGATGCCGTGGGCCTGATTGAACCCCTGATCGTCGGCCAGGCCGACAAGTCCGGCCAGCACGTCCTGCTCGACGGCCACATCCGGCTCCTGGTGCTCCGCGAGATGGAGTTCGCCGACGCGCCCTGCCTGGTGGCCACCGACGACGAGAGCTACACCTACAACAACCGCATCAACCGGCTGACCACCATCCAGGAACATTTCATGATCCGCCGGGCGGTGGAGCGGGGGGTGAAACCGGATCGGCTGGCCAAGGCCCTGAACGTGGATGTCAGCAGCATCCACAAGAAGGTGAGCCTGCTCGACGGCATCTGCGCGGAGGCCGCCGAACTGCTGAAGGAGCAGAATTTCTCCGCGAACATCGGCGGCATGCTGCGCAGGATGAAGCCGACCCGGCAGGTTGAATGCGTGGAACTCATGCTGGCGGCCAACAAACTCAACGTGGCCTATGCACAGGCCCTCCTGGCCGCCACGCCGAAGGAAATGCTGGTGGGCGAAACCAAGCCGAGAAAGATGAAGGGCGTGACCACGGAACAGATGGCCAAGATGGAGCGCGAGATGGGCAACCTTCATGAGCAGTACAAGCTGGTCGAGCAGACCTACGGCCAGGACGTGCTCAACCTGGTGCTGGCCAAGGGCTACCTGGTCAAGCTGCTCGACAACACGGTAGTGCTCCGTTACCTGCGGCAGAAGCAGCGGGACGTCCTGACCGAGTTCGAGAACATCGTCCAGACCGTGGCCCTCGACCCGTAATGCAATGGCGCGATCCAGCCCCAGGCCAGCACCCGTTCAACGGCACCGAGGTGGACACGGATGATGAGGACGCACGGCACGATGCCCCGGCCCCCGATCCCGCCTGCCTGTATGGCCTGGTCGGCGAGGTGGCACGCGCCGGCAGTGATCGCACGGAGGCCAATCCTTATGCGATCGCGGCCAATTTCATGGCCTATCTGTCCTGCGCGGTGGGGCGCGGGCCGTACCTGCCGGTCGGCAACATCTGGCACCACGCGCGGCTCTTCGTCCTGCACGTTGGCCGCTCCGGCCGTGGCCGCAAGGGGGATGCCGTATCGCTGATCACCCGCCTGGATGCGGCGCTGCGCCAACTGAATGAGCGTGCCGCCCCGCAGGTTCATCGTGGCGGGCTGTCCAGCCGGGAGGGCCTGGTGTCCCTGATCCACGATGGCTACCGGCGCGGCAGGGAGGAGGTGCCGCCCATCGAGGACAAGCGCCTGTGGGTGGTCGAGTCCGAATTCGCCAACGTGCTGCACCAGAGCCGTCGTGAGGGCAACTCTCTGTCGGCGGCGTTGCGGGACTGCTGGGATGGCACCTCCCTGAAGCCCGCCACGAAATCCAACCGTCTGTATGCCAGTCATCCCCACCTGGCCCTGACGGGTGCGATCACCCCGACCGAACTGCTCGGGTTGATGACGGCGCGCGAACTGACGAACGGTTTCGCCAACCGCTTCCTCATGATCTGGGCGGAACGGCACAGAGTCCTGCCGTTTCCCCAGGCGACGCCCCAGGTGACGGTGAACATCCTGGCCGACAGGGTCATGCGGGTACTGGAATTCGCCCGGGCGGATCAGGTGGTCGAACACGACCACCTGCGCATCGAGCTGTCGCCGTCGGCCCAGGCCCTCTATGCCCGGCTGTACCACGAGGAATTGAATGACACCTCGGGTGGCGAGCGCATCACCGCGTTGTTGGAGCGGCGGGCGCCGATGCTGCTGCGCCTGGCCATGCTGTTCGCCCTGTCCGACCTCCAGACGTGTGTGGAGGTCTACCATGTCGAGGCGGCAATGGCCTGGATCCGCTACGCCGCCGATTCGGTGAAGTACATCTTCTCCAGCCCATCGGATGCCAATGAGCAGGCCAGGATCAACGAATCAGCCCGGAAGATCGAGGAATTCCTGTTTGCCCGGGGCCAGGCCACGCGCCGCGAAATCACGCTGGAGTGCTTTCACGGCCACGCCCGGAAAAGCCATATCGATGCGGCCCTCGAACGACTGTTGAATGCCGTGCCCCCACTAATCTGCGTCGACTCCATTGCTCGACCGGATGGGGCTCCCGGCACACCCACGAAGGTCTACAGCCTAGCCAGCCCTGATGGAAATCGAGAGGAAAGGAGCCATGGTGTAGTGGAAAGTATTCCTGTCAGCCACAGTTCGCACACTTCGCAGCGCCATCCAGGCTCAACAGCACCGGTAACGCCTTGATGCGAAACACAGTTCGCTCAGTTCGCACAGTTCGCAAGTCATCCTGACCACAGGGCGTCATCACTCCCAAAATGGTGCCTGGATCACGCCAGTGGCTCTTAAAACAGTAGTTGGTGCTGCGTCCATTGACTCAAGATGATGGTCAATGGTGTGTGTTTAATCATGCCGAACGGTTCATGGGCCACCAAGGCGCGACGTCTTCCACGAATTCCACAAGACATCCATTCGAGAACAGTGCGAAGGCGAAATAGGCATCGCCGTCCACATCGAAATTGTCAGCGCTGTTGTCCACGATCAAGGCAAGCGAGACGACCTCCGCAGCCTGAACGAGGTTACGAATAACGCGTGGATACCTGCTGATGACGAGGTCAGGCCTGACGTTGTGTCCATCCCGGGATACCCGCAGCGCAACCCGTGCTTGCGACTTCTCCGGGGAATTCAGTCCAACGGCCAGCAGAACAACAAAATAGCCTCGGCGGACCGCTTCTTGGAGGAACCCGACCTTATCCCCGACGGGATCGGATAACACAGTCTCGAAGCTGAAGGCCCGGCCGCTGTCCAAGTACATCCGGCGAAGGGTATTTGCTTCCTGGCTGGCAAGGCGAGAGAACTCTTCATCGCTCAGTGGCTTGCCCACCCACTCTGCACGAATACCGCGCTCAATCGCATCGGGATCGATGTGTTCACTGAGATAGGGCGCCATCGCATCGCGCAAGTAACGCCGGTAACAAGTAGACTTCCCGGCGCCGTTGTGCCCCGCGATCACCAGCAATAACGGCCCCCCGTGCGCGGCATGGCCGGCTTCAAAGCGGTCGGAGAAGGCGTTGAACAAACTCAGAGATGATCCTTTCGCCGGGCCTTCTCGTTGTCGGCCATTTTTGCGAAGGCCCCTTTCAGCGACCTGGCTGCCGCTTGTGAACGGTTCTGTTCTGCAGCTCGAAGTGGAACGGCGAGTGCGAGTAGATGACCATGTGCCAACCGTAGCGTCGCCTCGTCGATGGACTCCTCAGTAAGCAGATCCATCACACTCTTGCCACTCGGCAGCGTCTCGTTCGTCCAGCGCCCGGCCAATCGACCGCGCCGCTCCCAATCCTGTGACATCCGGTAAAGCGACTTCAGACGTTCTCGATCCTTGTATGCCCGGATCTGCTCAATGTCGGACAGCCCTTCCCACTGATAGATGGTAGGGCGGCTGACCTTGAGGACGAGTGCGGCATCGCGCACTGTAAGCAGGAAGACGTTTCGCACCGCCTTGACCATCTCCGCAGGCGTAACCAAGCCCGTGATGGCGACCGTCTGCATGGGCTGGGGCTTGACCTCGAACACCAGGACACCGGCAGACCCTGTTGACTGCGTGAACATCACCCCATACGGGGCATTGACCCGATTGGTTTCCGGATATCGTTGTTGAACCAGCTTGCCCAGGTAATAGGTGATGTACTCACCGGCGTTGGACGCCACCAGCATCGCCCCGGTGTTGTAACCGTCAGACAAGAACGTGTAGTTCCTCAGCGCAGCACGCTGGGCAAGGAACTGCTGCCGCGCTTTCTCCGGGCTCATCTGCAGCATTAAGACTCTCCTTGATTGGAAGATAGCCGCCATTCTGTATCGGCGAGTGAGGTCATGATCCCCCTGAATGACGCCGACATGTCCGTGCGTAATACCTCGATCTCGCTGGCGATGGCATCGAGGGACAGGGATTCATTGACCAGGCGCCAGCGGTCCATATCGAGGACCGCGGACAGGTCTCCGCTGTTGCGGGTGGTTAGGCTTGATGGTGGCAGCACCGAATCCTGCAGATCGGGTGGCAAGGACGGTGGTCCGAATCCTCGGCCGTACTGCAGGCGCAACTGACCGCCGTCCGCCCGTGGGAAATCATAGAGCGTGAACGCCACAGGGGACTGGTCCCCGAGACAGGCAGGCGAACGCCCCAACCCGTCCAGGAAATAATCCTCCGGGACGTGCCCGGGACTGGGGATGATGAAATCTACATAACGCAGGCCCAGCCGGGTGACTGTTAATGCGCGGTCTTCGCAAAGCGCAGCCATGAAAACGCGCCATAGACCGGAAAAGTGCGTCGAATCCTGGTAGGCCGAGGTCATGAAGGTCAGCGCATCGGGTTGCATTCGAACAACTTCGTTGTCGACGTCGTTACGCAGATCAAAGCCTACCTGTACAACAGGGGGCTGCACCACGCCAGGTTGCCCCAGGCCAAGGATCACTGAGAACTGTTGCAGGGGGTTGAGGCGGGGATAGCGCTCACCTGTGGCCTGCTGGACACGATCAGCAACCTGCTGAGGGTCGAATTGCGGGTGTGGTTCGAACCTGACTTGAGCGACAACGAGGGCGAGGGGGGCGTTGGGCCAGCGGCCTAGCGCTTGGCGAAGGTCGTTCACATGTTCTCCGGTTAGATCACGACGCCGACATGGTGTCGGCGGCAATTGAGGGGAAGCAGCGGGAATTGGCGATACAAGTTTACCGGCTATTTGACATCATGCAAGTTAATGCGTATTGTTTTACACGTTACTTTACACATCGAGGAGTATTTCATGACCCACGAAGATCTTTCCCACGAGCAGTCCAACGAGCACGGTGTAGTTCATCACATCGTGATCAACGGTGAGCAACGGGAGGTCCGGCAGAAACGCCTTTCCTTCCAGGAAATCTGCGTCCTCGCCTTCCCGGGTGGCCCCTTTGGCGGGAACATCCGGTACACCGTGACCTACGGTCTACCCGATGGTCGTGAAGGCTCCATGGTGCAGGGCGACACAATCAAAGTTGAAGAAGGGATGGTGTTCTATGTCGGCAACACTGATCGCTCGTAGTCCCGCCCTGGAGCGGCTGCGGAACGAGGGCTACTCCGTCGAGGTCCGTAACGGTGCCCAGGGGGTGTTCCTCTTGGTGCACGATGTGCCCTACGTAAACGCGTTGTGCGAAGTGAAACGGGGTACCCTGATGTCACCGCTGGAGCTCGTCGCCGATGCCGCCGCTGCCCCCGTGGGAAATCACCAGTGCTGGTTCATCGGCGAGCATCCGTGCAATCACGACGGTACGGAGATCACAGAAATCAAGCACTCCAGCATCGACCAGGATCATGGCGGCGGGATCGTCGTGAACCATGGGTTCTCGGCAAAGCGGCCAGATGGCGTTCCATACCCGGACTACCATGCCAAGATGAAAACCTATGTCGACATCCTGTCGGCGACGGCCCAGCACATCCAGCCAGACATCACAGCGAAGGTCTACAAACCCTATGCTGATGAAGTCAACTCATCGGTCTTCAAATATGCCGATTCGGCGTCGAGCCGTGCCGGCATTGGCGCAGCGTCTGGCAAGCTGGCTGTGCCGAAGATCGCCATCATCGGCCTGGGCGGGACCGGCTCCTATGTGCTCGACCTCGTAGCCAAGACGCACGTCCGTGAGATCCATTTGTTCGATGATGACATATTCCACCAGCACAACGCCTTCCGTGCACCGGGTGCCCCCGGGATCGAGGAATTCCATGGCCAGAAGAAGGTGGCGTACTTTGCCGGCATCTACAGCAAGATGCGCTACGGCGTCATCCCGCATGAATATAAGGTCGCGGTCGAAAATGCGGGTGAGCTGGCGGGAATGGATTTCGTCTTTGTCTGTGTCGACAAGCCGTCCGCCCGGCATGTGATCACCGATGCCCTCCGCGCCCTTTCCATACACTTCATCGACGTGGGGATGGGGGTTCAGATGACCCAGGGCAGTGCCCTATATGGCCAGTGCCGAACGACGCTCATCACGCCCTACAAACACGACCATATCGATGACAACATCTCATTCGGGGATGGTCCTGGCAACGACCTGTACGCGTCCGACATCCAAGTGGCAGACCTGAACGCCCTGAATGCCACTTTGGCCGTCATCAAGTGGAAGAAGTGCAGCGGGTTCTATCTGGACGACGCAAAGGAGTACCACTCGGTGTACACGGTAGGCCTGCACACCCTGAGCAAGGAACACCGGGCGTGAAGCGAACCAGCATGACCCCGCAATTTGTGGAGTTCATCCCTTCTTCACTGGAGGAGGGGGTGCTCTACATTTCCAGGAAGTACGCGACGGCAGCACACAAGTGCTGCTGTGGTTGCAACACCAAAATCGTGACGCCGCTCAAGCCCACGGACTGGACGCTCACCGAGACAAGCGAGGGGGTCACTCTTCATCCGTCGATTGGTAACTGGAATCATCCCTGCCAGTCGCACTACTTCATCCGGCGCAATCGAGTGGTATGGGCCAAGAAAATGTCCCGACAGGATATCCAACATGGCAGGGCATTGAACCAAGCGGCCAAGGATGTTTACTACGGGGAAGGGCGGCCAATGGCGAGTTCAGGTGAGGTGCGAACCAGTCAATCCAGCATGGCCACCTCCCTTGCAGAAGGCAGGTTGGCAAGGTTCATGCGCTGGCTGCTGTCTTGATGTCCAAAGTAGTCAGGCTGCCTCAGATATACCGGGCACGCCGACGAAGATCTACAAAGTGGCCGGTAATGGTGAAGCGTGAGGCAGTGAGCTACGGTGCTGGTGAAATCGTTCCCGTCGGCCACAGTTCGCAGCCGGTATTGGTGATCAGCCGTCTCCGTCACAACCGCAGTCGTCATCGCCGGCAAGCGCTCCCCCAATCCACCAACCCAGCAGTGCTGCGCCGACCCATCCCCATATGCCACGCCCGGATTTCCGGGCCGGAGGGGCGCCGGAGTAATTCCCCGCCTTCGGCAACGCAGAGGCATGGCGCTCTGCCCAGCGCGACAATTGCCCTAGCTGTGGGGCGCCTGTCAGCGTCAGGTTGAGTTGTAGTTTCACGTGGCCCGTGGTCGGCAATCCTTGTTTGATCACGGCGGCCATCGGGTCGGCAAGGGTTTCAACCAGTTCCGCAAGCCAGTCCCGTATCTCGACCAGGGTGTGACGGTACACGCCGGCCAAGAGGTCGCGCACCTCCACATCGCCG